>ERZ941671.21-NODE-21-length-98219-cov-10.346054_pt1 | contig 98219 bp, 103 predicted proteins | sample MGYA00521093_ERZ941671 | MGnify/ENA primary metagenome ERZ941671 (study PRJEB32759, sample SAMN07749878) | skin metagenome | biome: transportation; feature: city; material: polyester macromolecule | host: Homo sapiens | place: Hong Kong:MOS line | collected... | reverse complement strand
CAGGTCAAGGTCACCGGAATCGAAGGCTGAGGTAGACAGACATGGCACATAAGAAGGGCGCGTCCTCCTCGCGCAATGGTCGTGACTCTAACGCTCAGCGTCTCGGCGTGAAGCGTTTCGGCGGTCAGCTCGTCAACGCTGGTGAGATCATCGTTCGTCAGCGTGGTACTCACTTCCACCCTGGTGACGGGGTTGGCCGCGGTGGCGACGACACTCTTTTCGCCCTGCGTGACGGCAATGTCGAGTTTGGTACCCGTCGTGGCCGTAAGGTTGTCAACGTAAATCCCGTGGAGACCCCGGTCGAGGCTTGAGCCCCCACGATAGAGAGCTGAATGGCCTCCGCTGTTGTAGCGGGGGCCAATTTGTGTCTGAGGCAAGCTGAGCGAGTGTGTGCTATCGACTCAGCGCTAATTGAGAATTCCGCCGGCGATTGCGACCGTCGTCGGACCTTTTGCGCGACTGTGGTCGTCACTGGGACGCAATGGCTGGAAGTGACGGAATGACGACCTACTCTCAAAACTGGTGGTCGATATCGACTGCATAGTGAGGGGAGAGTAGAGAACCGTGGGCGACCGGGAATTCAGTGAGGACGAGCGGTGGTTATACCGGATCGAGCCGGGGTCGGATGCACCGAAACTCACAAGGTCACTGCCCAAAGTCACCGCGCCGCTGCCCCCGATTCGTTCCGGTCGACCAACCACTTCGCAGACTAGTAAGCCTCGTCATCGTGGCGCGGCTTCTGTCTCGCAGCCCCAGACTCGTCATCGATGGCCTCGCCCGTACGAGGTGGCTGCTGGTGCCTGTGCTTCTGCGGCTGCGACTGGGGTGGTCGGTGGCCTCGGGATCGGCGGGACGATGATCGGAGCTGCCGTCACGAGTTTGGTCATTGCCTTAGGTGGTGCGCTGTTTACGCGGTGTTTTTCCCGGACTCACCACAGTGTTTCCGGAGCTCGCCAACGTCGAGGGATGTGGGCCCGCATGGTCGCAGTGGCCCTCGTCGTGAGCGTGCTTACTGTCGTCGTCGGGGTGCTGTGGTTGGCGCCATCGGTAGGCGAGGAAGCCGGTTCGTGGGTGCACCGAGCCACAGGATCACTTGACCAATGGAAAGATTCGGCCCAGCGAGCCTGGCCCTATTTGCGAGCTGCGTGGAAAGCATTCCGATGACGTCATTGGCAACCTCGTTCACCGAAAGCGTGACAGCGTATGCACTGAGTGCACCTTCTGCACTTGATGCAAAATCTGCACTGGGTGCATAATTGTTGTTGTGACCTCACCGACAGCAATTCGAACCCAAGGCGTCATTCGCCGTGCCGCCATCGAGCTGGCGATCGAAAAGCCAGTTGATGACGTCACCGTCGATGATATTGCGGAGCGTGCTGGGGTTTCCCGACGCACCGTTTTCAACCATTTCCCGTCCAAGTATGACGTCTATCTACCGCCCCTCGTCCCCTATCCGCAAGACACCCTGGAGGCCTTCGCGACGGATGTCGAGACTCCTCTCGCTCAGCTCATTCGTGACCTGCTTGAGGCTCGCTGGCGCGAGGCGAACGTCGACTTCGACGATCTATGCATTCTCATGAGAATCGGAGGGGAGAGCTCGGAACTCCGAATGGCCCTCAAGGAGGCTGTCGATGGCCAGCGGGCGGCGTTAGTGACTGCCTCTGCTCGGCGCACGGGCAAGCCTGAGGACTCGTTAGAGGTGCTGGCTTTGGTCAGTACCGTCCAGGCGATGGAACGCTCCGCCTTCCAATCGGTCGTGGTGCGCTCTGGGGGAAGCTCAGCCGAAGTGGCCGACACTTTCGATCGTGTCGTCGACGTCTGGGCCAGACTGTCCGCCGAGCTCATCGCAGATACCTCGTCGACCACGCCTTGATCGAGTCCTGGCCGTCAAGACCTGACGCTCCCATTCTGCGTATTTAAACGCACCATTCCATCCGTCCCAGATCGTTACGAAAGCTGTTTTATGACCGCAACTGCTGCTGCCCCGGAGGCTGTCAAGTTCAAACCGGACCGCCGGTTCTGGGTTGTCTATCTCTGTCTCATGATGGTGATGTTCCTGTCCTCGCTGGACCAGACAATCGTCGCAACGGCCCTTCCGACTATTGTCGGGGACCTGTCCGGGGTCGAGCACATGGCATGGGTTATCACCGCTTATACCCTCGCGATCACGGTCGGTATGCCGCTGTATGGCCGGCTGTCCAACCTGATTGGTCGCAAAAAGCTCTACCTTATTGCGATTGGTCTGTTCCTGCTGGGGTCTGCCCTCTGTGGTACCGCCGGCACCATGGTGGCATTCATTTTCTACCGCTTTATCCAAGGCCTGGGTGGCGGTGGCCTCATGATTTTGTCCCAAGCGATTACCGGTGACCTCATCCCGCCGCGCGTTCGTGCTGCGTACATGGCGCCGATGGGTGCGATGTTTGGTGTCTCTTCAGTGCTCGGCCCGCTGCTGGGCGGTTGGCTCACCGATTCGATCTCGTGGCGCTGGGTGTTCTGGGTCAACCTGCCACTGGGTGTGGTGGCGTGGGTCGCCTGCCTTTTCGCCCTCAAACTTCCCAAGCACGAGCTGAAGACGAAGATTGACTGGCTGGGACTGACGCTGATGGACGTTGGCGCTGTGGCAATCGTGCTGCTTGCCACCTGGGGTGGCTCCCAATACGACTGGTCGTCGTGGCAGATCATCGGTTTGGGCGTCGTCACGGTTGTGGCATGGGGTTGGCTCCCCGTCGTGGAGCGTCGTGTCGAGGATCCGGTTCTGCCGCTGGAACTGTTTCACAACCGGACCTTCGTCGTCGCGACGATCATCGGCATGCTGGCCATGGGAGCCATGTTCGGTGTGCTGGCCTACCTGCCGACCTACATGCAGATGACCTACGGCTATTCGGCCACGGTGTCTGGTCTACTGCTCATCCCCATGACGATCGGTATTCTGTTGGCCTCGGCGGTGACTGGCCTGTTGACGTCCCGTATAGGTCGCTACCGCATCTTCATCATCATCGGCCCGATCGTCGCGGCGGGCGGCATGGTGTTGATGTCCACCCTCAACGAGAACTCGCCAGTGTGGCGGATCATGGGCGATACCTTCGTCCTTGGTTTGGGCATGGGCATGTTCTTTCAGCTGCTCGTTATGGCGGTGCAGAACGACGTCCGACCGACTCTGCTTGGCACGGCCACCAGCCACAACAATTTCTTCCGCCAGATTGGTGTGTGCCTAGGATCGTCCTTGATTGGCGTGGCTTTCACGACCCGGCTGACGAACCGCGTCGGCGACTTGTTCGCATCTTTGGCTACGAGCAAGGACCCCGCGGTCCTCAAGGCACTGGGCGCTATGAGTTCGCAAAACCATGCTGCGGCCTCGCTGACGCCTGGTGCCGTCAATCAGATGCCCGGATCTATTCGTCAGGGGATCATTGAGGCGTACGTCAACTCATTGACCCCGTTGTTCCTGTGGATGGCCCCGATGGTGGCTGCGGCAGGTTTGCTGGCTCTGCTACTCAAGGACGTGCCGCTATCGCATCACACGGGATTGCAGATGCGTGCCGCCTCCGAGGCTCAGGATGCACTTGCTCAGGGTGTGCCGGCGAACGGCGAGGAGAGTGCGTCGCAAAGTCCTGTTGACACTGTGGCGGAAGCTCCGGCGCGTCGTGCGGCTGGCGTGAGGAAGGTCGAAGCTGCATCGCCACGGCGTTCCGCCGGATCGGATCAGCCGGCAGAGACGTAACCTAGCCAGGCGTTTTACCTGGGCGGGGTTGCGCTGCCTCGGCTTTTAGCGTTTTGGCGGTCAGGTCGTCAAGGCCGGCGAGATCATCATCTGCCGGCGCGGTACTTACTTCCACTCTGGTGACGGGGTTGGTCGTGGCGGCGACACTCTCTTCGCACTGCGTGAGGGCAATGTCGAGTTCAGTACTCATCGTGGCTGCAAGGTCGGCAATGTCATCCCGGTGGAAGCTCCGGTTGAGGTCTGAGACCCCACGTGGATGTGACCGGCTCACGTCACAGTGACGGGAGCCGGTTTTCGTATCATGACGTTGAGACGATTTGGGACTTAACGCAGTTTCCGGTTCGCAACCCTGCGCAGTATTTCAGTCACCGTAAGAGATGCCGCTGCACAGGTCATGAGCCCGAGAAAGGTCATGTGTTGCGAAGGGTCTATGAGCGTTATCCAGATGGTCTGCAGGATTCCGTACAGCAGGACTGCTTACAGCGTTATGTCGTGTGAAAAACGTGCTCATGTTGCTACTCCTTTCATGTTGTTCCACCGCAATGGATAAGGCCTGAAGCGGATTAAGCTTTAGTTCAACCCGGATGCAGTGATCGTGAATTACATCAAATAAATCCGTTTTGGTGGCGTCTAGGGGGCTCATGGCTCTTGTTTTCCTGCCAGTCTGTATTGGGTTATAGCTACCCCAACAGTGGTGATCAGGCTGCATAATGTCGAGTTAGCAGCGCAAAACCTATTAACGGCATTATATCCAGATTTCAGTGCCTCAATGGGCGTTGATTTGGTGGAATGCTGATACGTAGGACTTCCTTGTTGTTTGTTTTATCAAAAACTACGTACCAATATCCTGCTCCGCAGCTTGCTGGGTTTTAGGGTTGGGAACAGACACATTAGTAATTCCGGTGCTGCACTATGTTTCATAGCGTGGAGAAGCGTGAGCGGGCATGGGTGTTAGTGTAAGCAGCATCGTTAAACCCATAGCCCACGTGATGAGGCAGGCGCGCTTGCTGGACTTCATTGGGTCTTCCTTTCATAGACGCAGGTGTCAGCTAAGGTAGAGTGGAGATGGTTCGGTGTCGCTTGGGGTGGAGTGTCCATCGTGTTTCGGTCTGCTGCGCTTAGTGCTTTGAATCCCACGCTGGGCGAAAGCTACCCGGTTTATGCTTAAGGAGAGATAGAGATATGGCCATCCCTTCGTTCGTGGACCGCGCGACGCTGACCGCCGTGGCGGGCAGGGGGGGACACGGCTGCGCCTCCGTCAAGCGTGAGAAGTTCAAGCCGTTGGGTGGGCCCGACGGTGGAAACGGCGGTAACGGCGGTTCCGTGATTCTGCGCGTTGATCCCCAGGTGACGACCCTCGTGGATTATCACTGGCAGTCCACCCGTAAGGCCACGAATGGAGAGCCCGGACGCGGTGATAACCAGGCTGGAGCCAATGGGTCCGATATCGTCTTGGGTGTCCCAGAGGGCACAATCGTCTCCGACGCCGACACTGGAGAGCTGCTCGGAGACCTCGTCGGCGCGGGGTCCGAACTCGTCGTTGCCGCTGGCGGACGCGGTGGCCTCGGTAACGCAGCCCTCGCGAACTCAGCTCGCAAAGCTCCTGGTTTCGCCCTCCTCGGTGAGGCCGGGGAGGAACGTAAAATCCTGCTCGAACTCAAAGTGGTCGCCGATATCGGCCTGGTGGGATTTCCCTCCGCAGGAAAATCCAGTCTCATTGCGGCGATCTCACGAGCTAAGCCGAAAATTGCTGACTACCCATTCACTACTTTAGTGCCGAATTTGGGTGTCGTCGTGGCTGGGGAGACGACGTATACCGTTGCCGACGTGCCAGGCCTCATTCCAGGAGCCTCTCTGGGAAAGGGTCTGGGATTTGATTTTCTGCGTCACATTGAACGTTGCCGGGCCATCGTCCACGTCATCGATTGCGCTACTTACGAGCCCGACCGCGACCCGGTCAGTGACCTCGACGTCATTGAGGGTGAGCTTATTTCCCACGGTGGTCTTGAGGATCGCCCGCGCCTGGTGGTGCTCAACAAGGTCGACGTCCCTGATGCCGCTGACCTAGCCGATATCGTTTTCGATGACGTCGCCAAGCGTGGCTGGCCGGTATTCCGCATTTCCACGAAATCAGGGGAGGGGCTTAATGCCCTCAAATTCGCTATGGCCGAATTGGTTGAGAAGGCCCGCAACAAGGAACCTGAACCAGAGCCGGAGCGTATTGTCATTCGACCCAAGACCAAGGATGAAGGTCAGGCGTTCTCCATCAAGCGCCAGGGCGACGGCGAAGGCGGATTCTTGTGGCGCGTGACTGGCGACAAACCGACCCGCTGGGTTGCCCAGACCGATTTCAATAACCCCGAGGCTGTCGGATACCTGTCGGATCGCCTGAACCGCTTGGGCGTCGAGGAGAAGTTGCTGGCTATGGGCGCCATTGCTGGTGACACCGTCGCTGTCGGTGGTGAGGACGCCGTCATCTTCGACTTTGCTCCGCAGATCGAGTCGGGCGCCGAGATACTGTCTCGCCGCGGTGAGGACCAGCGTTTGGAGACTGAGCGTCCTTCGGTTGCTCGTCGTCGCGAGATGGACCGCGAATACCATCGCGCCCGCGAGGAATACGGCCAGGTCGGACGCGACCCACGCGGAGAGTCGTGGCGCGCTCGCGTTGCCGAAGAGGAGTGGTTCGAGGGCCGTGACTGATCTGCGTGGAGCCATGTGCGAGGCCACCACCGTGGTGGTCAAGGTCGGATCGTCCTCTCTGATCCTTCCTGGCGGCGGAATCGACGTGCGCCGTGTCGACGATCTAGTCGATGTGCTGAGTGAGGTCGTCAAGGACGGTCGGAGAGTCGTTCTAGTGAGTTCCGGAGCGATCGCAACCGGGTTTCCCGCTATGGGGATGACTCATCGTCCACGCACATTAGCTGGCAAGCAGGCGGCAGCGTCAGTCGGACAAGGGATTTTGCTGGCTCACTACACGTCGAGGTTTGCTAGCCACGGGCTGCGGGTGGGGCAGGTGCTACTCACTGTCAATGATCTCGTGCGACCCACCTCGTACTGTAATGCCTGGTCAACCCTCGACACTCTGCTCGGGCTGGGCGTCGTACCGATCGTCAACGAGAATGACACGGTCGCCACCGGGGAGATTCGGTTTGGCGATAATGATCGGCTCGCTGCTCTGATCGCTGAGCTGGTGCGCGCTCAGGCCCTCGTCCTGCTCTCTGACGTCGACGCCCTGTACACCACCCATCCGGATTCGCCGGACGCTCGTCGCGTCGAGGTTGTTGAAGACATCGAAGCATTGGATGTCGATACTCATAAGGCTGGTTCGGGGGTGGGAACCGGCGGCATGACGACGAAACTCGAGGCCGCCCGAATGGCCACCTGCGCCGGGGTGCCGGTGGTGCTTGCAGCGATGGCGGACGCCCGTGGCGTTTTGGCTGGCGACCCCGTAGGTACTTACTTCCGCCCGATGGCAACGCGACGACCCCGACGGTTGTTATGGCTGGCCGACGCTGCCACTCCGCAGGGGCAGATCGTCATTGACGACGGAGCTGTCGAAGCACTGACTCAGCGTCACTCCTCGTTGTTGGCAGTGGGTGTCACTCGGGTGCATGGGGATTTCCAAGCGGGCGATCCCGTGACGATTCTGGCCCCCGACGGTCGGGTTATCGGTCGTGGGATCGTCCAATTCTCCCATGACGAGGTACGAATCATGAGAGGACGTTCAAGTGCCTGGCTAGTTGCGGAGATGGGTCCGGCGGCGTCTCGCGAGATCATCCACCGCGATGCCATGGTGCTGAACCGCCGTCGAGGAGCCAAGAAGTAAAGGGTCAGGTGTGACCCTACGACTCACCGTCTGATCGTCAGGCTAGTGATTCCCAGCTGGCGAATACCATATGGCCATGAGTTCGCGAGTCATCGAACAGGCCATAGCTGCCCGATCTGCTGCCACAATATTGCGCCGGCTGCGCCATATTGATAAAGATGACCTGCTGACGGCAATGGCTACCGGGTTGCGCACGGGTGTCGATGAGATCCTTGCTGCTAACCGTGCTGACCTCGACCGTGGTCGCGAGGCCGGGATGGACGACGCTCTTCTCGACCGCCTAACTCTCACCCCAGAGCGAATCGAGGGGATGGCTGTCGGTTTGGAAGAGGTTGCTCGTCTCGACGACCCCGTCGGCGAGGTGGTGCGCGGCTGGTGTACCCCGCTGGGAGTCAAGGTCGAGCAAGTCCGGGTGCCGATTGGCGTCATCGGGATCATCTACGAGGCCCGTCCCAATGTTACTTCCGACGCTGCGGGTATCTGCTTGAAGTCTGGAAATGCGTGTTTGTTGCGAGGCTCCTCGTCGGCCTTGGAGTCCAACCGGACAGTCATCATGGCGATGCGCTCACGGCTACCGGAGGAGATTCGTGAAGCGGTGCAACTCGTCGAGGGAGACCGCGAGGTTACCGATGAGCTCATGGCTGCCCGAGACTATGTCGACCTGCTTATTCCGCGCGGTGGTGCCGGGCTCATCAACGCCGTCGTGACTAGGGCCAAGGTTCCCGTCATCCAGACCGGTACCGGCAACTGCCACCTCGTTATTGACGTCAGCGCCGATGTGGAGATGGCAATCGACATTGTCGTTAATGCCAAGACCCAACGCCCCAGTGTGTGCAATGCCATCGAGACGGTCCTGGTACATCGGGGAATAGCGGACTCGGCAGTGCCTCCGCTGGTCGACGCCATGAGTGACCGCGGAGTGACGGTGCACGGTGATGATGAGAGCATCCGACTGGATTCGAGGATCGTACCGGCCGCCCCCAACGAGTACGACAATGAGTACCTGTCCCTAGATCTTGCGCTGCGCATCGTTGACGACCTGGAAAAGGCAGTCGATCACATCGCCAAGCATGGCTCGGGGCATTCGGAAACCATCGTCACTAGGTCGATGTCCTCGCAGGAGTTTTTCACCTCAAGCGTGGACGCTGCCGCCGTGCTGATAAATTGCTCCAGTCGATTTGTTGACGGTGGCGAGTTCGGGTTCGGAGCCGAGATCGGCATTTCGACCCAGAAGCTCCACGCGCGCGGACCGATGGGCCTGCGGGAAATGACGACGACAACTTACGTCCTGCATGGGGACGGTCAGACCCGTCAATGACCGGTTATCGGTTGTCGTGGTGCGGTTGTGGGATAGGCTGAGGCGCCATGAGCATCGTTCCTCTCCTGATGGAGTCGTCGGCCTTCACCGCCGGCATCTTGACGCTGCTGGTGCTGCTGATCGCGCTGGCCATCGTCCGTGGTATCGGCAAGGGTCGGCCGCATTCCTGATGCCAAGTGTTGAACTGGGGTTGGCGCGGGTCCACATCGGACGCCGCTACCGGCTCGGGGTGATGGGTGGCACCTTCGACCCTATTCATCATGGCCACCTCGTCGCAGCCTCGGAGGTTGCGGCCAGGTTTGACCTCGACGAGGTTGTCTTCGTACCTACCGGCGTGCCTTGGCAGAAGAAGGGACGCAAAGTTTCGCAGGCTGAAGACCGTTACCTCATGACCGTTATCGCGACGGCGTCGAATCCGACTTTTTCGGTGTCGCGGGTCGATATTGATCGTCCGGGCGACACTTACACCGTCGATACCCTTAAGGATTTGCGCCGAGAGCGTGGCAGTGACGTCGACTTGTTTTTCATTACCGGTGCGGACGCGTTGAGCCACATTCTTACGTGGCGTGGGGCTGAGGAATTGTTCGATCTGGCGCATTTTATCGGGGTGTCGCGGCCCGGTGTGCCGCTGGGAGTCAAGGACATTTCTCACTTGCCGGCAGAGAAGGTCACTCTTCTCGAAGTGCCGGCTATGGCCATCTCGTCGACCGATTGCCGTCAGCGGGTTGGGGAGGACATGCCAATCTGGTACCTCGTGCCAGACGGCATCGTGCAGTACATCAACAAGCGCGGTCTTTACCGCGACAACGACCAAACCATTCCGGAGGATCATTGAGCGCCACTGAACAGGCCATCGAGTTCGCCCGTGTGGCGGCACATGCCGCGCTTGAGAAGAAGGGCTTCGACATCGTCGCTATTGACGTCTCGGAGCATCTTGCCATTACCGATATCTTCGTTGTCATTTCGGCGGCTAGCGAGCGCCAGGTGTCAGCGGTCGTTGACGCTGTTGACGAAGCCATGCACGAGCATGAGGTCCATCGTGCGCGTCGCGAAGGGGAACGGGAGAACCGTTGGGTGCTGCTCGACTACATCGACATCGTGGTGCATGTGCAGCACCAGGAGGAGCGCGAGTTGTACTCGCTGGAGAGGCTGTGGAAGGACTGCCCCGCGGTTGATCTGCAGCTGCCGGAAGAGCAGCTCGACTGGGACCAAATGTGACGACGCGGATCGTCCTGGTGCGACACGGGGAAACCGAGTTCAACGCCGACGGACGCTTGCAGGGACAGATGGACGTTCCACTCTCGGCCAGGGGTGTGTCCCAAGCCGAGGCCGTGGCGCCGGTGATCGCCGGGATGAACCCGGTGGCAATCCTGTCGTCGCCGTTGATGCGTGCTCGGGTCACTGCGGAGGCGATTGGACGGGCGGCTAGGGTTGACGTTGGTATCGACGAGCGGCTCAAAGAGGTCGACGTCGGCCAGTGGGCAGGTCAGACTGTTCCTGATCTGCATCGCAATGACCCTGACTACACCCGCCTGATGACCTCTGGGGAGGATTTTCGGCGATCTGACGGTGAGACTACCGCTGAGGTTGCCGAGAGGGTGACATCGGCTATCCACGACGCCGTGCGTGTGCATCAGGGGGAGACGGCGTGCCTGGTCGCACACGGTTTTGCGCTGCGGGCGGCAGTGGTGTGGCTGCTCGGCGGTGGATACCCGGAATTTCTACGGTTTGGTGGGCTGGGCAACTGCTCGTGGACCGTGCTAGACCGGATTGGGCTGGGTGATGCCTACCGACTAGGCGATTGCTGGCGATTGCGGACGTATAACGCAACCGTAATGTGAGCTTGATGGTGCGCGGGGATTCAGGGCGGTAACGCTCCTATGTGGTGATCCTCCTTGTCCTGACCCTTGTTTGTGGTTTGCTTGTACTTCCTTTAGGGAGTTCATAAGCAGTTTTACCGATCAGGAGGACTCTTTCGATGGTTGACATCAGCCGCCGTTCCTTTACTGTCATGACGGTTTTCGGCCCGCTCATTGGCCGCGCGGCGTTGCCCGAGCATGACCGCGTTGCTAGGGCTAGGGTCTCCGGCCCTCCGATTGACGGTCCGGATAGCCTTCGGATCGAATGGCTACCAGCTCCGTATCAGCAGTACGGGACGGATCCGGTCAAGTACGGAAATCACGACGTCGCGCACCGCCCCTCCACTCCTTCGCTGACGAGGATCGTCATCCACGACACTGAGGAGACCTATGACAACACCATTAAGCTCGTCGAAAAGCCGAGTTACCTCGCGTGGAACTACACGCTGAGGTCTTCTGATGGTCACGTTGCGCAGCACCTCGATCCCAAAGATATCGGCTGGCATGCAGGGAACTGGTACTACAACATGCACGCCCTCGGCCTCGAGCATGAAGGCAAGGCCCTCGAGGGGAAAACCTGGTACACGGACGCCATGTACCGCTCCAGTGCGACACTAGTCCGCTACTTGTGCGACGAGTATTCGATCCCGATGACACGTGGCCACGTCATCGGCCACGATGAAGTTCCAGGGACTGATACCGAGCACATCAAGGGGATGCACTGGGATCCGGGCCCATTTTGGAACTGGACTCGGTACTTCGAACTACTAGGAAGCTCACTCTTCAAGGGCACGGTGAGCACCAGGCCAAAGCGCGGCGACGTCGTGAGGATCCTGCCTGATTTCGAGACCAACACGCAGGTTTTCAACGGTCAGGTCGTCACAGGGGTGAACTTTGTGACGGCGCGGCAAGCCCCCTCACCGGATGCCCCGACTGTTGTTGATGCCGGCATCAGGCCGGAGCCAGCGACAACAGAGCCTTCCGACGTCGGCGCTCGTCTTAATACGGGTGCGGAGTACGTCGTCGCAGAGGTCGGAGGGCAGGACGGCGAGTGGGTCGCCGTCTGGTACCTGGGAGCCAAGGCGTGGTTCCACAACCCCGCTACGCGGCCCGTGGCGCGGGTTGTCCCGGGGGCGCGAACGGTTACTGTGGTTTCGCGCACGTCAGGTTACGGCCGGGCCTTCCCGGAGGCCTCCGCTTATCCGGACCCAGCCTGGGTGCAGCCGGATGCCGCGTTGCCGTACGTGTTGGAGCGCGGACAACGCTACGTCGTCATCGATCCTGAGCCTGCGACAGACTATTACCGTTCCAAGACTTTCGACGCTCCGCCACCCAAGGACCACGTCAATGTCACCGGCAAGGACCGGTACGTGTGCGTCTTCCTAGGGCACCGTCAGGGTTATCTGAAGGCCAAGGACGTGCAGAGCTGAACGGCGCCGGCATCAAGGGTCGTGCGACATGGCTGGAATGCCGTGATGTATGGCCCTTCGTGCGCGTGGTGAGTTTCCTTGGTGATTTGTATTTGTTACCCATGTCGAGGTAGTCGCTTCGCCTGGGGCGATTTGGTAAGGATGGGTGGGGTCCGGTAACGTTTGGCGGGTCGCCCGGGCAATCGGGGGAACGAGGAAAACGGCTCCTTCGGGAATGTTTTCTGGGGCATTGGCGCAGTTGGTAGCGCGCTTCCATGGCATGGAAGAGGTCAGGGGTTCGAATCCCCTATGCTCCACGTAAGATGAGAGTCGAGACGTGCTCCGCCCGGTGGGCGGGGTTTATTTCGTCTACGTTGTGTTCCTCTATCCGTCTGGACAATTCTCGGTTGAGTCTGTGCGACAGCTACTTCAATTCGGAGACCACATTCGCGTACTCAGATCCGTCACTCGCTTCCATGAACGAGCAGCCCAGTTCATTGAGGCTTATCAGGCGGACGGATCAGCTGATTTTCCCAGCCGCAGTGGACCATAAATGCAGTTGCGAGCGGCGCGAATAACCAAAGAGGAATACTTCTCATCCGTGGTGCGGGGTGGCGAGGAGCATTCGCAGATGTGAACGGAGGACGGCTCGCAAACGGTCGACGCTCAGGGCACCATGTGGGGTAACTGCGTCCAAGGTCAACCCGCCGATGATGGCTGCAAGTTGCGCCGCAGCAAGGTCGGCTTCCGGTACGCGTAAGCACTCAAGTGCCTCGAGCAGGACAGCATCGAGGTTGGTGGCCATTCGTGCAGACGTGGCACGGAACACCGGCATCGTTCGGGAAGCCATAATCAGCTCAACTACCACGATCGCCTCGTCGCGGCGTGCCTCATCGACCGGCATGACCGTCTCGACGAGGGCCTGTAAGGCGTCGAGCGCTGCTTCACCAGTGAGCCCGCGCAGTTTTTCGGCGGGATGGGATTCGAGACGCTTGCCCATTCTGGCGCCTGCCTCTTTTGCGGCGGCGTTGAGCAGATCATGGTGTCCGTCGAAGTAGTGCCTGACTGAGCCGATATTCAGACCGGACTCTTCGGCGACTTTCCGCAGGGATACCCCATCGATTCCCTCGGCTACCACGAGGCGGAAAGCCGCTTCGAGAACTTGCTGACGACGCTTTTCCGGGTCGATCCGTACGGGCATGACACTTACCTTTCCCTGGTGACGCGGGCCTCATCCCACACGGGCTCGCTGCTTTCATAGACATTTCCGTCTTCTCCGAAAATCAGAAAATGGTCAAAGTCGCGCGCGAACCATCGATCGTGGGTCACTGTGAGTACCGTGCCCTCGAAAGTGGCCAGTGCTTCTTGGAGGGCCTCGGCGGAGACGAGGTCGAGGTTGTCAGTGGGCTCGTCTAGTAGCAGCATCGTCGCCCCGCTAAGTTCCAATAGCAGTATCTGGAATCTTGCCTGTTGACCACCTGAAAGCGAGTCGAAGAATTGTTCTGCGGACTCTGCCAGCTCATAGCGAGCCAGCACTCGTGAAGCGTCTTCCCGGGGAAGACCAGTGCGGTGCTCATCACCACGGTGCAGGATGTCCAGGAGTGTGCGGCCGGTGAGGTCGGGGCACCTGCGATTTTGGGCAAACCATCCCGGACGCACCCTCGTACCGAGACGCGCTGAACCCTCGTGAGGCACAGGTTCGATCCTAGTTCCGGTTACGGGCTCCTGATCCAGTGCAGGGTTAGTGCCCCCGGCTGCGAGTAGGCGCAGAAAGTGCGACTTTCCGGACCCATTTGAACCAAGAAGCGCAACCCGGTCACCGAAGTAGGCCTCGAAGTCAAAGGGGTGCATCAGGCCCGTCAACTCGAGTGCCTCGCAGGTCAGCACCCGCTTCCCGGTGCGCCCGCCACGCAGCCGCATGTGAAGGTGCTGTCCTCGAGGCGGTTCCTGCGGCGGCCCAGCCTCCTCAAAGCGGTTAAGTCGGGTTTGCGCCGCTCTATACCGAGAGGCCATGTCGGAGTTGTAAGCGGCCTTCTGTTTGTACATGAGCATGAGGGAGCGCAGCTTTGCATGCTCTTCCCTCCACCGGCGATGCAACTCGTCCAACCGTTCGAAGCGTTGCTCTCGTGCGCGGTGGTAGGTGCGGAACCCACCGGCGTGTGTCCACGCGGTGTTGCCCGCTGCTCCGACTTCCAGCGTCACGATCGAGGTTGCCGTTTGTGCCAGTAGCTCACGATCGTGGCTCACGAACAGCACGCATTTGTCTGTCGCGCTCAGCTGCTCTTCCAGCCAGCGCTTGCCTGGCACATCCAGAGAATTATCCGGCTCATCGAGTAATAACACATCATCGGGGCCGCGCAGTAGCGCCTCTAGTACGAGTCGTTTCTGTTCACCACCCGACAACGTAGCTAGTGAGCGGTCGCGACACCGATCGAAAGGTATCCCGAGAGCGGCGACTGTGCAGACATCCCACAACACCTCAACGCCGTAGCCACCCACTTCACCCCATGAGGCAACTGCGGACGCGTATGCCATCTGCGATTGGGTGGTGCCCTCTTGATTCATCGTGGCCTCAGAGTGCGCGAGCTGCGTGGCAGCGTCACGGATCGCCGGGGGCGCTACCGACAGCAGTAATTCTCTGACAGTCGTGCCCGTAATGAACTGACGCGCCACGCCCAAGCTACCAGTACATGTTACATTACCTAAACCTGGTGACAGCTCACCCGTGACGATGCGCAGAAGCGTGCTCTTGCCAGCTCCGTTCGCGCCGATAATGGCGACTCGCTCTCCGGAACCCAGACTCAGGGACACATCACGTAGTAGAGGCCGTCCATCCGGCAAGGTGTACGTCACCGATGTGACATCGAGATGAATCATGAGGCCAAACTATCACACCTGTGATAAATGGGAGTTGAACCTGGCGCTGGTAGGAACACACGACCCCCGCCTGTCTTGACTTTAAATTGGCGTTGGACGGGGGCATGTTAGCTGCTAGCAATAACGCAGGTTTCTCTTCTTTCTCTTCAACGTTGCCCTAAGCGACGGTTTACGCCGATGCTCTTCGGCGCGATTAGCGCAACGTTATTTGCGAGTAGCCCATCACTTCACCGGTAATGCCCACAATCTTGACGTCACGACGCTTACCGTTACCGCGTCACCGACCATCATGGGTTCGGCACTGACCGCTATCCGAGCAGTGACCATGCCATACTCAGTCTCCATGCCAACGAGGTAGTACTCGCCGTCGAACACGTGGCTGACAATCTGGCCATGGCACCCGTGGATGCGGATCTGCTCATTTGCTCGAGAAATACGGATACTGCCGGGGTAGCCCACCAACACCACTTGTTGCTCGGTACCGACCATATCGTCGAAATGCGGGTGAGCTGCTACCCGGATGGCTTGGTCGAAAATCCTCGCTTCGGCCATGGGCGGTTGTCCGGTAATCCTGGCAGTGCAGGAGATCATGGTCGTTGCTCCCATATCCAGCATTGCGGGGGTCGCGTGGACGTCCTCGGGATAGTCGTCCTAAGCGACCTGGCCGTCAGCTAAATACATGATCCGGTCTGGGATCGACAATGCCTCGCGAACATCGTGGGTTACGGGATTGTCGCGCAGTCCATCCGTCGGTGGACTCGCACGAGTTCTTGCCGCAAATTCGGCCTCGACGTGGCATCTACGTGAGCTAGAGGTTCGTCGAACAGCAATACTCGCGGTCGATGCACCAGGACGCGCGCGAAACTCACGTCCAGGTGCGAATGGCGTTATTTATTTGCCTTATGCATCGCTCGGTGGTGGCGAGCGCCTTTCGTTGACACCTCTGCGAGTGCCTCGTGGATGGGAATGTCGCTCACGACAACCCCCGATGACGTGTTGCGCAGTGTCTATGAGGGCGTAGCACTGTCCCTCGCTGACTGTGGCGATCATCTGGGGATGACGGGGGACCTTGTCGTGTCGAGTGGTGGTTTCAGGTCAGACCTCATCTGCGAAGTCTTAGCCGATGTGACCGGTCGATCTGTGGTTCGTCAAAGCGCACCAGAAACTGGTGCCCGGGGTGCTGCAGTCTTGGCGCTCACTGTGGCTGGGCGGTACGACACTGTCGAAGATGCCGCGGCTGCGATGACGTGTTCCTTCGAGTGCTTCGACCCACATCCAGAACGTGGCCGCATTTACCGAGCCGTAGCCGAGGTTTATTTCGAATCCCGTGTAGCCATTCGCCCTGTTTGGCCAAGCATGCGTGAAATCAGAAACATGAAGGAGGCTGACAGTGTCAACTGAAAATGAAATCACGATCCTTGTGGCGGGGGATCAGTTTGAGACGGTTGAGGTTCTCAAAAATGCGTTGCACAATTCGGTTCCGAGGGCTCGTATCAAAGAGCTATTGTCAAACTGGCCCATGATACCCGTAGGGAATGTCGACGAGGTTCACGAAGCTGCGAGAGACGTCGATGAATTGATCGCGGCTCTTGAGGACGTCCAGGTGTGTGTCAGTCATACTTTTCCATTCATCGACCGTGTCTTTGAATCGAGTCCCGCTCTACAGCAGGTGACAATCATGCGTGGCGGCCCGGTAAATGTGAACATCGATTCCGCGACGAGGCATGGGTTCAGGTCACCTATGCTCCAGGCCGGAATGCCACAGCGACGGCAGAACACACCGTAGCCATGATCCTGGCAGCCGTTCGTCAGATTCCCGCTCACCACAATTGCCTCGTTACAGGCAATTGGGAAAGGGCGGCTTACCGTTACGACGATGTCGGAATGGAGATTCGTGGCGGGGCCATCGGTTACGGCTCGGTCGGTTCGAGAGTGGCCGTGATAATGACCGCGATGGGTGCCAACGTTTTCGTTCATGATCCATGGGCCGATCCGAAGGCACTCGAACCAGGTATCACGCTCACTGACTCTTTGGATGATCTCATGGGATCCTGTCGAATTGTCACTGTCCATGCTCGTGTCACTGACGACAGCCACCACATGATTGGTGCGCACGAGTTGCAGAAGATGCCGGCTGGATCTGTCTTCGTGAACTGTGCTCGTGGATTATGAAGCGGTTTGTAATGCCATTGATAGTGGCCACTTGTACGCCGCTGCTTTCGATTGTCTACCGGAAGAACCGCTCCCTGCTACCTCTCGCCTTCTAAGGACTCCGCGAGTTGTGCTGACGCCGCACATTGCTGGCGCCTCAAAACAGGCTGCGGAGTTAGCGGCACGAATTGGTGCGGCAGATGTAGCCGCTTTTGTAGATGGTCGTTGTCCTAAGCACCTAGCTAATCCAACCGTTAATCGCTGAAAGAAAACATAAGTAAGGAGAAGGCATGATTTTAGAGCAGGAACGCCAAGCGGTAGTTGACGCATGCCACACGATGCAAGACCAGGGCTTGACTGTGGGAACTGCAGGAAACGTCTCTATCCGCGTTGATGACCTTGTCGTTATCTCACCGTCAGCAGTTCCGTATGACGAATTGACAGCTGCAGACATCGGTGTGCACCGTCTCGATGGCAGTCCCGTCGAAGCTCGTTACAAGCCGTCATCAGAATTGCCACTGCATTTGAGCGTGTATCACAGTAGCGATGTTGTGGCTATCACCCACAACCATGCTCCGGCCTCCACCGCTTTAGGTCTCGTCGTAGATGAGGTGCCGTGCTCGCACTACTACTCAGCGATGTTCGAGGGTACAGTGCGTGTTGCGGCTTATGCCGAGTTCGGTACTGACGGGCTTGCTCTCAACGTGATGGACGCATTGAGAGATCGCCACGCCGCCCTGATGGCTAATCATGGGGCCATCACGACAGGACCGAGTATTGACAAGGCTCTTTCGTTGCTTCCGTACCTTGAGTATATCTGCGAGGTCCACCTCAGAGCCATGTCGACTGGGCGTACGATCAAGATTCTTGACGATCAACAAATGGCCGACGCCGTGCAAGGTGTTGCCGGATACAGTCCAAAGAGCGTGGACAGCGAGAACTGAGACTCGCCTCGGGCTGTCGTAATAAGTTCACCGTTACGGCAGCCCGGTCATATTCGCCGCTGAGATGGAGAAGGGGGCTCACAATGCTGACGGTTGAACGAGGCTTAGTCATTCCATCAGCGGATACAACGATGATGAAGGCCGCTCTGAAAACGGCATCACCATACGTCCTACTTACTGACGTTACCCTCGCCACCGTCTGTCCAAAGGCGCGGGAGGTAGTAGACGCAGCAAAGAGGGTCGTTGTTCACGTCGATATGGCTTCCGGGTTACACCCAATTCCGCCGGTTTGTCATTCTTGAGCAAACAGTGCGGCGTCGACACTGTCATTAGCTCGAACGCACGAACGATTGACACTGCGCAGCGAAGTGGCCTCAACACGATTTTAGGATTTTTCTGCTCGACTCGATCGCTCTGCGGACTGCTCTTCGAATTTTGGAAAAGCTACGCACAGACGCTGTCGAGATTCTCCCAGGTCCAATGGCGAAGGGTGCTTATCAGTCCGTGCGAAGCACGGACCCGAAGCGAACCGTCATCGCAGGAGGTTTTATCCGCTCTCAAACCATGGTTAATGATCTCTTCTCAGCTGGCTTTGACGCGGTGACGACGTCGTTCCGTCCGCTGTGGTGACCCAATCAGATCAACAGCGCTTGAATCTCCTCGGTAATCGGAATCCCCTTCTTCATCTCCATTGCCTTGTCACGCTTGAGAACCTGCTGCGAGCCGGGATGTGATTCCATCCAGCTTGCCCCAGCATGTCGACGAACTCCTTGGTCCGTTCAGCATAGATGTCATTCCCACCTCGAGCTGGATCCAACAAGATGTACAGCTAGCCGGTGCGGAAGGTCGACACACTCTCTGGGGCCTCGGCGGCCACCTGATAGGAGAACTCGGCACCCGTAAATCCAGCCGCCGTCATCTCGATCACATGGCGATGAGAGCTCCCTTGGTGCCCACCGAAGGGCAGAATGCTGCCCTCCTCGAGGATCTCTGAGGGATCATTGGTCTCCTGATCTTGGGCATCAATACCGGACTCTGGGGGCCGTCTGGTCCTTGCGTGCTATCAGCAGTAAAAGTTCCCGCGCGAGATCGACGAGGTCGCAAAGTCGAACACCAACGGGTCCTTGCCGGCAACCGGCGTCGCAAAGGCCAGCGGGTTTGTGCTCATGACGGCCTCGGTTCTCCCTTGTGCCGTCATCGACAACTGACCGCTGGCCACCGTCGCCAATCCGATGAAACCTTTGCGGGACCAAGGTTCCAGATCTGGCCGCAGCGCACTGAAGTGATGAGTGTCATGAACAGCGACCACCGCGACTCCCGTCTCGGTCAGCATCTGCTCGGTGGTTTGTTCGATGGCGGCCGTTGCAGGCTGAGCAAACCCACTGCGGCCATTAACGCGCAGGTAAGACGACTCTACTTGGTGCGCTTCGCCGGTGACGGTCCCGTCAGCCCAACCGCTTGTCAAGGATTTTACGTATCCCGGGACCCGAAACAGTCCGTGGCCGGTCGTGCCGTCTCGCCTACATGAAGCACAATTGCGTGCTAACACCTGCGCCACCTCCCGAGACACCCCAGCGTCAATCACCGTCTTGGCGACAGCCGCGATGAGCTCGTTCGTGGTGATGGGGGCGGGCGTCAGCGGCCACGGGAATCCTTGTCGGCTCGGAATACCCACGACGCTAACAGCGGACTAGTCACCGAAATCTCAGTCAGGATGGTCCAGCACTGCCCTCGCTGTTGCCATGTCGGTCACCAGGTCCGTTACCCAATTACCTTGCAGGATTGCTGTCAAGGCTGGCACCTTCTCGGCTCCAAAGGCACTGACGATGACGTGGGTGATGGAAGGGATCCGGTCAATTGGTATCGTCATCAACCCTTGGCAGAAGTCCGCATCCACGTGACGGCCCCGCGTATCAATGTGGTGTCCGCAGATGTGGCCGACTGCTCCCCGCGACAACAACTCGGCGTGAGCCCGTTCGGGCATCATGTGGTCGAAAATCGGCGCTACTGAGTTCACCCCGACCGCGCCCACACCCGTCACCAGGATGTCGGCGTGGGAGGCCATCGCGATCGTCATTCCAACCGACGTCTCTGCCTTTAATGCTGCCGCCACCTGTGGATTCGACACCAGCACCGGTGCGGGCATCACTCGGTAAGCGCAGCCAATTCGCTCTGCCATCTGGCGGCACAGCTCGGGGGAGTCCAACAACAGGTTCCCGCGTGCCGTTCCACCAATCGCTTGCACCACCGTTACTGCCGGACAACGTATCGGCACCATGGCATGTACCACCGAGGCTACCCCGCGTCCATTCGATAATGCGATCACCGAATCCGGGTGCATATACGTCCTCACAAGATCGGCCGCCATCCGCGACACTTCGTCGGTCGCCGAGTCGTTACTCGATAGTGCCACTCTCGCGCACGCAAGCCCGAAGGTTCGCGTCAGATCATCCTCCAACTCGATGGCGCGCTCCAAAGGGTGCTGCACGGTGAACGTGATGATTCCACGACGCCGGGCCTCGTCGAGCAGACGCGACACCATCGACCGGGAGTATCCGATCTCGGCGGCGATCTCGGCCTGAGTGACCTGTTCCAACCAGTACCGTCTCGCCACCGTCAAGAGGGTTTGGATGTGTTCTCGATTAGTCATGGGTGTCTCACAAATGTGAATCTTTGTCGCTGAGGCTCACTTAAAACGGGAGGTAAAGCCACTTTACTAGTCCCTCTGCTGATGGAGAATTCACATGTGTGAGCACACGACCTTGCGGGGTTGTTGTGACGGCGGCTGAATAGTCCCCGTCACGCAGTCGTGAGAGAGGAATCATTCCAATGGCCGTTGTTCGCACCATCAATGGCGACGTTTCACCCGACACTCTCGGCGTTGTCAACGCCCACGATCACCTCATCCGCGTCGGAGCCGGCGAAGTTTACATTGATCCCGACCACTTGCTCGACGACGTCGACAAGGCCGCCCAGGAAGCTACGTATTTCGTTGAGGCCTCCAAGAACTGGGCCAACGGCGGCACCATCATCGACATGTGCCCCGCATCCTCGGGCCGCGGCGTACTCAAAACCCTCGAGGTCGTCGAGAAGGTCCCGGACCTCCAGGTTGTCCAAGCCACTGGTTTCCACCAGCAGAAGGTCTACCTCGAGTGGCGCCAAAGCTGGGTCAACCAGTACACCGTCAACCAGATTGCCGATCTACTTATCGCCGACATTGTGGAGGGCATCGACCGCTTCGACTACATGGGCCCCATCGTCGAACGCACCAACGTCAAGGCCGGCGTCATCAAGTGGGCCACCGCTTACGGCAAGATCACCGAGTGGGAGAAGAAATCCGGCAAGGCCGTTGCTATCGCATCTAAAGAGACCGGCTGCCCCATTAACACCCACGTCACGGCTGGAACCTGCGGTCCAGATCAGGCGCGATTCCTCGTTGATCAAGGTGTTGATCCCACCAAGATCGCCATCGGACACATGCAGCGCAACTGGGATCCGTGGGTCCATGAGCAGATCTGCAAGCTCGGCTGCTACGTCGAGCTCGACGGCACTAACCGCATCAAGTACGTCCCGGACAACACCCGCGTCAACCTGGTGAAGACCCTCGGCGAAAAGGGTTACGGCAAGCAGATCCTGCTGGGTACCGACTCTGGCAAGGCTTCTTACCAGAAAGTTTACGGTTCGGTCTCAGGTATCGACTACGATCCGGCCGTTTTCTGCCCGCGCCTTGTCGAGGACGAAGGCGTCGATCGCGACTATGTCACCGACCTCCTCATTAACAACGCGGCCGCCTTCTTTGGCTTCGAGCCGCTGGCCGGGTGACGACGATGCCACGACTTCAAGTTGCTCTTGACACCTATGACCTGCCGTCGGCCCTCGCTCCGCTGGCTCAGGTGTCCAACGAGGTCGACGTCATCGAGTGCGGAACTATTCTCGTCCTCGCTGAGGGAATGGGTGCGGTGCGTGCCATTCGGGCCGCCTACCCTGACAAGGCCATCCTCGCCGACGTTCGCATCGCTGAAGCTGGGGCGAAGATCGCCCGGATGTGCTTCGACGCAGGCGCCGACCTCGTCTCCTGCGTCGCTGGGGCATCCCTGACGACTATCGACCAGGTATGCAAGGTGGCAGCGGAGTTCAACGGTGAGGTACAGGTTGAGCTCGCCGACGAGTGGTACGACGCTGACCGCGCCCGCGCCTGGCGCAAACTGGGTGTCCAGCATGTCATCGTCAAGCGTTCCCGCGACCGCGAAGCTGCCGGAGACCTCTCCTGGAAGCCTGAGGACCTCGGGCGAGTTGACGAACTTGCCCAGATGGGGTTTACCGTCACCGTCACCGGAGGAATCACCCCCGAGGATCTCCCGCTTTTCGCTGGACACCCGGTCGGCATCGTCATTGCTGGCCGGTCGATCGTCGCCGCTAAAGCCCCGAAGGCTGCCGCGCAACGGCTGCGATCCACCCTGAACGAGGTGTGGCCGCAATGACCGAATCACTGACCGACGGGGTGACACTCGGCATCTATGAGAAAGCCCTCATCAGTAATCCACTGACCACCAACGATGACTGGCGACGCTTCCTGAGCCAGGTGCCCGAAGCGGGATTCAGCTTCATTGACCTGTCCGTCGACGAGACCGAGGAGAGGATGGCACGGCTCGGATGGGATCAGAGCCAGCGTCGCATGGTGCGCCACTGCGCTGAGGCTGAAGAAACTGCGATTGGTGGCATATGTCTGTCGGTACATCGGCGCATTGGCCCTGGCAGTGCCGACCCAGCCATGCGTCAGCGCGCTCGGGAGACGATGGCCGAAGGACTGCAGTTGTGCCACGACCTCGGCGCTCCCGTGCTTCAGGTTGCGGGGTATTACTGCTACTACGAGAAGATGAACGGCCATGCCGAGCAGTGGTACACCGACCTCCTGCTCGACGCCGTCCCGATGGCCGCACGGTTGGGGGTCGTCATGGGCATCGAAAACGTTGACGGCACCGACGTCACCTCCATATGCAAGGCGATGGAGTTTGTCAGGCTTGCCGACACGCCTTACCTGCAAGTGTACCCGGACCTCGGCAACATCGCCGAGCAGCAGCTCGATGCCGCGACCGAACTTGAGGCTGGGCGCGGCCACATGGTCGCTATTCACGTCAAGGATGTTCGCCCAGGCGAGCCCCGGCGGGTGCCGATGGGGGAGGGAACCGTCGACTGGGACGAATCTTTCGCCATCCTTGCCGAACAGACCTGGCGCGGCCGAATGATGATCGAGATGTGGAACGACGACGCTCCCGATTCCAACAGGCGCAGCGCGTCAGCACGAACATTCATTGAGGACCATCTTCGAGCCGCCGGAATCCCGATCCGCTGCGCCGTCGTCTGACCATGGCTGGTAAGCCCGGTATGGTCCCGGGTCGACCGGCTCTGAATCCCAACAAATTTTCATCACCGTTCAAAGGAGAACCTTCCATGCTGGAAAAGCTCAAGACAGACGTCTGTCAAGGTAACCTCGAACTGCCCCGTCATGGCCTTGTGACGTGGACCTCGGGCAACTTGTCCGCCCGAGACCCTGAAACCGGCCTTGTCGTCATTAAGCCGTCTGGGATGCTGTACGACAACATGACCCCAGGCGATATGGTTGTCGTCGACCTTGACGGCAAGGTCGTCGAGGGGCATCGAGGACCGTCTTCGGACACCGCCTCACACCTGTACGTATACCGGCGTCGCGACGATATTCGGAGCATCATCCACACCCATTCCACCTTCGCCACCGCGTGGGCGGCTACCGGTCAGGACATCCCCTGCGCAATAACAGCCATCGCTGACGAGTTTGGTGGGCCAGTGCCGTGCGGTGACTACGCCCAGATCGGCACCGAACAGATTGGCGAGCAGATTATGCGGTTCATCGACCAGTCTCCGGCGGTGCTACTCAAAAAGCACGGTGTCTTCACTGTCGGCACCTCCATCGAAAGGGCCGTCAAGGCAGCCGTCATGGTCGAGGACGTCGCCAAGACTCTCACCTACGCCACACTTATCGGCGAAATCTCCTCACTTCCGCAGTCGGAGATCGACTTCAACCACGATCGATACACCAACCGTTATGGCACCGCGGCAGCATCCACGGGGGTGACGGCATGACGTACGACATCTCGACCATTGGTGAGGGACAAATCAGGCTTACCTGCTATAAAGGTGAACGGCTTATCAATGCCCAGCAACTGCGCGCCACCGCAGCTTGCTCCGAGGCCAATGTGTCGGGCCTGCTGTCCCAGCTTGGACGCAACACCTGCTGGGCCTCCGTCATGCCCAAGGGTGATCTCACTGACCGGGTCGTCAATGAGTTCCGCAGCGTTGGGGTTGACGTTTCCCACATCTGCATGAAACCCGAGGGACGCGTCGCGCTGTACTTCATGGAGCCCGGCGAATACCCGATGCCTGCCCGCGTGCTCTATGACCGGGAACACACCCCCTTCCGCGACGTCACCGTTGAGGACCTCGACTGGGAGGCACTGCTCGACACCCGCCTGGTCTTCATCACAGGCATCACCGCTGCCCTGACCGAGAACACCGCGACCGTGGTGCGTCACTTTGTTGACGAGGCCCACCGTCGAGGCATTTCCGTCGCCCTTGACGTCAACTATCGGTCTCTGTTATGGGGCCCGGAGCGCGCTCGTGCGGTGCTGGAACCTATTGCGAGGATGTCGAATATCGTTTTCTGCTCGGTGCGCGACGGCAAAGCCGTCTTCGGTATTGAGTCCAACGGGGAACAGGCATGCCGCGAATTGCGTGAATTGTTCGGAACCCCGACGGTCGTGTCCACCGATCAGATTAACGGTGTGTACCTCTCGGACGTTGAACGCGGAGACCGTACCTTCCCCGTGGTCCAGGTGCCCGTCGTCGACCGGCCAGGCGCTGGAGACTCTTTCGTCGCGGGAACCCTGCACGGGTACCTCGGAGGTGACGTGGTGCAGGGAATCCATTATGGTCAGCGGACCTCCGCCTACGCCTTGACCCATTACGGTGATCTGACTCGTGTGAGTCCCAGCGAACTCAACATTCCCCCGAATACCGACATTCTGCGCTGACCCCGATCACGGCGTAGATAGGAGGCACACTCACATGTCCACCTCAACAACAGCCAAACAATCAGCCTTAGACCTCATTGATTCGCGTCCGTTGACGCGTAATCAGAAGAATCTTGTTGCGTTAGCCATTGTTGGAAATATCTCCGAGTTCTTCGACATTTTCCTCATTGGTTTCGTTGTATCCGTCCTTACTAAGCCATGGAACCTGACTGGCACCGAAGCAGGCGTCATCCTCGCCTGTTCCGGTCTGGGGACGGTCATCGGTGCCATCATGTGGGGGCGCTTCGCCGACAAGATTGGACGCCGCTCCTCCTTCTTCTGGTGCGTGCTCATGTTCGTTGTGTTCACCGTAGTGTCGGTGCTTACCCCGGACCGTGGCTGGATTATGCTCGCCATTTTGCGTATTGGTGTGGGGATCGGCGTCGGTGGGCTCAACATCACCTCGATTCCCTACGTTCAGGAATTCGTACCTGCGAAGCAGCGCGGTCTTCTCGCCGGTCTGGCGTCGGTATTTATCCCCCTCGGTCTGTTCCTGGGATCCCTCGCTCAAAATGCCTTGGGCGATAATTGGCGTGCCCTCATCGCCTTAGGCGCTATTCCCGTCTTTCTGCTGGTGTGGATCCGTTTCGTTCCCGAATCGCCACGGTTCTTGCAGAGTCATGGACGCGAGAAGGAAGCCCGTGAAGCCCTGGCTTGGGCACTCGAGATGCCCGCTGACGATATTGGAGATCTGCCCGCCGTCGAGCACGTCCAAGACGCCTCCTACTCGCTCGTCTTTGGTAAGTACCGCAAGAGCCTTCTCATCGTCAGTCTGGGATCGTTCTGTTTCATTCTGGGTTCCTTCACGATCCAGTCGTGGGGCCAGACGCTGCTCAAAACCGGCTTCGGAAAGTCTCCCGAACAAGTTGGGATCCTATTCATGTTCGTTTCTCTGGCGGATCTCGTAGGCCGCTTTCTGTCAGCATGGCTGGCTGACCGCATCGGCCGGAGGAGCACCATGTTGTCGTTCGGTCTCATCGGTGCAGCAGGAACCCTCATTGTCGCGCTTTCGGCCCACCTGGGTTGGGGCTGGCAGATCTTCTTCGTCGGTGTCCTCGTTGCGATGGCCTTCGCCGACGGTGCCTTCGGTATTCTCAATGCGTTCGGTGCCGAGCAATTCCCCAACGAGGCTCGCTCGACCGGCCTGGGGTTGGGCTATGGGATCGGTGCCACCGCTAAGGTCATCGGTCCGGCCCTCATGGGACTCATGGTGGGTGGATCTGCCGTCAAGCAGAATGTCACCTTGGATGCGGTGTTCCCGGCGTTCATCTTGTTCACTGTGCTGCTGGTTATTGGCGGTGTGACGTACATGTTCGCGCGTGAAACTCGCGGCACCTCGCTCGACACGATCTGATCGACGGACGATCCTGACGTCGAGGGCTTGTACTTAACTCAAAGGGTCGGCCGAAGCCGTGACTTGCGGGTGGCCGGGGCCCTCGACACGCCAGATTGAGCGACAAGGAGCGGTTTCGACGAGGTTGGCAGCGGCATCAGGAGATTCTCCGGTGACCTTGACAATGTCCGCGAAGGCCACCTTGCGTTGATCCAATGGAAGATCCGTATCCACCCTCGGGCTCCAATCACGATCGACGTCCGACCAATTGCGAATGATCCATTGGTCAGCTACTTTCGCATAATCGGATTCATCTGATCGGACTCATCGGTGACCCGGCCATGCATCGTGAAATGTCGGTATATCTGCTGCATATCACGGAATACCTGACGTCCATGTGGTGATAACTGACTTACCTAAACGCTGACCTTCTTGGCTGTGCAGATGAGACCTCCAATGGGAGAAAGGATTTGGGGCCGGGCAGGGGCTGGACGTTACTACCCTTGCCGAGACCTGGGACTAGCTTCCCTCGGGCACCTGCGCGACGTCGAGATAAGACTCGGTCATCCCAACCCGGCGCAGCATGTTCGCTGTGGCGACATTAAGAAACGATTGCCCGGTGGTGAGTTCGACGACGTGCCTGAGGAGGGTATAGCTGAGGTTTGAGTACGCGTACCTCGTGCCCGAGGCGAAATTCGTGAGGAATGGTTCGGTAAGCAGGGTCTCGAACTCGTCACGAGACATCATCTGCTGGCAGTCCGCTCAGGGATCACCCGGTAGTAGGCCGGTCGACATCGTCAGGGCGTCACGAATCGTCGCGCCCGTCACCGATGGCCGCAGTTGCGGAATCCAACGTGCCAGCGTGTCGTCACGAGTGGGTCGCCGAGAAGTCACGTTGACGAGCCCCTGGCAGATTCCTTGAATGCTGGTAACGATGAAGGCTTCGACATGGAAGCGATGCTGTGTACGCGATCCTTGGGGTCCTCGTACAGCACTTCCCTGTTTAAGACGCTTGCTTAGGACAACGAGGTCCCGGTCTCGGTAGCTTTTGACGCACCCATGTCGAGAACTTCGACAGCAGGGTCAAGGCGGGCGTCGATGGCCCACTGTGCCACCCAGATGTTTGCCTGGGTAGAGCTGGCTTGGGACGGCAGTTCCCCCATAAGGACGAAAGCAACGTCGGGAGCGCTCGGTATGGGGATAGGTTGGGAGGTAACGACGCGGGAGCCCACTGACCGCTGTGGGCTGAGAGGGTGCCGTGAAGGTGCCGACCGCCTGAACCTGTCCGGGTTATGCCGGCGAAGGGAGTGGTTGACATGACTGAATTGTCGAATCTAGTGGCGGAGTCTGTGGAACGGCTGCGCCGGGACAGGCCGCTGGTGCAGTGCCTGACGAACATTGTGGTTGCCAATTTCACCGCCAACGTGTTGTTGTCCGCAGGGGCGGTTCCCGCCATGGTCGATAACTCCGAGGAATCTGAGGAATTCGCTTCTGTGGCTGACGGCGTGCTCGTCAACACGGGGACTCCCTACCGGGAGACTGCTGAGGCCATGGTTGCTGCTGTGCGCGGTGCCGCAAGCAGTAACACGCCATGGGTGCTCGACCCCGTGGGAGTGGGTATGTCATGGCGCACCCAGGTAGCCCTTGAAGCCCTGCACGTCGCGGCTCCAGCCGTCATCCGGGCGAATGCCTCCGAAGTGTTGACATTGGCTGGTACGGATGCCTCCGCCCGGGGGCCGGAGGCGGGAGATGGCGTCGAGGATGCTTTGGCGTCGGCGGCTCAGCTCGTGCGCAACCACGGCTGCGTGGTGGCCATTAGCGGTCCCGTCGATCACATCATCGATGCGGACCGGCATGTGACCGTGTCATCGGGGCATGAGTGGATGACGCGGGTTACTGGGGTGGGATGCTCGCTAGGAGCGCTCACAGCGGCCTTTGCAGGCGTCCAGAATGATTACCTCATTGCGGCTACGTCCGCGACCGCCATGTTGTGCGTAGCCGCCGAACGGGCAGCAGAGCGCAGTGTGGGTCCGGGCGCTTTCGCTCAAGCTCTCGTTGACGAATTATTCCTGGCGTCACCCGATGAAGTCGGCGCGCGGGGAGGGCTTCGCGATGTCTCGGCCTGAATTTGATCTGTCGGTGTACCTCGTCACCGACACCGCCCAATGTGGCGGGCCAGACGGGGTCGTCGAGACCGTGCGGCGCGCCATCGTCGGTGGGGTGACCCTAGTCCAGTTCCGCGACCACGACTTATCCGACGATGAGTTCGTCACCTTGGGACGACGCGTCAGGGATGCGTGTATTTCGGGCGGAGTGCCCCTCATCATTGACGACCGGGTTCATCTCGTTGCCGAGATCGGGGCTGACGGCGCCCATGTCGGGCAGTCTGACATGCCGGTCGACCAAGCCCGTGCGGTTCTAGGTGACGATTTGCTCATCGGCTTGTCCGCGCAGGCCCCTGTCCATGTGAAGGCAGCCCTGTCCCATGGTCGTGACGTCATCGACTATCTGGGAGTTGGTGCCCTGCATGGCACTGGTACCAAGCCGGAGGCCGAGGAGCTCGGCCTGGCTGGGATATGCGATGTCGTCAACGCTAGCCCGTGGCCGGTGTGCGTCATCGGTGGGGTGAGCGCATCCGATGCTCCATACGTGTCCCGGATGGGATGTGACGGCCTGAGTGTTGTCTCGGCGATTTGCGGCAGCACCGATCCCGAGTCCAGTGCACGGGAACTCGCCGAGGCATGGCGCAGGGCGAAGGAGTGATGAGTGTGGCCTGACGTCAGGGGATGCACAAACGGCCACAGTTACTGGCATCTTGTTCAGATGAGCGGCCCTGGTGCGCAGCGTTCTGAACCAGGCGCGAGGGCACCCTAAGATGACCGTCATGAGTACTTTTGACGCCACCCGTCGCGCCTCCAAGATTTCCGTTGTTGGTGCCGGTTCGGTCGGTTCTTCACTGGCCTACGCTTGCCTTATCCGTGGATCGGCTGACCTCGTTTCCCTCTATGACATCGCCAAGGACAAGGTCGAGGCTGAGGTGGCAGATCTCGCCCACGGCACTCAGTTCACTCCTGCTTCGGTCATGGGCGGCGCTGACGTCCACGACACTGCCGCCTCTGACGTCGTTTTTATCACAGCCGGGGCCAGGCAGAAGCCGGGTCAGACTCGTCTGGACCTTGCCGGCGTCAATGCCAATATTTTGCGCTCCCTCATGCCGCAGCTCGTTGAGCAATCCCCGAACGCCCTGTTCGTGTTGGTGACCAATCCTTGCGACGTCCTCACCGTTGTTGCTCAGCAGGCCACGGGTCTTCCCACCAACCGCGTCTTTTCCACTGGCACGATGCTTGACACCTCGCGGTTGCGCTGGCTCATTCGTCAGTGGGCCAACGTTGAACAGCGTCACGTTCACGCCACCATCGTGGGCGAGCACGGTGATTCGGAGTTCCCTTTGTGGTCAACAGCCAATATCTCCGGTGTGCCGATCCGTGACTGGACGGTCGATGGCGACCGGGTGTTCACCGAGGAGGTGCTGGCTGACCTCGCTCAAGAGGCAGCTTTCGCAGCTTACAAGATTATTGAGGGCAAGGGCGCTACGAACTACGCCATTGGTTTGACGGGTGCCCGTCTGGCCGAGGCTCTGCTCCGCCCAGGCCGTTCCGTCCTGCCATTGTCAAGTGTTATGACGGACGTGCACGGAATTTCGGGGGTAGCCTTATCGATGCCCTGTATCGTCTCCCGCGACGGTATTGAGGGGGTCGTCCCCGTCGTCATGGATACCGAAGAGATTGCTTCTCTCAAGGCTTCAGCGGAACGACTGCGTGACACTCTGTCATCGATCGCATGACCTGATGAACATCTGTGCTACCGGTCGCATAAGCTAGGGGTATGTCAATTCCCTTTCAGTATGCGCACGATGACGACGGAGACCTTCTTAGGATTGCGGCTCGTGGCCAGGAGGTGTTGACGAACCCTCTGACCAACCGTGGTACGGCTTTTACCATCGAGCAGCGAAAGGCGCTTGGTCTCACCGGCCTGCTGCCGTCAGGGGTCATGACGATCACTGATCAGCTTAAGCGGGTCTACGCACAGTACTCGGCACAGCCCGATGACTTGGCCAAGTACCTGTACCTCAACCACATGCATGACCGCAATGAGGTGCTGTATTTCCGCCTCCTTGCTGAGCACATTGAGGAGATGCTTCCGATCGTTTACACGCCAACCATTGGTAGGGCGATTGAGGAGTACAGCCACTGGTACGACCGTCCGCGCGGCATCTACTTGTCTATTGACGATCCGGAGGGCATGGAACAAGCCCTGGCACAGTTGGGTCATGGTCCTGACGATGTCGACCTCATCGTGGCCACCGATGCGGAGGGCATCCTTGGCATCGGTGACCAAGGTGTCGGTGGCGTCGCGATCACGGTAGGAAAGCTGGCCGTGTACACCGCCGCTGCAGGGATCCACCCTCACCGTGTACTCCCGGTTATCCTCGACGTCGGTACCGACAACATGGAACGTCTCAACGACGATGGTTACCTCGGAGTGCGCCATCCCCGCGTGCGCGGCGAGCGTTACGACGCCTTCGTCCAGCAATACGTCGAAACCGCCCACCGGATGTTCCCTCACGCTCTACTGCACTGGGAGGACTTTGCAGCCGGCAACGCTACCCGGATCCTCAACAAATACCGCGACGACTACTGCACCTTTAATGACGATATCCAGGGCACCGCGGCCGTCGTCGTTGCGGCGGTGCTGAGCGCCGTCAAATCTTCGGGTATTCCGCTGAGCAAGCACCGCATTGTTATCTACGGGGCGGGCTCGGCGGGTACCGGCATTGCCAATCTGCTGGTGCAGCTCATGGTTAGTCAAGGCGTTGACGAAAAGACGGCTCGCTCCCACTTCTGGGGGCTCGGTTCACGGGGTCTGTTGCGTGAAGGCTTACGGCTGCGCGACTTCCAGCGCCCCTTCGCTCGCAGCAAGAAGGAGCTGGAAGGCTGGATCCTCGACAGCCCAGACCAGTACACGCTCAATGACGTGGTACGAAACGTCCACCCGACGATCCTTATCGGCTGTTCCGCCCAACCTGGAGCCTTTACCGAGAACATCGTCACGACGATGGTTTCCCACTGCGAGCGTCCGGTAATCATGCCGCTATCGAACCCAACTCGTAAGGCCGAGGCCCTACCGTCTGACATCCTCAAGTGGACTGACGGACGCGCTTTGGTCGCTACTGGGTCTCCGTTCAAGCCGGTCATGGTTAATGGCGTGACCTACCAGATCGCGCAGGCTAATAACGCTCTGGTCTTCCCGGGAATTGGTTTGGGGGCCATCGCCGTTCGGGCGTCCCGCGTCACCAGCGGCATGATCGCGGCCGCTGCTGAGGCGGTAGCGCTGCGCGCCGACAGCCGTGTTGTGGGGGCCTCGCTGCTGCCATCGATCAAGAATCTGAGGCCGCTGTCGGCGTCGGTGGCCATTGCTGTCGCTGAACAGGCGATGGAGGAGGGCGTGGCAACCGAGGTCACGGACAATCCCGTTGAGAAGGTGTTCTCAGCGATGTGGCAGCCGCGGTACCCGCGCATCGCGGTCGACTGATGCGCTGAGGAGAGAAGACGACCGGTACCGGACTCGCGCCCTCTACGCATATCTTGTAGGGGGCGCGAACTACGCCTTGATCGTTAATGCCGAAATGGGGGAAGACATCCCCGATCTGTGAGTGAGCATGACGGTGGCGTTAGTCCGTGGGCAGTCGATGGTGATCGTGCCGTGAACTTTGTGGCCTTGGGATACGTCAGCGCCGAGAGAGCCTGTGGAGGGTTGGCTCGCCTGATGGATATCGGTCGACTCGTTTTCCATGATGAAGAAGGTGTAGTCGGTCAGAGAGCCCCTGGTGACCTCAATGGTCACCGTGAGAGTGACGGTGTTAGGTCCCCATTTCACGTTGTCGATCGACCACCGTCCCTCGGTGTCGTCGTCCTTCGAGGAGAACGGTAACGAGGAGGCGACCGCAGTAGCTGATGCCGGGATCGACGTTGGAGTAGAAGACGTAGACGTCGCAATTGAGGATGGTGTCGGCGCGACGGGATTCACTGGCTCGCTGGTGACCCGGCGTGCAATGATGACTAGTGCGATGATGATCGCTGCCACGATGATGACGGCGATCCAACCGCTGTGGCGTTTTGGTGGCTGGTACTGGCTGATGTCAGGCGGTTGGCTCATGGTGGCTCTACTGTACGTTGTTGTCGACGGATGATGTTGTCCACAGCTTGGCTTCAAGACGAGATGGCGCAGATGAGACTTATCCACAGATTCGAAATTGCTTGACGGATTCGGCGGGGTCGAGACGACAACTGGAGGTATGACAGCACTACATTCCTCCACCACTGATGGCCGTGATCCATTGACCGTCAGGACCGTCGAAGAAGCGGTGACTTTGGCACCGTACCTCTTGGGGTTTCAGCCTACTGAGAGCCTGCTCCTCATCGTTGCCGACGACGGTGCCGCATGCCAGGGCTTCGTTGCCCGAGCCGATCTCGACGACCTCGAATCTGCCGTGACTATGGATGCCTTCGCATCACGGGTCGGCCCCCTGGCAGGGCGAGGTCGAACGGTCGTCTTAGCGTTCAGTAACAATCAAGATCGCGCCATGGGCACTCTGATGTCGGCCGTCCAAGCGTTGGGAAGCATGAATATTGGTGATGCTGCGTGGACTGACGGTGAATATTGGCGCAGCATCTTTTGTGATGAGCAGGGCTGTGGCGAGAATCACCGCTTTGTTCCAGATCCGTCCATCGCAGCCGAAGCGGTCTATCGCGGGCTGACTGTTCTGCCTAGTCGCACCAGCCTTGTCAATACGCTCTCCGGCCCTGGGCGCACATGTGATCCAGATACCCGCAGACTCCTGGCTAGTGCCCGGCGGCGGCTCTGCCGCAAGGAGGACGACGCCGTGAAGACCAGGTGCCAGGTCCTCTTTGAGTCTCGCGACGAAACCGACGATGCGATTGTGACGGAGCTAGCGGTAGCCGTCCAGCGTCCGGGCATAGCGCGCAGACTGTGGATGTCGATGGAGCGGGCCGACGCATCGCGCTGGCTCGCGATATGGAGTCGAGCAGTCGAGATCATCCCGGATCGGATGGCGCCAGCTCCACTGTCTCTCTGTGGGCTGGCGGGATGGTTGAGCGGTGAGGGGGCAGTGGCAGCGGTGTGCGCACGTCGATGCGAATTTATGGCGGGAACAGCTGACTTGCCTGCTGCGCTGACAGTCATTGTTGACGCTTTCGTGCCGCCCAAATTGTGGGACGTCATGAATCATGATCCAACAGTGATTGCACACCCCCTTCTGGAGGAGCAAGTGGGTGAGGAATCCAACTTATCGGCGTAGCAACGGAGGCTACATCCGGGTACCGACCAGGTGCCCGATGAGATAGGTGATCGTCATGGAACAGATACCGACGATGATGTTGCGAGCGATAGGACGGGTTTTCCCGCTGCCACTGACGATTGCCGAGCCCAAACCAGTGAGGAGTAGGGCGATGATGGTCGCGGCGATGGTGATGTAGACCCGAATCGCCGTTGGGGAGCACACCATGGCCAGCAGTGGTACTAGGGCACCGACAGTAAACGCGGCCATCGATGCGAAGGCGGCGTGCCACGGGTTGGTGTACTCGTCAGGGTCAATGCCTAGTTCAGCCTCAGCGTGGGCACGCAGCGGGTCATGAGCGGTAAGTTCCAGAGCTACCTGACGAGCGGTACCGTGGGACAATCCCTTCTCCGTGTATATCCCGGTGAGCTCCTCAAGCTCCTCGTCGGGGAAGTCGCGTAGCTCAGCGGCTTCTTTCGCCATGACAGCCTTCTCAATGTCGCGCTGGGAACTCACGGAAACGTACTCGCCGCCAGCCATCGACAAAGCACCGGCGACCAGACCAGCCAGGCCAGCAATAAGGAGGGAGGAACGATCGACGGTGGCGCCAGCGACTCCCATCACGATGCCCGCCGTCGAGATAATGCCGTCGTTGGCGCCCAGCACTGCGGCACGCAGCCAATTGAGTTTCGAGTTGAGGCTGCCCATGCCCTTGTCCGCTTTGCGGGGCTGATTGACAAAGGTGGAGGAGTACAAGGGCTGGCACGTCGTTGTCGAGGTATCGTGAGCGGGGGCGAGGGCGGACAATGCCGGAGTTGAGGGCATCTTCGTCTTCTCGTCGGGCGTGTTCGCGCATCGTGTCACGGTGCTCATGACATCAACTGTGCACTTACCAACAGCTGTCCACAAGGAAGGACAGGGAACCCTGACGCTAGGTGTGGGGCCGTTTCGCTAAACTCGGGTCCGTATGTGTCGTGGGTCTGGTTAGGCCCGTAGTGGATCCGAGAGGTGTGACGTGAGCGACGAAGTGCGCGAGACGACGGGCTACGACGCGGCCGCAGCCCAGGAAAAGTGGTCCAAGTATTGGGAGGAGCACCGCACCTTCGCAGCCCTTGACGACGGCTCCAAGGAGCGTCGTTACGTGCTTGACATGTTCGCCTACCCCTCCGGGGACCTTCATATGGGCCACGCTGAGGCATTCGCTATCGGCGATGTGCTAGCCCGCTACTGGCGTCTGCGCGGATTCGACGTCCTGCACCCGGTGGGCTGGGACTCCTTCGGCCTGCCGGCCGAGAATGCCGCTATTAAGCACGGGACCCATCCTGCGGAGTGGACCTACCGCAACATCGGCACTCAGGCGGCCTCTTTTAAGCGGTACGCGGTCTCTTTCGACTGGTCGATGAGACTGCACACTTCCGACGAGGAGTACTACCGCTGGACCCAGTGGCTGTTTAACCGCTTCTTTGAGAAAGGATTGGCCTACCGCAAGGGTTCCTGGGCGAACTGGTGCCCCAACGACCAGACGGTGCTCGCCAATGAGCAGGTCAAGGATGGGTGCTGCGAGCGTTGCGGTGCGGTCGTTACCAAGCGTCAGCTCAACCAGTGGTATTTCCGCATCACAGACTACGCCCAGCGCCTGCTCGACGATATGGACCAGATTGAGGGCAAGTGGCCTGAGCGTGTGCTGTCGATGCAGCGCAATTGGATCGGTCGTTCCGAGGGTGCCTACGTTGATTTCACGATTGATGGTCGCACGGAGCCAGTGAGGATTTTCACCACCCGCCCGGACACCCTGTATGGAGCCACCTTCATGGTGGTGGCTCCCGACTCGACTCTGGCCCAGGAGATCGTTTCGGATGAAGCCCGGCCAGCCTTTGAGACCTACCTCGATGAGGTCAAGAAGAAGTCCGAGATTGAGCGGCAGTCCACCGATCACGAGAAGATCGGCGTGCCCCTCGGGGTCGAGGCCACGAACCCGGTCAATGGTGCCAAAGTTCCGGTGTGGGCTGGTGACTATGTGCTGGCGGACTACGGGACGGGTGCCATTATGGCTGTACCCGCCCATGACCAGCGCGACCTCGACTTCGCCCGCGCGTACGGCATTGACGTCATCCCGGTCATCGACACAGGCGAAGCCGATCCTCGTGAGTCCGGGGTCGCCACAACGGGTGATGGCGTTTACCAGAACTCTGGACTCCTCGATGGCATCACCACTAAAGCCGAGGCCATCGCGAAGGTGTGTAAGCTCCTGGGCGAGAAAGGGATTGGTGAGGCGACAACTACCTATCGGCTGCGCGACTGGCTGCTGAGTCGTCAGCGTTTCTGGGGATGCCCCATTCCGATCATCCACTGTGAGTCCTGTGGCGACGTTCCGGTCCCTGACGAGCAGCTGCCAGTTAGGTTGCCTGATCTGCGTGGCACTGAGCTCGCCCCCAAGGGAACGTCCCCCTTGGCCGGTGAGGAGGCCAGCGAATGGCGTTCGGTTGCCTGCCCGTCGTGTGGGGGGGCTGCGCAGCGCGACACCGACACCATGGACACTTTCGTGGACTCGTCGTGGTATTTCATGCGCTACTGCTCTCCGCACTATGACGAAGGCCCGTTTGATGCGGAGGCTGTTCGCCGTTGGATGCCGGTGGCCCAGTACATCGGTGGTGTTGAACACGCCACTATGCACCTGCTGTACTCCCGGTTCTTCACTAAGGTGCTGCATGACCTCGGCATGGTCGACTTCACCGAGCCTTTCCAGCGGCTCATGAACCAGGGCCAGGTGATCAACGAGGGCCGGGCAATGTCGAAGTCGCTAGGAAATGGTGTGGACCTCGGCAAGCAGATCGACGAGTTCGGTGTCGACGCCGTGCGTACTACCGTCATCTTCGCAGGTCCGCCGGATGAGGACATCGACTGGGCCGACGTCTCCCCGGCGTCGACGTTGAAGTTCTTGCAGCGTGCCTGGCGCGTGGCATCTGAGGTCACGAGCGATCCTGACGTCGACTTGACGCAGAGTGACGCCACTTTGCGTCAAGTTACCCATCGCAGTATCGCTGACATCACCGAGTTGCTGGAGAGCGGGCGTTACAACGTCGTCGTGGCGCGGGTCATGGAGTTGGTCAACGCCACCCGTAAGGCCATCGATTCGGGGTGTGGCCCAGCCGACCCTGCGGTGCGCGAGGCTGTCACCTTTACCGCCCAGGCCCTGTCCTTGGTGGCCCCATACCTTGCTGAGGAGATGTGGGAGATACTCGGCTTGGAGCCTTCCGTCGCGAACTCTCATTGGCCTACTGCTGACCAGAAACTACTGGTCACCAAGGAAGTGACCATGGTCGTCCAGGTGACGGGCAAGGTACGCGCCAAAATCCAGGTGAGCCCCGACATCACTGAGGACGAAGCTCTCGAGGTGGCTTTGGCTGACGCTAATGTGCAGCGGTTCACCGGAGGCAAAGAGATCGTCAAGGTCATTACCAGGCTGCCAAAGATGATATCGATCGTCGCGAAGTGATGATGTGATCAGCTCGATCACGCAATGACGTGACTGACCAGCTCCGTCATAACATGACGCTGTGGCGAGCCTGTGAATAGCAGACTTCCCGCCGCGCCGTGTTATCCACAGGTTTGAAATTGCCTGGCGAAATTCGGTTGTCCCGACGACAACTGAAGGTATGAGTGATGACTACCGAGAGCGTCTTGAGGACCTCATGGCACGGCTGCCTGCCCGCAACCTGGGGCCCCGACATTCGGCGACTCCAGTAGAGGAGGAACCGGCACCCGAGGAGACTTCAACTCCTCGACGGGCCGTGACCCGAGTACACGCCTCAGCAGTGGGGATTCTGCTCGTTGTGGTGCTGTCTGTCATCGCTGTTGTGTTGATGCGCTCGAAACCTACCGAAGCGCCATCGGGCGCTATGGCGGTGTCGACGGTGCCTGAAGGTACAACTATGCCCGGTCGAGAGACCAGTGAGTCCGAGGTGCGGTCTGAGGGCACCACTCCTGCCGCTCTCCCGGCCGCCACCGCAACGACGACCGCACCCATCCAGGTTCACGTGGCCGGACGGGTGAAGCATCCCGGTGTGTATACGGTTAATCCCGACGCCCGCGTCGCTGATGCCATCGGAGCTGCGGGCGGAACAAGCTCGGGTGCCCACCCCGGTCGTCTCAATCTTGCTGCCCCAGTCTGTGACGGTTGCCAGGTATGGGTCCCCGCAGGTGGAGACGGGACAGTGACCCCACCCGACCACAGCGTTGGCGGCTCGCCGGGGGTTGCCGGAGGGTCGGGAAGTGGCGGCGTAGCAGCGGCTCCAGGCAGCGGTAAGGCTCAGGTTAATCTCAACACCGCGAATCAGAGTGAGCTTGAGACGATCGACGGAGTCGGTCCAGTGATGGCGGGCAAGATCATGGCGTGGCGTCAGGAACACGGACAGTTCGCCTCCGTAGACCAGCTGCGGGAAATATCTGGGATCGGAGCGAAGACCTTCGAAAAGATCAAGCCGCATGTCACGGTCTAAACCTCATCGTGAGGGCCGTCAACGCCAGGCCTTCGCAACCCCCGATGTACGCATGATTCCGGTGGCTATCACCGCGTGTGGGATGGCTGCCGTCGGCACCGGCGGTCATCGTTGGACGGTTATTGGTGCCGGAATCGGATGCCTTGTCGCAGGCATGATCGCGGTGGGGCGCAAGGTGTGGCTGGTTGTTGTAGCCGCTGCGGTGGGGTTGACAATCCTCGTGAGCGCCGGGATACGCGACCACGTTGTCCACCACACTGGCGTCGCTGAGCTTGCCCAGGAAGGAGTTTCGGTGACTGTGAGAGGTCGGGTTACCGTCGATCCGCGGACATTCGAGGGGAGTGGTTCGGGAGGGCGCACTGTCATGATCACTCTGGCAGCCCATCGCATCGTCGCAGAAGGCCAGGCTATTAATCAGTCGGTGAAGGTTGTTGTCGTGGCGTCGGGGTCAATGTCGGACCCTGCCGCGAAGGTAACCGTTGGGCAGCAGATTCAGGTGCAGGGCCTTCTAACTCCGCCACGGGAAGGGCGGGCTGAAGCAGCAGTACTGAAGTTGCGGTCCCCGCCGAGGGTCGTTGTACCGGCCGGGCCCCTTGACCGTGGGGTCAATCGTTTTCGCGCCGGTCTAGTCAGTGCTGTTTCGGGATGTCCAAAGGGGCAACGAGCCATCGTGCCATCGATTGTTGTGGGGGATACCGCAGCGGTTTCTGAGGAGATGTCCGAGGATTTTCGGGTGACGGCGTTGACCCACCTCATGGCCGTCTCTGGGGCCAACCTTGCCTCTACGACGGTCCTGCTGTGGTGGATAGGTGCGTGGTGCGGCCTGAAGCGGCGAGGGCTAAGGGTGCTGTCGGTGGCTGGTGTCGTTGTATTTGTGGTGGTGTGTCGGACCGAAGCCTCGGTGGTAAGAGCAGCTGCGATGGGAGTGGTCACTGTGGCTGCGACGGGGGTCGCCTTCGACTGGCGCGGTGGCATCAGGACCTTAGCCGTCGCGGTGACTGGGCTGATGCTCATCGATCCATGGCTCGTGAGATCAGTGGGTTTCTGGCTGTCGGTCTGTGCAACGGCTGGCATCTTGTGGTGGGCCCAACCATGGTCGGCTGCGATGGCGTGGGCGCCAACGTGGCTAGCGACAACCATAACAGTGCCATGGGCAGCCCAGTTGGCGACTCAGCCTGTCATCACCTGGATGGCTGGCACGACCGGACTCATCGCTAATCTCGCGGCTGCTCCCTTCGTACCTCTGGCCTCGGCGCTAGGGATGGCGACCGGGCTTTTCGCCTTGATCTGGCCGCCATTGGGGGCGCCGTTCGGGCGGCTTGCCGGATGCTGCGTCCAGCCGATCATCTGGATAGCTCACGTCGGTGCTAAAGCTCCGTCCGGTCTACTCAGGTGGCCAGCAGGCGGATGGGCCGTCGGGGTGCTGGCCGGGATATGTGTGGGATTGGCTTTGGTCACTCCGGCGGTCTTGACGAGGCCGTGGTTGACTGCGCTCGCGGGGCTAGCAGTTTTAACAGCGACAGTCGTGCGTCCTCCCGTCCCGGGCTGGCCGGGGCAGTGGCAGGTGGCCATCTGTGACGTCGGTCAGGGCAGTGCGGCTCTGGTGCGTGCCAGCCCGGATGAGGCTGTCGTCGTCGACACTGGACCGGATCCGCACAGATTGAGTCGTTGCTTGGATGACCTCGGCGTCGCCCAGGTGCCGGTGGTGATCCTCAGCCACTTCCACGCCGATCATGTCGACGGCCTCAACGCCATCTGTGATCATGGTCCAACGAGAGCCATCGTCGTGTCCCAGCTGGCGTCCCCAGAGTGGTCAGCTAAGGGAGTGGCGCAAACGGCTGCTCAGTTGGGTGCCAAGGTGATCGTGGCTAGTCCGGGCCAGGTCATGACGGCCGGAACGGCGACACTTGAGCTCTGGGGAGGAGCCCAGCTTTCAGAGACTGGTACGGATGAGTTGGGGGGAGGAGCCTGCCGCCGAGAACAATTCCTCAGTTGTGATCAAGGCGACGGTTAACGGGTTGAGAGTTGTGTTTCCTGGAGATGCCGAAGCTGAGGAACAGCACCACGTTTTGGCCAAAGGCACGGACCTGACCAGTGATGTCCTCGTCTTGCCTCATCACGGATCGGCCCGTCAAGACGAGGGCTTCTGGGCAGCAACCGGGGCAAGCGTAGCGGTGGCGTCTGCGGGCCAAGGAAATTCCTTCGGGCATCCCTCGTACAGGGCAGTATCTCTGGCTAAGCGGATGGGAATGCAGCTGCATCGCACTGATCTTGAAGGGACGGTGCTGTTGGCCCGCAATGGTGGGTCCGTGCTGGTGCAGACACGATCGTGACGTTCCGCGTCGTCGGGAATGCCGTCGATAGGTGTCGGCAGGCCGCGCTAACCTGAGCGGTCGGTTCGCAGTGAGCTGTCGGGGGAAGGAGAACAAGTGGCGTCACGGTTCACGACTAAAGGGCCTCGCATGCCGATGCGGTTGCGTACCTGGCAGCGAGAAGCGCTCGATTCGTACCTTGCTACGAGCCCTCGCGATTGGCTGGTTTGCGCCACCCCGGGCGCCGGTAAGACGACGTTCACTTTGGCCGTTGCTGCACATCTGTGGCAGGACCACGTCATCAATCGCGTCATCGTGGTGTGTCCGACCGATCACCTGCGCTCCCAGTGGATTGATGCGGCTCGTGGACTCGGGTTGGACTTACGCGATACGACCAATGCTGAGGCACTTCCACCCGATTGTCACGGATGCGTTGTCACCTATGCCCAGGTCGCCCAGAAACCTTCCCTGCACGCGGCCCGAGCAACCAATATGCGCACCTTGGTCATCTTCGATGAGATCCACCACGCTGGCGACGTCATGAGTTGGGGTTCTGGCGTCATTGAGGCCTTCTCGGGAGCGGTGCGGCGACTTGGTGTGACAGGAACGCCTTTCCGGTCTGACGAGGCCAGAATCGCCCACGTCCGATACGAGGAAGTTGGTGACGGAGTTTTCGAGTCGGTAGCCGACTACACCTACGGGTACGGTGACGCTTTACGTGATGGGGTAGTGCGTCCGGTTACCTTTGCCACATACACCGGGCGCTCCACCTGGACTGACGCCGTGGGTGAGACTCACACGGCCATCCTCGGTGATTCCGAACTCACCAAGGCTCACGAGGAAATGGCTTGGCGTACCGCCTTGGACTCTGACGGCGAGTGGATTGCCCATGTCATGGCGGCAGCGTGGGCACGGGTGAACCAGCTACGCGATTCAGGGACGATCCCGCATGCCAAGGTGCTTATCCCGGCTTCTAATCAGAAGATTGCTAAGGAATATGCCGAGGTCTGGCGAGACGTCACCGGTAATGAACCGTCCGTGATCCTCTCTGAAGACGCGGCCTCGGCTAAGAAGCTTGCCGTCTACCGCGATGACCCGGACAAGATCTGCGCCGTGTGTGTGCGCCTCATCACCGAGGGTGTTGACATCCCGGACGCAGCCGTTCTCATTTACTCGACGATGGCGTCCACCCCGCTATTCTTCGCCCAGATGGTGGGACGTGTGGTTCGGGCACGGAACCGTCGCGAACGGGCCACAGTCTTTCTTCCCGCAGTGGGACGGCTCCTCGATCTCGCCTCCCAGATGGAGGAGGTGCGTGACCACGTTATCGGCCCGCCTGCCGAGCCCGACCTCATTGAGGAATTCGACACTCGTGAGCGCTCCGAGCCGGATCCTGACGCCGGAGTCTGGCAGGCCGTCGCATCCGACGCGATCCTAGGCGAAGTTATCGACACTTATGCACCCTCTGATGGCGGTCTTTTCGCCCTTGACGGTTTGCTCAGCCCTGAGCAGGAGCGGGCTTTGCTGGCCCGAGATGAGAAGATTCGCGCTGAGCAGGCCCGTCGCGTCGCCTCGGCCCGCCGCGCGTCTAAAGCATCGAAGGAAGCCGAGGAGAGGCAGGTTCGACGAGACGAGATGGTTGCACTACAGCGCCGCGGCGGGTCCACCCTTGACGCCATCAGTGACCCGCGTGAAATGCGACGCGAAATACACCGCGCCTTGCTTGACTACTCCCGCCACCACGATCTAACTCCGCAGGCTGGTTGGGGCCAGCTATACCGGGAAGTTCCTGGGCCGAAAAATGAATCGGCGCCAATGAACCTGCTGCGTACTCGGTTGGAGTGGCTGCACTCTCACTAATGACCTAATGGCAGGAGAGCACCTCGGGGTGGCGATTTCAGCATCATTTTCTGGCATTCTTAGAAGGGTGAGTACGGTTTACGGTACGGCATTGCTGGTCCAGGGCGCGGAGACCCTGTTGTCGGACCGAGCCGTTGACGCCCGGGTCAAGGCCGCTCGTCGGGAAAATCCGCAGGCCGAGCTCATCAAGCTAGAGGGCCGGGAGGTCGACGCTGGACGGTTCGTGGAGGCCACTGGGGGGTCGCTGTTTAGCCAGGCAACGATCGTCGTCGTCAATGCTGTGTCTGATCTCGATAAGGATCTGTTTGATCTCGTCACCACCACCGCGGCTAATCCTCCAGACACCCTCTGCCTCATCTTGGTCCATCCAGGCGGAACTAAAGGTAAAGGGCTACTGACCAGGCTCTCGAAGGCCAAGGTGGAGACCGTTAAAGTCGATGCCCCTAAACCGTGGGCGATTCCGGACTTCATCGCGAAAGAGGCACGTCGGGGCCATCTTGATATGGATCACGACGCCGTCAATGCTTTGCACCAGGCCCTCGGTAACGATCTGCGCACTCTGGCGGCAGCCGTCGACCAGCTTGCGAGCGATTCACCGAACGGGCGAGTTGGGCCTCAGGCCGTTACAACTTACTTCGGTGGAAGGGCGGAAATTTCGTCGTTTAACGTTTCTGACGCTAGCTTGGAAGGACGCCTCCCCGATGCGTTGGAAACCCTGCGCTGGGCCTTGTCAATCGGGGTACAACCGGCGGCGGTGACGGCTGCCATGGCACGCGGGCTGCGGTCTTTGGGCCTCTACCTGGATATGCGAAGCCAACGGATGGGGGATAAACAACTCGCCCAGACCATTGGCGTATCCCCATGGAAACTTAAGTCGCTCAATAAACAGGCACGGTCATGGAGCAAGGCTGGCGTCGCGAGGGCTATCCAGCTCGTCAACACGTGCGATGCTGCCGTCAAGGGAGCTGCGGTTGACGCCAACTACGCCCTGGAATCGATGCTCATCGCCATCGAGAAGGCCCGCCAAGCCTGATTGGTTTTATCAGATGGGTCTAGGCTCAGTGCTTCTTCCGTTTCTACTGGATGCACACCAAGCGCCTCGACCACCCAGTGGGTCGAGGCGCTGTGCGCGTCCTATAGAAACTCAGCAGGAGAGAAAAACTCAGGCGGCCAGCGAGTTGAGCTTCTTGGAAATGGCCGACTTACGGTTGGCGGCCTGGTTCTTGTGAATGACGCCCTTTGACGCGGCCTTATCGAGCTGACGGTTGGCGACCCTGGCCGCCTTAGTGGCGGCCTCAACGTCACCGGCCTCAGCCGCGCGACGGAAGTTGCGCACATAGGTCCGCAGGGCGGACTTGACAGCCTTGTTGCGCTGGCGCGACTTCTCATTGGTCTTCACGCGCTTGATCTGCGACTTAATGTTCGGCACTGGGCAGCCTCTGATTCCTTGGTCGATGTACGTGGAGTGCGCCAGACAGGCGCAGCAGGCTACGTTACCAAATCGATGCAGCCGTCCCCAAATCAGCCGATGCCTGTGAGCGGTCGGTGATCATGTTAGGCGTAAGAGCGGTCGCTGAGCCAAAGGCACTCGTAGGGGGCGAGGCGCAGATTCATGGGGGTGAGGTCGTAATCGAACCCACTCAGCAATTCGGTGACGACGTCGGCGAGTTCGGAGCGCAGGGTCTCCATCGGGAAACACACCTCGTGCTCACTGACGTTATATAGCTCGATCATGCGGCCTTCTGGATGAGGACGTCCCCACATGATGACCTTACGGCTGGGGGAGGGCAGGACCACCGTCTCGACGGAGGCATGAAATTCAGGGCTGCGACGGCGGGCATTGATCGCCCGGCGCACCCCGTTCCATATTCGACCAGGAACGCTATGCGATTCGGCGTCGGCCTGCTCGACTATTGACCAGTCCATCGCAGGTCGATGGACCCAGCGGTTGTCGTCAGCATGGTTGGAATCGCGTCGCCAGTCGTCGTTGAGCATGCCGACCTCATCGCCCATCCAGATCAGCGGTACTCCGCCGTACCCGAGGATCGCAGTGTGCAGCATGATGATACGAGCAATGGCAACGTCGATATCAGCCGGGTCGTTGGTTTCCAGGGCAGATTCCAGCCCAGCCAGGCTCGCTAGAGAGCCGCCAATTCGACAGTCGCCGGTAACCGGCTTGTGGAAGACCAAACCGCGAGCGAAGGATCCTGGGAAGCTTCCGGAATAGAAGTCGGAGAGGAACCGCCGGTGGGCGGTGGGGTCGAGGCCTGTATCACGAGCGTCGGCATCATCAACGGCCCAGCCGATGCCGTCGTGGCAGTGAGCGTAGGTGGCCCAGGTTGTCGTCGAGGGTTTGTCGGGGATCCGACTCAAGGCCGTCTCCATGAGGCTGACATTGCGGGTAGTCAGAACGCTCCACAGCTGTACCATGAGGCTGTTGTGGTAGGCCATTTCGCAGACCTTGCCCCAGTGACGCCCGCGCCCGAGGTAATTAATGAGGTCGTTGGGTCCGACGGCGGCCTCGGCCATGAAAGCGACGGCGGGGGCGATTATCCGCATTGCCTGACGCAGTGACTGGGTGATGTCGTGGATTTCCGGAAGGTTCTGGCAGGCGGTGCCGAGTTTCTTCCAAATGAAGGTGATGGTGTCGAGACGGAACACTTCGACCCCACGATTGGCTAGCACACACATTGAGTCGAGGAATTCGCAGAAAACGTCAGGATTAGCCCAATTAAGATCCCACTGGAACTCGTTGAAGGTCGTCCACACCCACCCTTGGCAGTCGTCGTCCCAGGTGAAATTGTCATGCGCGGAGTCCGGAAAAACGTCCGGGAGGTTCTTCTGCCAGGCATTAACCTCGTCTTCAGTCGACAGAATATGAAAATAGTCGCGGTACTTTTGCTGACCAGTCCGAGCCAATCGAGCCCATTGGTGTTCGGCCGCTACGTGGTTAACGACGACGTCCGTGACAAGGGATATGCCATGGGTGCGTAGAGTCGCGGTGAGGTCGGTTAGGTCATCCGTGGCGCCCAGATCGGCGTGGATGCTGCGATGGTCCTCGACGGCATAGCTACTACCGTTAGCCTCTTTCCGAGGTTGTAGCCGCGGCATGAGGTGCAGATACCGCACACCCATGTCTAAAAGGTGATCGAGGTGGTCGCTCATGTCTTTGAGGGTGCCGGAGAGGTGATCGGTGTAGGTGGCGTAACCGATCATCGTCGGTTGCTAAAGCCAGTCGGGTTCTAGGAGGCGGGCTTCGTCGAGGCGCTTGAGATCGTCAGGACGTTCGGCACACCGTTGTAGCAGGATGGCGCGAATTCTCTGTAGGGTTTCATCGGCCCGGTCACCGTAGACCCTGCTCAACCCGATCCATAGGTCAGGCAGGTAGCGCTCCCAGCGGAGGTCGAAGGACTGTTGGGTGAATGGGTCAAGGCTCACATGTCCGAGACTGTCATCGGCGACCATAGTTTGAGCCTATCGGTTTGCGCGCACACTAAAGGGATTGACAGTGTGGTCATAACCGAGTGCGTCGTAACTGAGAGCACAGTGTCGTCGGCGCGTGACAAACTAAAACCTGAGCCGGGCATCCCCGGCACCATCGTCGATAAGGGAGCAGATGTTCGCGCCTCAGCCTGGCAGTACAGATCCGGCCATCATCCGGAACTTCTGCATCATTGCGCACATTGACCACGGCAAGTCGACCCTGGCCGATCGGATGTTGCAAATCACTGGAGTCCTTGACGAGCGCAGTGCTCGTGCGCAGTACTTGGATCGCATGGATATTGAGCGAGAGCGCGGAATTACCATCAAGTCCCAGGCTGTGCGGATGCCGTGGGAGGTTGACGGCGTCACTCACCTTCTCAACATGATCGACACCCCTGGGCACGTGGACTTCTCGTATGAGGTATCTAGATCCTTGCAGGCCTGCGAAGGAGCAGTTTTGCTCGTCGATGCTGCCCAGGGTATCGAAGCCCAGACGTTGGCTAACCTGTATCTGGCTTTGGAAGCTGATCTGGAGATTATTCCGGTGCTCAACAAGATTGATTTGCCTGGAGCCGAGCCGGATCGCCACGCCGCCGAGATTGCCGGAATCATTGGCTGCGATGAATCAGAGGTGCTGCGAGTTTCAGCAAAAACGGGTGACGGTGTTGACGACCTGCTTAACACCATCGTCGCTAAGGTGCCGGCTCCTGAGGGGGTCGCCGACGTGCCTGCTCGGGCCCTCATTTTCGACTCGGTCTATGACACTTACCGCGGTGTCGTCACGTATGTCCGCGTCGTTGACGGTGCCCTGCGTCACCGTGAGAAGATCCTTATGATGAGCACCGGAGCAGCCCACGAGGTGCTTGAGATCGGCGTTATATCCCCAGAAATGGTGTCTGCTGAGGGCCTGTCGGTGGGGGAGGTTGGGTACCTCATCACCGGTGTCAAGGACGTCCGTCAATCCCGGGTCGGCGACACCGTCACCAATGCTTCCAAGCCCTCCGAGAAGGACCTTGGCGGCTATCGGCACCCCAAGCCAATGGTGTATTCGGGACTCTTCCCGATCGATGCCAAGGATTTTCCTGAACTGCGCGACGCTCTTGATAAGTTGCAGCTCAACGACGCTGCACTGGTCTACGAGCCTGAAACCTCGACGGCTCTGGGATTTGGATTTCGAGTCGGGTTCCTTGGGCTGCTGCACATGGAGATTGTGCGCGAGCGCCTGGAGCGTGAGTTCGACCTTGATCTCATCTCTACGGCGCCTTCAGTGGTTCACCATGTCCTTATGGAGGACGGGTCGACTGTGACCGTCACGAACCCGTCAGAGTACCCGACTGTCGGACGGATCATCGAAGTGCGTGAACCCATCGTTGATGCCACGATCCTTAGCCCGGCCGAGTACATCGGTGCGATTCTCGAGTTGTGCCAGCAGCGTCGTGGTGTTCAGCAGGGCCTGGACTATTTGTCCTCTGATCGGGTGGAAATTCGGTACCGTTTACCGCTCTCGGAGATCGTTTTCGACTTCTTTGACCAGCTCAAGTCGCGAACAAAGGGATATGCCTCACTGGACTACCACGAGGCCGGTGAGCAAGCTGCCGACCTTGTCAAGGTCGATATTTTGCTCAACGGGGACCCGGTGGACGCCCTGAGTTCGATCGTCCACCGTGAGAAGTCTTATTCCTACGGTGTCGCGATGGCGGCCAAGCTCAAGGAACTCATCCCGCGTCAGCAGTTCGAGGTGCCAATCCAGGCTGCCATTGGCGCGCGGGTTATTGCTCGCGAGACTATTCGCGCTGTTCGTAAGGATGTGTTGGCCAAATGCTATGGCGGTGACATTTCTCGTAAGCGCAAGCTGCTCGAGAAGCAGAAGGCCGGTAAGAAACGCATGAAAGTCGTCGGTTCGGTTGAGGTGCCTCAGGAGGCTTTTGTCGCTGCTCTGCGTACCGGCGAGTCGGTGGAGAAGAAGTGACGGGTCTAAGGGCCTACCGACTAGACGTTCCGCCCCTGCTAGCTGATCGTGGTATTGATCGGGTGCTCGCATTCGCTGTGCCTTTGGTGATGAGGTTCCGTGGTATTGAGGTGCGGGAGGGAACGCTGCTTCATGGCTCGGAGGGCTGGGGAGAGTGGTCGCCTTTTTGGGATTACGACCCGGTTGAGTCGGCGTCGTGGTTGCATGCGGGGATCGAGGGCGCCACTCGGCGCTTACCCGGCGTACGACGAGATCGGGTGCCGGTCAACGTGACTATCCCCGTCGTTGACGCTGATCGTGCTCGCCAGATGGCAGCTGAGTCCGCCTGCAGGACGGCCAAGGTTAAGGTCGCTGATCCCCATAGCGATCTGCGCGAGGATTGTCGACGGGTCGCCGCTGTGCGCGAGGCTATGCCGGACGGACACATCCGGGTGGACGCCAATGCTGCCTGGGATGTGGAGACGGCAGTCCGGGCGATCACCGAACTCGACGCCGCAGCAGAGGGGTTGGAATATGTCGAGCAACCCTGTGCAAGTGTGGCGGAGCTAGCTCAGGTGAGGCGGAAGGTGAACGTGCCAGTCGCGGCTGATGAGTCAGTGCGTAGAGCTGAAGATCCACTTGCGGTGGCACGGGTCGGCGCTGCTGATCTCATCATCGTCAAGGCCCAGCCGCTGGCGGGGGTCGCCCGAGCCCTCGAGGTCATTGACGCTGCCGGGTTGCCGGCCGTCGTCTCCTCGGCTTTGGACACCAGTATCGGGATCGGCCTGGCCACACATTTGGCGGCAGCCCTACCCAGCCTTGACTACGCCTGCGGGCTAGGGACGATTCGTCTTTTTCGGGGTGATGTCAGCGCCTCACCACTCCTTCCAGCTGGCGGTTATTTGAGCCCGCAGCGCGGGGAGGTCGATGTCGAGGCTGAAGAGCCGGATGCGAATCTGTGCCCGAGGTGGTCACAGCGCCTGGATCTCACCGTGGCCGCCCTAGCCGAGTTAGAACGGAGCTGAGTTGAACCCCTCTACTGAAGTGGGACGACGTCTGGTGAGCGCCCTCGTCGGGGCTGGGGTCCAACACGTCGTGTATTGCCCAGGATCCCGGGACGCGCCTATCGGGTATGCGCTGGCTGATGCTGAGGCTGCCGGATGGCTGCGGATTCACGTGCGTCTGGATGAACGGTCGGCTGCGTTCGTTGCCCTCGGACTGTCGAAATCGTCAATGTTGGCGGGGCTGTGGCATCCGGCTGCGGTGGTGACAACGTCGGGTACTGCCGTGGCGAACCTCCATCCTGCTGTGCTAGAGGCGGATGCTGCTGGGGTGCCGCTTGTCGTTATATCAGCTGACCGGCCACATGAGATGTGGCACACCGAGGCGAATCAGACGACGCTGCAGGCAGGGATGTTCGGGTCTGCGTCGCGGTTCGACGCTCAAATCCCGGCCGGGTTTCCCGCTGATGGGAGACTCGACTCCCTCGTGCTGCGTGCGGTGAGTGCTGCAACCGGGGTCCTCACCCGTGACCCTGGCCCCGTCCATGTCAACGTCGGTTTCCGTGATCCGCTTGTGCCGGATGACTCGTGGCGGCCCACGTGTATGCCACATCATCGAATTGAGCACTCTGGAATTGGGCAGGCGGCGATCGGCGCTTTGACACCGCTGTCCATGCCGTCGCACACGGTCGTTGTAGCTGGAGACGGTGCCGGGAGCGGCGCCCGGGAGCTGGCTGAGCAGGGCGGATGGCCTCTACTGGCCGAGCCCACCTCGGGTGCCCGGGCCGGATGCCATGCGATGACGAACTATCAGGCAGCCCTGGGCAGTGCGGTGGCCGAGGGAATCGACGGGATACTCGTTATGGGACATCCGACCCTCTCGCGTCCGGTGTCGCGGCTGTTGTCGCGCCCTGGGGTGACCGTTGTGACCGACCGGGCACGGTGGGCCGATGTTGCTGGAGTTGCGCGAGTGGTAGCTGGCCCCGTCAGGTTGGCCGACGTTAAGGTTGACGAGTCGTGGTTGCCGCGCTGGCTAGATGCCGATCAATCGGTTGGCCGTACCTGCAAACAGAGGATCTGCGACGTTATCTGGCGGGCGTCGGCGTGTCCGGAGGCACCGCAGCTTGTCATTGGCGCCTCTGATGTCATCCGAGCCTTCGATATCGGTGCAGTTCCGCAGCGTGAGTCTCCCCGCGCAGTGGCCAATCGCGGATTGGCTGGTATCGATGGAACGGTGAGTACCGGCATCGGCCATGCTCTAGGTAGTCGATACCCGGTCAGGGTGGTTGTCGGTGATCTCACTTTTGCCCATGATGCTATGGCACTACTCAGAGGTGACAACGACGATGATGTCGACGTGCAAGTCATTGTCCTCGACGATCACGGTGGCGCGATTTTTGGTGGATTGGAGCATTCTGCGGCGCCTCGCCCCGTCCTCGAGAGGATGTTCCTTACCCCGCAACGTCTGGACCTGTCGGCCCTGGCTGCCGGGCTTGGCGCACACCATTGCACAGTAGAGGCGAGTAGGCCCAAACGCATGGTCGACGAGATGCGTCGTCTGCTAGCTGAGCCAGTCCATGGCAGGAGTGTCGTCGAGGTGTCCCTGCCCGCGGTATGACCCGTTGTGGCCGATGCATTGCGAAGATGGCCTGCACATCGAGATTGTGATAAATGCATTGTCACGCACGACGCACAAGGTCTGGCTTGACGCGTCGAGAGTGACCTTTCGGGTTCCTAGGGCGAGAACCACTAGATAGAGCTTGGAGTCGAGGCCAATGGGAGCCAAAGAAGGCTTGCCGATGTCAGAACAGGAGATGCAACGTGGAGGGGCACGGCTTGCGGGTGAGTGCTGGCCCCGTTGCCGGAGTCACCGCTTTCGGCGGCCTAGGTAACTCCGTTCATGCTGCGCTAGCACAGGAAGTCAAAGCACCCGTCAGCGTCAGCCAGACCGCGATACCACAGATTGTCATCGGATACATGACCTTTACGGAATCAGTGGTAGACTAAAAGCTTCACCAAGAAGAACCTGATGGCACGTCCCAAGGGCAGCATCGTCATTATCGTCGGCGCGAATGAGCACCAGGGTCGTTACGATAGTGTCGTCAAGCATTTCGCCTAGGCTGGCTACAACGTCTTCAGGCTGGACCATCGCGGCCGCGGTAGAAGCGCCGCTTCTTACGTAAACAACGTGGTGCCGCGAGGCCACATCGACGATTGGAATTCAATCTTCGTCGACACTCACCAGCTGGTCGGAATCGCGAAGAAGGACACGCCCGGTGCCAAGGCCTTCCTCCTCGGACACTCGATGGGTTCCCAGGCTGTGCGGGGCTATGGCATCACCTGTCCTAACGACGTCGATGGCATTATCTCCACTGCGGGTGGAATTGGCATGAATCGCTATGGCAACGGCACCCCTCAAGCCCGAGGTGATCGTGGCGAGGAGCCTTACCGGGGTCGAGAGGCACGCTAAGCCGCCGTCTCACAAGTTCTGCTAGACCAGAATACGAGCGCCCGCTGCTGTCACAGCACAAGAAGAATCCGAGGGGGAGCCCACCTGCCGTTATCGCTCTACGTGGCCTCGGCCAAGGTCAAGATTCCCGGCACATTGGCTGTCTTCCTTAAGGACCACATACGACGGGGTGCGCACCGATCCTCGATCCTACGAGAGCTTGCCTACGACTTGCTCAATAACAAGTACATGACGGCAGAGCTTCTGCACTTAGATGGTAATCGGCCAGCTGTACATCGCCTTCCCTGCGATTTCACGACTCCGAGCTTCATCATGCATGGAGAGACCGACGGGATGGCACCGTCGTTTTAACGATAGTAACTGGTGCAACGCGACTGATTCGAAGGATAAAACCGCGATTGTCTGGACGGGCCTCATGCACGAGATCTTCAACGACGCCGCCCGTGATCAAGTCGTCAACAAGACCCCGGGTGGATTAACGCTCAAAATAAAATTAAGGAATGACCGCTCTTGAGGCCGGCGCCATCACGAGTCCGTGGGCTGTCTCAAACAGCCGTTGAAAGCAGCCATCTTGGCGCCGACCTCGAGCCATTCCTTGGCCGGATCGGAGGTTGGCATGATCCCCGCTCCTGCATATAAGCGTATCTGTCGTGAGTCGTCGCTGAACTGTCCGCAGCGCAACGCAAGCGCCCATTGCCCCGATCCATCGGAACTCATCCAGCCAACCGGGCCGGCAAACCGTTCGCGGTCCAGGCTCTCTACCTCGGCGATGAGTCGGTAAGCACCTTCTCTGGGCGTGCCGCACACGGCGGCGGTGGGGTGCATAGCGTCAACAATTCGCGCCGCGTTGGACCCGTTCACCCGAGCGGTGACATCGGTTGCTAAGTGCACGACATTGGGCAGCTCGAGGCGGAACGGACCTCGAATTGTGGCGTCACTTAAGCCCGCCTCGGTGAGCTTGCCAGTGACCGAGGCGACGGCAAGTTCGTGCTCGCGGCGTTCTTTGAGGTTGGACAACAGCTCGTCGGCCCATTCAGGTTTGCGGGTGCCGGCCAGGACACGGGCACGAAACAACCCATCCCGGCAGTCGACTAGTAGTTCTGGCGTGGCCCCAACGAGGCCGTCATGGCTGTAAGTCCAGCACCCTGGGAACTGTGAAGCCAGACGTGACGCTACGGCGGTTCGGCTCACTGGCGCGTCGGCCTCGACGTCGACTGCTCGAGCTAGGACGACTTTCTCAAGTTCGGAATCCTCTCGCAGACGGCGGGTGGCTGCCTTGACCGAGGCGGTCCACTGCGCTTCGGATATGGCTGGGGCACTGGTGTAGATGTGAGGAGGTTTCAGATAGAGATCGCGACGTGTCAGCGACGAGGCATCTCCGGTGACCATGGTTGGCGATCCCAGGTGTTGACGAGCGATGAGTACCTGCGGCACGACGAGGAACCCTTCCTGCGTTTTGGAGAAAGGAAAGGATCCGAAGGCGACGACGTGGTCGTTGGCCCATGACGCCATGTGGTGCCACGCGCATTCCACGGCCCGGTGCCCCGAGGCGACGAATCGCCGTTGGACCCCCCAACCAACCATGGCTGGTACATCGTCGGAGTCGGGGGCGAGCCAGATCCACGGATCGATGCCGTCGGGCACCCAATGCAGGACCTCGGCTAGCCACTCCGCACCAGGGAGGGTGGAGATGGCGTCGGAACATGAAAGTGTGGGCACGAAGCCTGACTCTAGCCGTAGCCAAGAACGCAACAGTGCCATACCGCGGACACCAGGTTAAGAAGCGGTCAGAAAAGTGACGGGAGATGATTGGCATCGTAACCTGCCCGCAATCCCTTCACCGCTGCCACGCGCTCCCATCCGAAAGTGCCTGAGCTATCAGGCGACGTGCTCTCGCCCGATCTATTTTGCCCGAAGCCAACAGAGGCAGGGAAGACGTCTCAACAACAACTCGCGGCGCATGGGTGCGCTCTAATCTGGCGGCCACCGCGTCGCGCAGAGCCTGCTCTCCCCGCCATTGCCGACTCGGTACGACCAGAGCCGCCACAACCTGGCCCCACGTCTCGTCGTCCATCCCGACGACGATGCCGTCGAGCACCATCTGACTGGCTCGGATATGGCTGAGGACCTCATGTGCTGAGATTTTCAGCCCGCCGGAATTGATGGCGTCGTCGACACGGCCGTCAATGATAAGCCGTCCGCCTGCCCAATGGCCCAGGTCCTGAGTGCGCAGCCAAGGCCCTACCGGCCCTTCGTCGAGATAGCCGCTCATGACCATCGGGCCGGCAATCGAAAGTCGGGAATCGTCCGCCACCTCGATTCGTACCCCCTCAAGCGGCACACCATCGTAGACGCACCCCCCACATGTTTCACTCATGCCGTAGGTCACGGTCGCTGGAATACCGAGGTCGCGGGCCTTCTCCAATAGGGTGGCGGTGAGGGGTGCGCCACCCACCAGAACCGCCACACACCGAGCCAGCGTCGCAGAGCATCGCGGGTCGTCGACGAGGTGGGCCAACTGGGTGGGTACCAGCGAGATCGCCACCCGACCGTCGGAATGACGCTTTTCGGCCTGTTCGATCGCCGCAGTCACCGAGGGTGGGTCAACGTGACCTTCGATTGTCACGACGTCTCGCCCGTCGGCGACAGCGCGGGCCACGACCTGCAATCCAGCAATGTGGTGTGGGGGAAGGCCCAGTATCCACGTGCATGGGCCCCCTAGACGTTGCCGCGTCGCTGCTCCCGATGCCCGCATTTGGCCGGCAGACAATCCGACGAGGCGCCCGGTTCCCGTCGTCGATCCCGAGGTCCGCACAACCAACCCGACTTCTTCGGGCAGCCACACGACCCGATCCTCAACATCGTGCACCACGGCCGGGGGCAGTCTGTCATCGCCGACTGGTACCAAGACTGACGTCTCCCCGTCCAAAAAACGCGCCAGTCTTCCCATCAGCCAGGTGACGTCGGTAGTGGTGCGCCCCACTCGCACGACGCGCACCCGCGACGTCTCGGCAATTGACATGACGATCCCCTCCGTGGTTCCAGTCGAAATTAAAAGTAATATGGGTAAGGTGACCAGTCGGGCTCGCGATACTCGAGGAACGCGTCGCGTCCCTCTTGGGCTTCGTTAGTCATATATGCCATCCGAGTAGCTTCCCCAGCGAATGCCTGCTGACCGGCGATGCCGTCGTCGACCATGTTGAACGCGTACTTCAACATTCGGATGGCTTGCGGGGATTTACCAGCAACCGTCAGGCCCCACTCAACGGCGGTGTTCTCCAGCTCAGCGTGGTCAACGGCCCGGTTGATGACGCCCCACTTCTCGGCCTGTTCGGCGTCATATGTCTCGGCGAGGAAGAAGATTTCGCGGGCTCTCTTGTCGCCGATCTGGCGTGCCAGTAGGGCCGAACCGTATCCGGCATCGAAGGAACCGACGTTGGCGTCGACTTGCTTAAACCTGGCGTACTTGCGGCTAGCCACGGCCATATCGGCTACCACCATGAGGGAGTGCCCGCCGCCGGTCGTCCACCCGGGGACGGCGGCGATGATGGGCTTCGGGGTGGCGCGCATGAGGCGCTGTACCTCAAGGATGTGGAGACGCCCCAGCCGTCCTTTGGTGATTCGCTCCCTGCGAGCGTCGGTGGCTAGGTCCTCGTCACCGGCGGCTTCCTGTGACTCGTACTGGTACCCAGCGGCTCCACGGATGCGCTGGTCGCCTCCCGAGCAGAAGGAATACCCGCCGTCTCGCGGGGAGGGGCCGTTGCCAGTGAGGATGATTGCTGCAACGTCTGGGGAGCAACGGGCTGCGTCGATGCAGCGGTACAGCTCATCAACGGTGTGCGGACGGAAGGCGTTACGGATCGCCGGGCGGTCGAAGGCAATGCGCACCACCGGTAGATCTTCTCCAGCCGGGGTGTGGTCAGATTTGCCCCGCGACACGAGGCGATGGAAGGTCATGTCGGTCAGCGGGTCACCGGGAAGATCAACATTTCGCCAGCGAGCTGGATCAAAAGTGTCGGAAACGAACGGAAGGGTGCTCACCCGATGGAAGCTACCACTCTTACTTGGGATGACGAGCTAGCCACGACGCCGAAATGACGCCGCCGATCGCCCCGCCGAGGTGGGCTTGCCAGGAGACTCCCGCCGCGCCGGGCAGTACCCCCCACAGCACTGATCCGTAGATGAGGAATACGACGATCGCTACCAGGATGTCGCGCAATCTCTTGGTGAACAGGCCGCGGACCAGCAGATAGGCTAACCACCCGAAGACTATTCCGGACGCGCCTAGAGTGATTGTCCCAGGAGAGTTGAAACACCACGCGAAAAGGCCCGAGCACACCATAATCATCAGCCCTGATATGAGCCAGGTTCGCGTCGACTCTAGGTACACGAGCATTCCGAGGATGAACAGTGGTATGGAATTACCCGCCAGATGTGCCCAGCCGTAATGCAGCCACGGGGCAGTGAAGATCTCCCACAGTCCCTGCCCGGTCCAGGAATGGATACCGAAGTGATCAAGGGTATTGCCAAGCATGGTGTCGATGGCCTCGAGGATCCACATGATCGCGACGGCGACGGCCATCACGCCTGCGCTGCTGGCGATGGAGTTGGTGCGGCGCGGGGGTTCGGCCTGACGCCGGCGGACAGGGGCAGACGACAGAGGCGGGTAGTAAGTCATGTACCCAGTGTGTCAAAGAAGAATCAAAAAATTCTGTGATTTTGTTCACATGGTGCCCGTTGGTGTGGCTCTACCGTTCCCCCATGTCGGATGCCGCAATAGTGGCGGAAGGCCAAGGAAGACCATAGGAGAGACCAGCAGGATGTCTTCGAACCTGCCCAGAGCATCGTCGACAATGCCTGGGGTCTTAGGCTGGAGAATAAGGCCGAGGTCGGCTCAATTGCGTACTGGGAGGAGCAGGTCCAGGAGCTGGGATGATCGGTGGCGCGGGATAAAGTTCTCGAGGATTCGAATAAGCTCTTCTTTAAGTGGTTCACCGGCGTTCAAGCCAACATTGTCACCAACGCGGTGGGAAATCACCTCAGTACTGCACGCCGCAATAAGCTGGCCCTTATTTGGGTCGGCGAGGATACCGACGAGGTGCGTACTTATTCTTATTTCGCCCTCAACTGAGAAGTCGAGCAGATGGCCAATGTTCTTAAGGCTATGGGCGTGCGCAAGGGTGATGTCGTCGCCACTTATCTGTCCCGTATTCTGGAGATCTCCTTTGTCATGCTGGCCTGTGTCAAGAGCGGTGCCGTGCATTCGGTGGTCTTCGCGGGTCATTAGGCGCCTAACGCGTGTATTGACGGTTCGGAGTCGAAGGTCGTCAACACCGCTGGCGGGCCATGGATTAACGGTAAGGTCTTCCCGATGAAGCAGATCATCAACGGCGCCGTGAAATTCTCCCCAACGGTTGAGAATGTCATTGTGGCGCGCAACGCCAGTTCCGAGGTCTCGATAGATTCAATTCGTGACCACTGGTGCGACGAACTGTGCAAACTTCCGATCGCTAAAGGCAAGGGCGAGTTCGTTCAGGTGGACTTGAGGATCCACTGTTCGTCCCCTGCGCCTCTGGTTCCACCGGCAAACTGAAGGCTACCGTTCACACCCACGGTGGCTACCAGGCTGGCACCTACGTCACTCTCGAGCAATGCTTTGATATCAAGGAGGAGGACTACTGGTGGTGTACCGCTGATCCGGGCTGGATTACCGGCCATTTCTATCTTGTCTACGGCCCGCTGCTTAGCGGTGCCACCGTTTTCGTGCATGAGGGTGGTCCGGCGTACCCATACCCTGAGGGGCAGCTTATTGGGCACTACGGCATCACGAGCTTTTATACCGCTCCAACCGCCATCCGCACTCTCATGCGCTTTGGCGACGCCTGGGGGCGCAAACACTTGCGCATACTCGGTTCGGTTGGCGAGCCCATCAACCCGGAGGCTTGGCGCTGACTCCGTGACGTCGTCGGCGACGGCAAGCGTCCGATTACTGACACCTGGTGGCAGACCGAGACAGCCATGTTCCAGATCACTACGGTGTCGTCGATGCCACTTAAGCCAGGTGCCGCTGACTGTCCGGTCTTTGGTCAAGAGGCTGTCGTTGTCGACGGGGAAGGTAACGAGTTGCCTGCGGGTAAAGAGGGCTTCCTCGTCCTCAAGGACGCGTGGCCGGCCATGGCACCCTGTATAAGGATGCGGACCGCTCTGATATTCGTGGACATGTCGCCGAAACCCTCTCGGCGCTTATAAGGGTAAGTCAGGGTAGAGAAATTATCTCAGTCCATGCCTGAGGTTTCCAAGCCTTGCACCAGGTAGCGCTGCAACACGAGGAAAACGAAGACGACCGGCACGATCGCCACCAGGGCACCGGCGAAGAGCTCGGAGTATTCGACTCCTTGACTCGTCATAAATCGACTCAAAGTGAGTTGCATGGTTGTGGTGTTCTCGCGTGCCACCAGCAGCGGCCATAGGAAGGAGTTCCAGGCACCGATGAAGGTGATCGTCGAGACCGCCGCGATGATCCCCTTAGAATTGGGGACGACAATGCGCCACATCGTCGTCCAAGGATTGGCGCCGTCGAGGTTAGACGCTTCCTCCAACTCCCGGGGGAATTCCAGCAGAGACTGACGGAACATATAGGTCGCGAATGCCGAAAACATCATCGGGATAATAAGGCCCCGATAAGAGTCAATCCAGCCAAACCGGGTCGTCATGATGAAACTTGGCACAAAGGTCACCGCCGTCGGCGCCATGAGGGTAAGCACAGTCAGACGCAGCATCACGGTGGCAGCCTTGTTGCGGTACCTCGCCAACCCGTAGCCAGCCATGAAACTGACGAAGACGGTCAGTGCTGTCTGGCCGACGGCCTGAATAGCTGAATGGATCATTGCCCCCGGCAGGTTGAGGTCAGTGTCTGAGAAAAGGTCACGCAGGACCGAAAAGTCGAGGTTATCGGGCAGCCACTGCCAGTCAGAGGATACGAAGGCATCAGAGCTGGTGAAAGCATTGCGGAAAATGACATAGAAAGGCAACAGGAACAGCAGGGACAGGATAAATAGCACGATAATCTTGAGGCCGTGCAGAATGTGTCCGGGGCGGTTCGTAACCATATGGGGGCATTCCTCAGCCATGGGACACCTCTCGAGGTCCTGCTCGCTTGATGGCCTTCCTTTCTCGGCGCTCCTGCCCGTTCATAAGCCAGTTTTGAGCTAGTCCGAAAAGGACGATGATGGCGGTGAGGATGACGGTTCCGGCGCCTCCCATGCCGAGGTCCTGATCGGCGCCGCCGACGCTCACGAGGTACAGGTGCACTAGCGGGGGGCGGGCGTAGGGTGGGTACGTGCCCGAAGAGGACAACAGATTGTAGAACTCGTCGAAGGCCTGGAAAGCGCCGATGAGCAGTAGCATGAGGACGGCAGCACTCATCCCGCGCAGCTGTGGCATGGTGACGTGACGCAAAGTTGCCCATCGCCCGGCGCCGTCAATGGCAGCCGCTTCATAAGTGTCGGTAGGGATGCGGTTGAGTCCCGCGGTGAGCAGGATCATGTAGTACCCGATCTGGAGCCACAGCCGAAGTGAGATTAATGCGATCCAGTACCAATAGCCGACGCCTGATAGCCAGTCGATGTTGGTTCCACCGAACTTACGCAGCAAGGAATTTGCCAGGCTGAAGCGGGCCCCATTGAAGAAGCTGAGGCGCCAGACCATCGCCGCGACGACGTAGGAACAGGCCGTCGGGATGAAGAAGGACGATCGGAAAAAGGCCCGAAAGCGATTGACGTTGTTGAGCGCCAAGGCCAGGGCCAAGGAACAGGCGTAGGTGAGCGGGACGATGAAGATCGCGAAGATGGCGAAAACCAGCATTGAGTTGCGGAACAGGGTGTCCGACAATAAATTTTGGTAATTCGCGAAACCGACGAACTTCGTGGGGGACAGCGTAGCTTGAGCATCGAAGAACGATAGGTACGCGCTCCATAGAATCGGGATGTAAACAAAGACCAGTAACCCGGTAAGGAATGGCGCAACAAATAACGCGAACCAGAGATTGTGCCCCTGACGCCCCCGAAACCGCCGCCAGAAGCTGCGAGCCGGGGGTTTCGAGACTGTACTCATTTGCTGACGCGTTTGAGTTCGGTTTTGGCAGTCGACTGCACTTCCGCGAAGGCTGATTTTGGGTCGGCGCCCTTCTTGACGACGTTGGTAAATGCGGCAGTGTAGGCGTCAGAAATCTTTGAGGTCCAGAAGAGGCTCGTGGCCTTGCCGTGCTTGTCGACCATCTCAGCGGCCTCCTTGCCAGCGCCGCTACTGATCTGTGAGCATTTGTCAGTGAGATCAGGTTGCGACGGGATATGGGTGCCGTAGGAGTTGACAAAATCGACTTGCTTATCCGTTTGGTCAATCCACAGCCACTTGACAAACTTTTTAGCAGCCTCAACGTCGTTGCTGACTTCCTTGGCGGCAACGCAGGATCCGTAGGCGCCGAAGACCACTGTTTGCCTACCGGACTTGCCGATGGCCGGGAACGGGATGACGCCGAAGTCGTCCTTCCATTTCTTGGAGATGTCGCTTAGGGACCATAGACCGCCCCACTGCATGGTGGTCTCGCCATTGACGAAAGGGGATGAGTCGAACCAATCTTTGGAGGCGGCGGTCAGTAGAGCACCGGACTTGTAGAAATCACGGTAGGCAGCAACGCCGTCAAAGAAGGCTTGTTCCATGAAGGCGACGTCAGTGTGATCGGTGTTGAGCTGCTCGAAGCCGGACGACCAGATGAGGAGGTTGCCCAGCACACCAACGCCTCCGTCATTTCCGGCAAAGAATCCGCCCATGTCCCTGGTCTTGACAGCTTTAGCCGCCTCGACAAGCTGCTCGAAGGTGGTCGGAGCCGAGAGCTTGGCCTTTTCCAGTGCGGATTTACGGTAGTAGAGGAGCTGCATATCGACGACCTGCGGGATGGCATAGATCTTGCCATCGAGCGTCATACGATCGAGGACTGGCTGGGAGAATTTTGACTTGGCGTCACCGATGACCTCGGTGAGGTCGACGACTTGACCTCTTTGGATCATATCGAGGGTGGCGCCGTATTCTGATTCGAAGACGTCCGGAATGCCAGAGCCAGACAGCAAGGTGGTGGCGAGTAGCTTCATGTAATCGGTGCCAGGATTCCACTTCACGGTGACGGTAGCGTCTTTGTAGTCTTTGGCGTAGCGCTTGACGGCCTGCTGAACGCCCCTCTCGCCGTACTCGTGGTACCACTGGACGATCTTTCCGGTGCCGCCGGACGTGGCGCTGGAATTCGAACCGGTTGAGACGTCACCGGTGTTCGATCCGCACCCAGTCAGGACTGCAGCAGTGGCCATGCCAGCGGATGCACTAAGGAAATGACGGCGAGAAAACCCCATAACGACAGCTTAATCCTCTAACTGTTGAAAATTCACGCGTCGAGGCTGGTGCCTGCCATGTGGATACTTATCAGAATAAAGCTGTCTAGATCGTCGTCTCGCCGCCGTGCCACGATGACGTGCGGAGTGAATCGTGTGGTTATGGTCCTAGCAGACGCCTTGTGCAACTACAGAGGCAGGCATCAGGTGGCATCATGCAAGACGCACCTTGTGCCCCCGCATGACAAGGAGGACCATGACGCACTCCGACAGTAGCTTTCCAGAGCTTCATCCAGCTGACGGGCCATGGAGTATCTATCTCCACGTTCCCTTCTGCGTGTCGCGGTGCGGGTACTGCGACTTCAATACCTACGTGCTGTCGGCGATGGGGAATGTCGCGGTGGCGGGGTATCTGAAGGCTGTCCACCGGGAACTCGAATTGGCTGCGGATGTGCTGGGGGCTGGTCAGCCTCCAGTGTCAACGATCTTCTTTGGGGGCGGAACGCCGACGATGCTCTCCCCGGTCCAGCTGGGGGAACTCGTCGATCACATCCGTACGTTGTGGGGGACTGACCTCAACGCCGAGATCACCACAGAGGCCAATCCGGAGACTCTCAGTGGAGAGGTCCTTGCCGGTCTCTTGAAAGCCGGGATCAATCGGTTGTCCATGGGAATGCAGTCCGCCGACGAGTTCGTCTTGACGGTCTTAGATCGTCGCCACCGGCCGGGACGTGCCGTCGAGATGGCACAGCTGGCACGTCAGATGGGTTTCGACGACGTCAGTTTGGATCTCATCTTCGGCGCTCCGGGGGAGAGCCTCGATTCGTGGTGGCACAGTCTTGACGTCGCGTTGACGGCTGAGCCGGACCACATTTCCGCATACTCCCTCATCATTGAAGAGGGAACTCGGTTGGCGGGCCGAATTCGTCGGGGAGAGTTGCCGATGACTGACGAGGACGATCTCGCAGACAAATACCTGCTCGCTGAGAGGATCCTCACCGAGGCTGGGTACGTCAACTACGAGGTTTCGAATTGGGCCCGTCCTCGCAATGGCCGTGACCATCGTTGTCGGCACAACATGGCGTACTGGCTGGGGCACGACTGGTGGGGAGTTGGTCCGGGGGCCCATTCTCACATTGCCGGCACCCGATGGTGGAACGTGAAACATCCTGCCACCTACCGGAGTCTGCTACGTGAGCGGAAGCTGCCTGTTGACGGCTATGAGGTTCTCGACGATGTGCAGCGCCATGAGGAGACGGTGCTTCTTCGGTTGCGCCTGTCTGATGGTTTGCCTATGACGGATCTGCCTAGGGTTGAACGTATGCGGGCTGCCAAGGTCGTTGAGCAGGGGCTAGGGACGATTGAGGAGGGGAGGCTGGTGCTCAACTTATCTGGCCGAATGGTGGCTGACCGGATCATCGCCGATCTCCTTATCTAGCAGTCTTCATCTAACAGTTTCGCCAGGTCGGTTGTCTGAACGGCTTGTCGTCATGGCCATGCGTGGCAATACAGTGACTACCGTGATTGACCCGTACTCTCACGATGTCCTCGCAAGCGGCTGGCGCACCTCCCACATGAAGAAGAGTGTTGACGTGCCACTGGAACTTGACGTGGTCGTTGAGGATCCTTCCAGCGGATACGTGGGGGCCGTTGTCGCGTGGCAGAACGGCCTGGTTGTGCTTGAGGACCGCAAGGGCAAGCGTAAATCCTTCCCTATCGGTCCGGGATTCTGGGTGGACGGTCAACCCGTCAATCTCTGTATTCCCCCTCGGCAGGGCAGTGCAAGCGTCAACCACACTGCGTCTGGGTCCATTGCCGGCAGGGCTGAACCGGCCCGAGTCGCTCTTCCTAGCCGGATATACGTCGAGGGACGCCATGACGCTGAGCTCGTCGAAAAGATATGGGGCGACGACCTGCGCCACGTCGGGGTCGTTGTGGAGTACATGGGTGGCATAGACGACCTCGTCGGGATCGTCGCCGAGTTCAAACCTGGTCCGGGGTATCGCCTTGGTGTGTTGGTCGACCATCTCGTCGCTGGCACTAAAGAGTCGCGGGTAGCGGACGATGTGCGTCGTGGTGGGTATGGCGAGTGCGTCATGATTACCGGTCATCGCTTTATAGACATTTGGCAGGCTATTAAACCTCAGCGCATTGGCTGTCAAGAATGGCCTGAGGTCCCGATGGACGAAGACTTTAAACTCGGCACCCTGAAACGTCTCGGTCTGCCTCACTCGACCCAAGCTGACGTCGGTAAAGCCTGGCAGGCCATGCTGGCGCGAGTGCGCGACTGGCACGATTTGGACCCCCGGTTTAACACCGAGATGGAGAAGCTCATTGACTTTGTCACATGCGACCACGTCGACGAGCTGGGAGATGAGGAGATGGCATGAGTATCGATGTCGACACGGTGTCCGACCTCATCCGGGACGTGGGTGCCAGGGTTATCGATACTCGGTTTCGGGCCCTTCACGATCACCAGATCCATCAGAAAAAGCCTGGAGACTTCGTTACTGACGCTGATCGTCAGGCCGAACACGAATTGGGGGCCGCTCTGATGAAGTATGTCGGAGGTGTCGTCGTGGGAGAGGAATCAGCCTTCGCCGACCCGACGATCCTTGCGGCTGTTCCCCATGCTGACCTGGCCTGGGTCATCGACCCCATTGATGGCACCAAGAACTTCGTGCGCGGGTCTGTCGATCACGGCGTTATGCTTGCTCAACTCAACCGGGGTGAAACAGTCCGAGGATGGATTTGGCAGCCACAACACGGACACATGTGGTTCGCTGAGCGCGGCACTGGAGTGACATGTGACGGCGATGAGGTGACACGTGGGGTTTCCCACTCTCCAGTTCGGGCTGCGACCACCCATGAGGCCTACAAGATTGCCTCACCGGTGGTGGAATGGCGGATGGCGAAATGGTGCTGTGCGGTGGACTATCCGCTGGTGTGCCTGGGCGAGAACGACGTCACCGTTTATCAGCATTCTTACCCGTGGGATCACCTTCCTGGCGCACTCATGGTACGTGAAGTCGGTGGGGTCGTACGCACCGTCGATGGTGTTGAATATGGGCCGCAGGAGACCTCGGGAAAGCTTGTTGCTGCTGATGAAGAGGCTTACGAGACGGTTGCCGGGCTGTTGCGCTGAGTTGTCCAAGTTGTGGCCTCAGGATAGTTGGGGAGGGATGTGTCGTCCCACCGGAGTGAGCGGGATATTCATGGGGACTCGCTCGGCAAGCCGGGCGCGCTGATTCATAACGGTGGTCGCGTCAATGGGATGGCCGTGCCCAGGAACATAAAGGCCGGCCCCGTCGGTGCCAGTAATGACCGAATCGATCGCTCGCGGCCAACCACGGACGTCGGTCGTCTCGTCAGATTGTGGCTCCCCGGCGGTCTCCACGAGGTCCCCGGCGAAGGTAATCTTTTCGTCGCGCACAATGACAATGAGGTCGCCGTCGGTGTGGGCCGGGCCAGGATGGATAACTTCGGCGCCTAATCCGCCCAAGTCCACATACGCCATGAGAGAGACGGGGTGGTCGACATGGAGGTCGGGGCAGTGAGCTAAGGCGGCTTCGTGCATCCATACTTCGGCGTCGTTGATCCCAGATAGGCCACCGCTGTGGTCATAGTGGTGATGGGTGACGACGATCCGATCTACGGGACGGCCCAGCATGCACACCGCAGACATCGCCAAGGAGTGCCCCTGCTCGGGAGTCGATCCGGTATCGATGAGGAGGACGTGGTCCTCGCCTGCTACGAGCCCGCAGGTAACGCTCTCCGGTTCGACAGTGGTCGTCCACACCCGAGTTGTGAGGGCGGACCATTGGGGGGTCTCGGGATTCGTCGACATGGCCACCAGTCTGGCACGTCTGCAGGAATGCGCTGCCAACGAGAGCCGCCGGAGGATTAAGGGCGAACGCGATAAGGTGGCACTCGGCACTCGAGAGTGCCAAAGTGGGATGTGCATCCAGTCGAATCGTGTGAGGAGGGGTTGTGCTCGACGACCGCAAGCTCGACGTGCTCAAAGCCATCATCGCCGATTACGTCTCCAGCAAGGAGCCAGTTGGTTCAAAAGCCCTAGTGGAACGCCACGGGTTGCGCGTTTCCCCGGCTACCATCCGTAACGACATGGCGGTGCTAGAGGAGGAGGGGTACATCACCCATCCCCACACCAGTGCCGGGCGGATCCCCACAGACAAGGGGTATCGCCTCTTTGTCGATCGCATTGCCACCCTCAAACCGTTGTCGGCGCCTGAGCGTCGAGCCATCCAGGCATTTATGACTGGGGCGGTAGACCTCGACGACATTGTGCGCCGTACTGTGCGTCTGCTTGCTCAAATCACCCACCAGGTCGCGATCATGCAATACCCGGTGGCGACGACGGGGACGATTCGTCACCTGGAATTGGTGAGTTTGTCGACCGACCGCGTCCTCATCGTGCTCATCATGTCGTCGGGATCGGTGGAGCAGCAGATCGTTGAGCTTCCCGGCCACGACGAGCAGAATCTCGCTGCACTTCGCACCCGGCTGAATGAGGCACTCGTCGGATTGACAGTCGTTGAGGCGGCTGACTCCCTCAACCGGCTTCTTGACGACCTGGGGCCGGCCGAAGGGTCGCTAGCGGCCTCGGTGATCGCCACCATTCTCGAAATCCTCGCCGTCGACCCATCTGCTCGGGTTGTGGTCGCTGGGGTTCCCAATCTCACCGTATTCGGTGCACAGTGGGAGACGACAGTGCGTCCCGTCCTGGAGGCCCTTGAAGAGCAGGTCGTCCTCATGCGACTGCTCGGCGAGGCGACTGCGGGGGAAGCCGGCGAGGTCACGGTTCGCATAGGTGCCGAGAACACCGATGTGCCTTTCCAATCGACCTCGCTGGTGGCGAGCACCTACGGACCCGAAGATGCCTTGTCAAGTCTTGGCGTCGTCGGGCCCACCCGAATGGACTACCCCTCAACCATGGCAGCTGTGCGAGCCGTGGCCCGTTATGTGGGCCGGTTCCTGGCAGAAGGATGATTCTTGAGTAACGACTACTACGAGATTCTTGGCGTTTCCCATGATGCGAGTGCCGACGAGATCAAGAAGGCGTATCGACGCAAGGCTATGAAACTCCATCCCGATGTTGCCGGGCCTGGATCAGAGGAGGAGTTCAAGAAGGTCCAAGAGGCTTACGAAGTCCTTCAGAACCCGCAGAAGCGTGCCGTTTTTGATCGTGGCGGCGATCCCAACACTCGCGGGTTCGGTGACGGCGGATTCAGTAGCGCTGGATTTGATTTCACCAACCTTGTTGACGCTATGTTCGGCGGTAGCTCTCCCTTCGGTTCTAGTGGTGGCCGCGGTCCGCGCTCGCGCACCCGCCGTGGCCAGGACGCCCTGGTCCGAATGCGCCTCAGCCTCGCCGAGGCGGTTTTTGGCGTCACCACACCGTTGGAAGTCGACACCGCAGTGGTCTGTCCGAAATGCCAGGGCAAGGGTGCTCAGTCCGGTTCCGAACCTGTGACCTGTAATACCTGTCAGGGGCGCGGCGAGGTTATCACCGTGCAGCGCTCCTTCCTCGGCGATATCCGCACCAGCCAGCCCTGCCCGACCTGCCATGGTTACGGCACGGTCATTCCGGATCCATGCCAGGAATGCTCTGGTGAGGGACGGGTGCGCACTACCCGCACGATCAATGTCAAGATCCCCGCCGGAGTGGCTGATGGCAACCGCATCCATCTTGATTCCCAGGGAGAAGTCGGCCCAGGCGGCGGCCCGGCCGGTGACCTGTATATCGAGATGACGGTCAGCCCCCATGACGTCTTTACCCGTCATGGTGACGACCTCGAGATGGTTGTCACCATTCCGATGACGGCGGCAGCGCTGGGGACGAAGGTTCCGGTGCACACGTTGGAGGCTGATCGCGAGGACTTTCCCGAGGACGCCAAGACGGTCACCGTCGAGGTGCCGTCCGGCACTCAGTCGGGAACCCGAATCGTCATTGCTGAACGTGGTGTGCCGAGATTGCGTCGCAACGGGCGCGGCGATCTTGGTGTTACGTTCATCGTCCAGACACCGACGAAACTCGACTCCCACCAGAAGGATTTGCTGCATCAGCTAGCTGAGGCTCGGGGAGAGACCAAGGCTTCGGCGTCGGTGGAAAAGTCGGGAGGTCGCGGCATGTTTTCTCGCATTAAGGAGGCTTTTGGCGGATGAGTGACCCCTGCTTCCTTGGCGAGGTTGCCGCAGCTGCTCCCGGATCGGTGGTGGAGATCACCGGTGCAGAAGGTCATCATGCTGGATCGGTTCGACGTATCCGGGTGGGCGAGTCTGTTTTCGTCACCGACGGGCAGGGTCACGCTGTGCGGGGTCCCGCCATTGAGGTGACGAAGGGGTCAGTTAACGTCGAGGTCGTTGAGATTCTCGAAACTCCCGCGACCGCGCATTGGTGGGTAGCTGTCCAGGCATTGCCGAAGTCCGATAGAGCTGAGTTGGCCGTGGCAACCCTCACCGAGATGGGTGTCCACGAGATCCTCGCATGGCAGGCTGGTCGGAGCATCGTGCGATGGAAAGGCGACAAGCAAGCCAAGGGGGTCGCGAAGTGGCAGTCGGCTGCCCGTGAGGCCACCAAACAGTCTCGACGTTTTCGTATACCGCAGGTAGAACTGGCGCAGACTCGTGAGGTTGTTGAGCGGATTCGCAGTGCCGAAGCCGCTTATATTTTGCATGAGACGGCCACCGAACCACTGGTGCATCAGGAATTGCCGGCATTCGGTGAGGTGATCTTCATTGTCGGCCCAGAGGGGGGCATCACCGACCAAGAAGTGGACGCTTTCGTCGCGGCTGGTGCACGCCCTGTGACGGTGTCGGATGGGGTGTTGAGAACTTCGACCGCCGGTGTGGTTGGCTTAGCCCAGTTGCGGGCCATGGCCAACCTCACCGCCTGCCGTTGAGAACGTCGTGGGTTGGGATCAGGGCTGGACGGTTACTTTGATGGCTTCGCCCTTAGCGACGATGTCAAAAACCGTCATAACGTCGTCGAGTTTCACGTGACGGGTGATGAGGTCCTTGACCGGAACCTGTCCCGAGGCGATGTACTGCAACGCGCGTTTATTGTGCTCGGGGGCCGAGCCATTAGCGCCATGAATATGGAGTTGACGGTAGTGGACCAGGTTCGAATCACACGTGATCGTCGGATTCGTCTTCGGCAGCCCGCCAAAGAATGAAATACGGCCATTGCGGGCCGCCATAGCCAACGCCTGCTCCTGAGTGATGCTGGCCGGGGTTGCGGTAATGATGACGTCGGCACCGCGACCGCCAGTGAGCGCCATGACCTTGGCAACGACATCGTCGTGAGAGGCGTCGATGGTGATGTCGGGCTTGACGGCAGCGGCGGACATCGCGAGGCGCTCGGCGTTGATGTCGACCATGACGATGGTGCCGGCCTGATGCACGCCACGCGCAATGCGGGTGTGCATGCACCCAATGGGGCCGGCACCGAAGATGACGACGAAATCACCTTCTTCGACGCCGAGTTGCTCCTGGGCATTAATCGCGCACGCGAAGGGTTCAGCAGCGCTTGCTTCGTCGAAATCGACGCCGTCGGGGATGCGGTTGAGGCCGTCCACCTTGAGCACCTGCGGCGGGACGATCATGTACTCGGCGAATCCACCGTCGTACTGGTAGCCAACGCTGGTCTGGTTCTGGCAAACCTGCATCCACCCCTTACGGCACTCGTGGCACTCTCCGCAGGGGACGGCCGCGATCGACTGGACTCGATCACCGATCTTCCAGTCTCCAGCCACCTCGGAGCCGATCTCAACGATCTCACCGGCAACCTCGTGGCCCATCGTCGTAACTCCGGTGATGTTCTGGTGGCCATTGTGGAGGATCTTGACGTCAGTGCCGCAGGTTGAGCAGTTGCGAACCTTGATCTTGATCTCGTCGGGCTTGCACTCCGGTTCGGGGACGTCCTCTAGGCGAACGTCCTCGGGTGCGTGGAACCTCAATGCCTTCATAGTGTGTGCCTTTCTGTGATCCGGTGGTTATGCCTGCTGAGAACCGAGAAGGTCGAGGACCTCGTCGGCCGATGGTGCCTCGCGAAGCTGTCGGGCGGTTTCGGGATTGGACAAGATTCTTGCCAGGGCCGCCATGATGTCGAGGTGCTCGTCGCTAGACGACGCGATCGGAATGACGACGGTGCACGTGTTCCCGTCCCATGGAGGAACCCCAGGGTGGCCTTGCTGATGTGATCGCGGACCTCATTGACGCCGTGGGGGATCGCGATTCCCTCGCCCATATAGGTGGAAATTTCGTGCTCTCGGGCGAGCATGCCCTTGACGTAGACGTCGTCTGCGGCGCCTTCATCAATGAGCACCTGGCCAGCCATGGTGATGGCCTCCTCTTTGCTGGCGGCGCGCTGTCCCAACCGGATGGCGCCACGGGGCAGCACGCTGGTGGCTACGCGAGTATTGGTGCTGGCAGTCGGCGACTGGGGGAGCTCCTCGTCGGCAGGCGTGGTTCCACCACGTGCAGCACGAACCTCGGCCTCGACCCGGTCGAAAGCCGGATCGTTCATGTAGTTCGTAAAAGGGATGACGCGGGCATGCGGTATGCGCCTGCGGGCCCGGTCGACGAGGCCCTCCTGGGCGAGGATGAGTGACGCGTCCGCGGGAATTTGGTCGACTGCTGTGTGCGCGACCTCGACCCCATACTGGGAGAGTCTTTTCTTCATGGCAGAGGCGACCATAACCGAGGAGCCCATGCCAGCGTCGCAGGCAATAACGACCTTTGAGATGTTGGTTAGCGGAGCCTCAGCCTCGGATGCGGCGGTGCTTGTCTGGCCTGCAGCTTCGGCGGCTGCGTCGTCTTTATCCCGATCCGTGCGGACGAGCAGCATCGCCACGATGAAGGAGACAGCGGTTGCGACGAGGACGTCGGCAATCATGGCCAGGTAGTGACCAGGCTGACACATCAGGAACCACGCGATGATCGATCCTGGGGAGGCTGGGGCAACGAGGCCGGCATGGAGTGCGACGCCAACAGCCAGACCGCTCATGCCGCCGGCAATGGTAGCGAAAATCGTCTTGGGCTTCATGAGCACGTATGGGAAAAAGATCTCGTGAATGCCGCCGAAGAGGTGAATGATGATGGCACCTGGAGCCGATTGACGGATCTGGCGGGAACCGAAAAACTGGTAGGCGAGCAGGAGGCCGAGGCCAGGGCCGGGATTCGACTCAACCATGAAGAGGATCGAGCGCCCGGTGGTGTGAGCCTCCTGGGTGCCGAGCGGAGTCAAGATGCCGTGGTTAACGGCATTGTTCAGGAAGAGCACCTTTGCCGGTTCGACGAGGAGGGACGCGAGTGGCAGCAAGCCGTGGTGGACCAGGAATCCAACCCCAGCTGCCATCCAGCCCATGAGGGCCGTGACGATGGGTTCAACGCCCAGATGCCCAATAATCGCGAGGATCATACCGAGGATGCCGACCTCGAAGTTGTCAACGAGCATCTCGAACCCGGAATGGACTCGGCCTTCGAGGAGTTTGTCGACCTGCTTGAGGAGCCACGCGGCGAATGGGCCCATCACCATGGCGCCCAGAAACATCGTGATATCGGCGCCGACGATGACGCCCATTGTGGTGATCGCGCCGATGGCTCCACCGCGTGTCCCATTGACGATTCTTCCACCGGTGTAGCCGATGAGGATGGGAAGCAGATAGGTCAGCGTTGGATCGACAAGCTTGGCGAGGGTCGCGTTGGGGGCCCACCCTGTTTCGATGAACAGAGCCGTCAGCAGGCCCCAGGCAATAGCGTCAGGTAGTGACATCGCAACTCCAATGCGCTTAGCTGCCGATTGGCGGCAGGATCCTCATCGATCTGCGAACAAGTCTGGATCTGTTTGTTTATGTTGTCAAAGAGTTGCGTTGTGTTGGTTTTGCGAAGTCAAAAACAACGGGGTCGGACAGATGACATCTGTCCGACCCCGTATGCTCCGTTCGGGCGAAGGCTTACTTAGCGCCATCAAGCGCGACGGCGAGTAAACCACCAATAAGGCCAAGATTCTTGAAGAACTGGATCTGATCACCCTGCTTCTCGGCGCCTTCCTTCTCCCAGAAGGCGTGACCAGCAGCGGTGACCGGGACGAGCTGGGCTGCTAAGACGGTGGCGGCCAGTCGAGGTTTGATGCCGAGTGCCAGCAGGGAGCCAGCGGTCAGCATGGAGGCTCCGTTGACCTTGACCAGCAACTCAGAGTCAACCTCAGGGATCTGAGAGCGGGCCGACTCGGGGAGCTTGGCGAGCAACCCGTCGACAACTCCGGAAAGCTGATCGGCCTTCTTAAATTCCCCGAGGCCGCCGGTGATGAAGATGGCAGACAATAGGGAACGGGCGGTGAACTTGGCAAAAGACATTGATCCTCCTGGCTGGTTTGATGCTATTTCTATCGTGCCCCATAGTGGCTCGCCATGCGCGGTGAGGGGCTCGTTGGGACGGCAACGTTCGCGTGTAGGTGATGAATCCCCCTTTTGTCGATCGAGCATCACGTCTCGTTGCCGTTTTACGGTTTGAGCACCTCGATTTTCGGGGCCACAATTCGGTGGCGGTCACGGTTACAGAGATGAGAGTTAAGCAGAAAGGGCGAGAGCCAGTGGGAAAACGTGCCCGGCTCCAGCTCGTCTCAACGACCGTGCAGCGATTGTCATGGTCCATCGGCTAGAGATGACATCGTCGACAAGGAGGACCGACGCCCCGCCAAGATGAGATAGTCGAGACATCAGTTCCGGCCCGACGCTGAATCGATCATGGACGTCACGGAGTCGGTAGGCCGAGTTGGTGGACGACTGGAGGCGACTGGCTCCCTCTGCCAGATCGAGCCAGCCAAGGTCTTGCAGTCGGCCGACCCGGGCAATCCCCGAAGCCAGTGAATCAATGAGATGCGGACGGGTACGTGACGGGACGCGCACGACCGCGGCTGGTCGCTGCTCCCAATCCCATTCGGCCAACACCTGTAAGCACGCCTGCGCCAACGTCGAGGTGATCTCGGCGTCGATAGGGACACCATCGGTGTCGGAGCGCAGTAGTGCGCGCAGTGCCTCTCCCCAACCAAGATCAGTGAGTCTGGCAATGACACGACCCTCTTCAGCAATTTCCTCGGCAGGAATGCGCCCTTTCAGCCCTACCTGGAGGGCATCCATTCCCGATGGCCAGGTGGTGCGTGGCTCTACCGGAACCCCCACCCTCCGCAGGGACTCAATGGCGGTTTCATAGGCTGACCGATTGACGCCAGTTGGGTACCACTGGCCAGCACAGACGTCGCAGCGTCCGCATGGGGTCGTCGACGGATCGTCAAGCTGCCTAGTGAGAAAGGTCATGCGACAGGTCTGTGAGTGCTCGTAGTCGAGCATGGCCTGCTGCTCCCCGAGTCGTGACAAGTAGATACGTTCGTATCGCTCAGTATCGAGCACCCACGGCTTGCCAGTGGCCTGCCACCCATCTCGGACTTTCGTAACTGAGCCGTCAACGGCCATGATCTTCAGCAGTAACCCCAACTGGCTACGCCTCATGTTGACCCGCGTCTCCAGTGCCGGGATAGAAAGCACTTGGCCGCCAGCTAGAGCTTCGAGCACACCATCAGCTCGTTCCTGGGTCGGCATCGAAGCAGTGGCGAAGTAGCTCCAGATGTCGGGATCCTCTGGGCCGGGAAGCAACGGCTTATCGAATCCCATACCTAAGGCGCTGGTTGCCACTAAGGCTTTGACCTGGTTATCGCGCAGCGCTTCCTCAAGGTCGCTCCTTGCTTCGGCATCGGTACGCCCGGTGTACTCCTTCACATTGTGACCGGCCATTGCCAGAGCTCGGGCGGTATCTTCGGCCGTCGACACAGTTAGGCAGTAGATGATTCCCGACCCCGGAAGCTCACCGAGGTGCTGGACGAGCCAACCGAGCCGGTTGGAGGGATCAGGCAAATTGAGGACTCCGAGCCGCAGTGATGCCCGGGCTAGTGGCCCACGTAGGATGAACACATCATCAGAGCTGGGGGCAATTTGCTCGGCCACATCCTCGACGACACGCGAGTTTGCGGTTGCTGTCGTTGCGAGTACTGGAATCGTGAGCGGCAGCGCGGAAACCAGTGTGCGAATGCGTCGATAATCAGGACGAAAGTCGTGTCCCCAGTCTGAGATGCAATGGGCCTCGTCAATAACCAACATGCCCATTCTCTTCACCAACTCGGGTAGTTGCCGACTGGCGAATGTGGGATTGACGAGGCGTTCGGGGGATACCAAGAGGATATCGAGATCGTCAGCGTCGAGGCGTTGGGCAATTTTGGACCACTCGGTGGCATTCGCTGACGAGATCGCCGCCGTGCGCACTCCAGCCCGTGTTGCGGCAGCCACTTGATCGCGCATGAGGGCGATGAGGGGTGACACGATGAGGGTGGGTCCCGAACCCATGGCACGCTGAAGCAGGGTAGCAACAAAGTACACCGCCGACTTTCCCCAGCCGGTGCGCTGGACGACGAGCGCTCGACGGTTATGAGCGACGAGAGCCTCGATTGCCTCCCATTGGCCGGGGTGGAAATCAGCATCGGCGCGACCGACGAGACGGCGAAGGATGGCCAGCCCTTGGGCTCGCAAATTCTGTGTGTTCGGTACTGCTTCGGTGTCTGCCGTCATGGCCCCTCCTTCTGCTGCCATTGTCTCTGGGGCTCATGACAGTTTCATAGGACGGCTCCGCCGCAGCAGGAGAACAGCGTTGTCAGAAAGGCAAAGGCAAGTGCTCAATAACTTTTTGTGCCTGGTCTTGCTGGGCAGTGACGATTCCCGTTAACCATGCGACAACCTGATCTCGGGCGGTCTCGTCAAGAGCCTGGATTACGTCGAGGTATTCGCCGCCAGCATTGGCAGCGGCGCCGCAGTGTCGCACAATCTCGGCTGGAGCAGGGGAGTCGACCGCGTCGAGGGACGTGAGGAATGCGTCAGCGTTCTCGATGAGTTGGGCACGCCCGGCGTCGGTCGGCTGAACCTTGCTGATGAGAGACTTGAGCCGCTTGACTCGCTCTTGTCGTGCTGAGACGAGGTTGTCGAGAGCGCCTTGCCAGACTAGTCCGGAGAGGCGGTCACGGGACATGAAGAGACGACGAATCTGGTAGTACCAGGCCTGCAGAGCAGACAGGTTGCCCAGATACGTGACGTTATGAGAGATGATGCGATCGAGCTTGCCGTAACTGTTTGGGACGAGGGGACGCTGACGCCCAGCTGGGGGAGCAGACAGCACGAGCTGGTCTTCGTCGACGACGTCGTCACGCAGGATCGATCCAGCCCCGACGACAGTGCCGAACCCAGCCCTTACTGGCCCAACGGTGCCTCCCTGACCACCGAGGAAGATCGGATGACGGTTAAGCAACACTCCGTGCGGTACATCACCGAAAAGGGAGGCTGTCGTCTTGTCACCGTCGGGAGTGAAGTTGAAATGAATGTAAGAGGAACCGACCTCGGAGTGGTTGGAGCTCGAGGTGCCACCGGCCATAAGGACGTCACAGAAGTTGATGAGACTTCCCAAGGTGACAAAGGGCATGAGGATGGTTTGTTTGAGGCCGACAGTGTGCGCCCCGCCAGCTTCCTCTTCGAGTATAGTTCCCGCTCGGACGTGGGCCCCTGAACCCATATTCGAACCAGCTAAGAAGACGGCATCCTGGGCAAACCCACCTTTGAGCTTGACATCGGTGCCAAGTTGGCAGTCCTGGATCGTCATGGGGACTTCATCTCCGAGCACACATCCGGCCGAGATGACGGTCCGACGGCCACGGATTCGGCATCCGGGCCCGATGATCACCCCATCACTACTGATGTTGTCGATGTCGACTGCCTCATCAATGTCGACGGTCAGCGGATTCGGAATGTGCACCCCTCTGTCGATGAGTTTGGTCACCTTCTCCAGACCGCGCGGTTCAAGCGCACGGGAGTTGACGTCCATCGATGGTCCTTTCGAGGTCGTGATCCGTTGCCGCCAGCCTAGTCACTTCCGTTGTCGACCGCGGGCCATGACGAGCCAGGCTGCGGTGATGACGAATGCCATCCCGAGCATTTGCGGCACGGTGAGGTTCTGGCCAAGGATGAGGAATCCTGCGACTGCGGCGACGGCTGGCTCGACACCAGTCAGGACGCCGTAGACCGTGGTGTCGATGTGGCGCAGCGCATACATTTCCAGGCTGTAGGGCAGGGCCGACGACATTACGGCCACAACCGCACCAGCAAGGAGGCTGTACGGCGCGACGAGGTGTATCCCCGCAGTAGCGAAACCGGATGGCACCAGCACGAGCGAACTGAACAGGATGGCCCACCACAACCCCTCCAGCTTCGACCAGTTCATCCCAACTAACTGGGCGGACTTGGCGTAGAGGGTCCAGAAAACACCTGCGGTGAGGGCGAGCACCAGACCGAGGAAACTGAGGTGGGCCCAGTCGGCGGTAAGCGCACCCGAGACTCCCACAACTCCGCACAGAGCCAGCAGGATGGCGAGCCAGTCGCGTAAGGATCGGCTTCCGAGGGCTGCCATGCCCAATGGCCCCAGAAACTCAACGGTGACCGCGACACCGAGGGGCAGGCGTTCCAGCGAGAAGTAGAACACGGTATTCATGCCAGTCAAGGCGATGGTCAGGGCCAACACCTTCCTCCAGTCAGCGCAGGTGTGGCCCTTCATGCGGGGCTGGACGATCGGCGCGAGGAGGATCGCCGCCAAGGACATCCGCAGCGCCACAGTGCCCAACGCTCCAATACGGGGGATGAGGGTCGCAGCGAAAGCACCCCCGAACTGCACCGAGAGGATGGCCATGAACACCAAGATCGCTCCGCGCATAAACGCCACCATAACGACGTGGTTGCCAAGTTCACTACCTGGGTGGGCTTGCGAACCTGAGGTGACGACGAGATTCGGACATCCTGCAAGAATGGCGACCATGCCATTTGACTTCGAGGTCACGTCTCGTCTGGACGATGCTTGCGGGCGCACCGGGATCATTCACACCCCGCATGGTTCTATCGAGACTCCCGCTTTTGTGGTCGTCGGGACTAAGGCGACCGTCAAGTCCCTGTTGCCTGAATCGGTGGCGCAGCTAGGTGCCCAGGCGGTGCTGGCCAACGCGTATCACCTCTTCTTACGACCTGGTCCGGAACTCGTCGACGAGGCGGGGGGACTCGGGCGGTTCATGAACTGGTCTGGCCCGACCTTCACTGACTCGGGTGGCTTCCAGGTGCTTAGCCTTGGCGCTGGGTTCAAGAAGACCCTCGCGATGGACGTTTCCCAGCTTACGCAGGCCGACGTTATCGCAGCCGATGCCGATCGCAAGGCTATGGTCGATGACGACGGTGTCACCTTCCGTAATCCCCTCAATGGCGACTCGCACCGTTTTACCCCCGAGGTATCAATGGGGATTCAGCACCACCTTGGCGCCGACGTCATGATGGCCTTTGACGAGTTGACCATTCTTATGAATACCCGCGCCTACCAAGAGGAGGCCTTGGAGCGCACCCGACGCTGGGCCGAGCGTTGTCTGGCCGAGCATCGTCGTCTCACCGAGGTTCGGCCTGAAAAGCCCTATCAGGCCCTCTATGGAGTCATTCAGGGGGCCCAGTACGAGGATCTGCGTCGCAAGGCTTGCCGCGATCTGGCCGCCATGGACGTTGACGGTCAGCGCTTTGACGGCTTCGGCCTGGGTGGAGCAATCGAGAAGGTGAACCTAGGACGCATCGTCACGTGGTGTGCCGAGGAGCTTCCCGAGGACCGTCCTCGTCATCTGCTGGGGATCTCGGAGCCTGATGACCTCTTCGCTGCTTGTCGCGCGGGAGCTGACACTTTCGATTGCGTTAACCCCTCCCGGGTGGCCCGCAACGCCGCCATTTACACCGTTGATGGGCGTTATAACGTCGATACAGCCCGGTTTCGGCGAGACTTCGGCCCATTAGAGGACGGTTGCGACTGCTACACATGTACCCACTATTCCCGCGCCTATATCCACCATCTCTTTAAGGCCAAGGAGATGCTTGCCAACACTTTGGCAACCATCCACAATGAACGTTGGACGGTGAGACTGGTCGACCAGATCCGGGTTGCCATGCGTAGCGGGGACCTCGATGCTTTTGAGGTCGAGTTCATGGGTCGATGGAACGCTAATGGTGGTCGGCTGGCGCGAGTCGGTTGATCGAGACTATTCATAAGGTAACGGGCAAATCTCATCCTCATGACGGAGGAGACGCCTAGCGCTGATCGTTAAGCTCTGATGTGTGCGTGAGTCGGTCGTGTCCTTCATGGCAATGGATGATATGTGGCATCGTCGGGTGCCAGAGGGGAAGACTTGGCGGATTCCAATTGTAGGGCTGGTGCCGATTGTCGACGCGGTCGTCGGAGTATTAGTGGCTTTAGCTGTTGGTGCGGCGGGGGTGTTGATTGCCGCTGTGCAGAATCATCTGGGTGATTTGGGATCCTGTGACGTCATTGTTGTAGCTGGTTTGGCCGTGGTTTTCTTCCTCCGTCGGAGGCTGCCGATCGCGTCGGCCGCTGGCGTAACTCTCATTTGGATTGTTGGCACCTACGTGACGCCGTACATGGTCAATAATTGGGCTTCTACCCTGGCATTCTTCTTTTCCTATTATTCCTTGATGGTTTGGGCACGAACCCGGCGTGCTGCTTGGGGGTCGATGCTTGGGGTATTCGTTGTGATTATGGGGTGGGTTACGGTCGTCCTGGCCTTCGGCCACTCGTTGAGTGAACGGCTGAGGGCTATCAGCCCTGACAGTAAAGGGGACGAGATTATTTACCTCGTCCTTACCTATGTCGTCGTCAATATCCCTTCGTGGTGGGCGCGGCCCTCGTCGGCCAGGTATCGTGGCTGTGGGCCCGTGACCTGGCCAATTTGAGGAGTCAGGCGGCGACGATCGACGACAGCGTAACCAGCTTGCTGAGCAAGCCGTTCTCGCCGAAAGGCTGAGGATCGCTCGGGAGATGCATGATTCAGTGGCTCATCATGTATCGATCATCGGCATTCATGCCGCTGGGGTGCGTCGCGCTCTCGGCGTCGATTTGACCTTGGCGAAAGAAGCATTATCGACGGTGGAATCGGAATCCCGGGAAGCAGTAGCCGAAATGCGTTCCTTGCTAGGATCGCTGCGGGACCGGGATGAAGCCGGCGTCCAACTCGGCCTGGCGGACGTGGATCGTCTCTGCGCGGCCCCTCGGCGGGCCGAGGTCCGACTACTGCGAGTTGGGGATGACTCCATAGTGGGCCCATTGCAAGGGCATACCTGTTACCGGATCGTTCAGGAGTCCCTCAATAATGTGGAGGCCCATTCCAGCGCCAGCGAGGTGACCGTATCTGGGCGCTGCGATGAGAACTCGGTCGAGGTCGAGGTTACCGACAATGGCCGTCCCGTCCACTCCGTGCCTTCCACAGGTGTAGGAATTATCGGTATGTCCGAGCGAGTTGAAGCTTTAGGTGGCACCCTCGAGGTCGGGCCTCGCAGGATTGGTGGATGGCGAGTCCGGGCCGTCATCCCTATTCGCAGCCGGGCTGGGGATGGCGAAGCTGTGAAAGAGCACAGGATGTCGGGAGCAGGTACTCCAGATGCCCGTACGACGAACTGGCAAGTCAACAATATGCCGCAGGAGGACTGATGCGCATCGCGCTTGCGGACGACCAGAAACTGGTCCGACAAGGATTTCGTCTCATTCTTGCAGCCGAGCCTGACATCACGGTGGTCGCGGAGGCGTCCAATGGTGTTGAGGCGATCGACGTGGTGCGGCAGGCTACTCCGGACGTCGTTCTTATGGATGTTCAGATGCCCGTCATGGACGGCATCGAGGCCACCACGCGAATCAGGGAATTCAGTGACGTCAAGATCGTTATCCTTACGACCTTCGACCGTGACGATTACCTCTTTGACGCTTTGGATGCCGGAGCCAGTGGATTCATGCTTAAGAACGCTGAGGCCGATTTGCTGGTGACGGGGTTGAGACAAGTCGCCGAAGGCCATGCTCTGCTTGCTCCCGAGGTCACTCGTCGGGTGATAGCGAGATCAGCTTCCCGACTCGCCAAACTAGATCGACGGGTCGAAAATCTGACCTCCCGAGAGATCGAGGTGACCAGATTGGTAGCGCGGGGACTCTCTAATGCCGAAATCGCCGCTGAACTCACTGTTTCCGAGGCCACTGTCAAGACCCACGTGTCTAGTTGCCTGACCAAGTGTGATCTACGTGACCGGGTGCAACTCGTCGTATTGGCCTACGAGTCGGGGCTCATTCATGTGGGGGAATCCGAATCGAGCTGAAATCCGTCGTGCGGCCGATGTGCCGGTCGCTGCCGATCGAGTGTCATGGTCATGTGGTTGGGAAATTCAAGTATGCGTCCAACACGAGCGTCGACACAGTAGGAGAGGTGATGGAACAGGACACCGGCTTAGCAAACCCCGTCTCGATCCAGGTCGAGGGACTCACCCGGACCTTTGGGGATTTGGTGGCCGTCGATCATTTGGATTTTGAGATCCCGGCGGGCCAGATGACGGGATTCGTCGGAGCCAATGGCGCTGGCAAGACGACGACGATGCGCATGATCGTCGGGGTACTCTCGCCCACTTCGGGGCGGGTGTCGTGGTCGGGGCAACCGATCACGGCTGCACACCGATGCGCTATCGGCTACATGCCGGAGGAAAGAGGGCTGTATCCCAAGCAGCCGGTCATCGATCAACTGGTCTATCTGGCCCGAATCAAGGGAGAATCAGCGCAGGCCGCGCGCATTGAGGCGATGGAGTACCTGGAGAGGTTCGGTCTGGCTGATCGTGCTCGCGAACAGGTGCAGAAGCTGTCTTTGGGCAACCAGCAAAGAGTTCAGGTGACGGCGTCCTTACTGGCCAGACCGGCTGCTCTTATCCTTGATGAGCCGTTCTCGGGGTTGGACCCGGTCGCCGTCGACGCCATGGCCAATGTGCTGCGTGAGCAGACCGCGCGGGGGGTTCCGGTGCTCTTTAGCTCTCACCAGCTCGACCTCATCGATCGGCTCTGTGACCGCATGGTGATCTTGCACCATGGCCGGATGGTGGCCAATGGCACCACCGAGGAATTGCGTGACGTTGGTCCGCTGCGATACCGCGTGGAAGGTCGTGGTGATGTGGGCTGGCTGCGGTCGGTGCCGGGGCTAACCGCCATCGACATCGACGGCACTACAGCCATCATCGAATTCCCGCATTCCGACCAGCCTGATACCGACGAGCCTAATCGGATTGGCCGTCTCCTCGACCTCATTGTCTCCGAGACGATGAAGCGCGGCGGTCTCGTCGAATTGTCCCGTATTCGCCCTAGCCTGGGCGAGATCTACCGAGAGGTGGCCCAGTCATGACTAATCCCATGCCCAAATCCACATTCAGGACAACCCCGGCGTTCAAGACTCGCTCGGCATCAGCGTGGCGCACTGTTGCTGCACGCGAAATTGATGTGAAGTTGCGCGACAAAGGATTTGTCATTTCGATGCTCATCACCCTGGTGATCATCATAGGGGCGCCCTTGCTGTCGTCCCTGTTCGATTCGGGATCCGACCATAACCGAGTCATAGTGACAGATGACCGTGCGGCCGCTGTTGTCTCGGCGGCCCAGCATGACTTGTCATCGCAGGGGGCGTCGGACACCGTCGAGGCGGTCCGGGTGGCCAATCAGGCTGAGGCCCGTCAGAGACTGCAACAGGACGACGACCTCGTCTACTTGTACCGCAAGGGTGGTCAGTGGCGCCTCGACGGATACGTCGACACCCCCTCAGATCGTGAGTCCGCGACCCGAGCAATGTCGTCGGCCGTTGCTTCGACTGTCGTGGCAGACAGCGCCAAGGCTGCCGGTATTGACCCGAAATCTCTCACCTCAAGAATGTCGCTGAAGACCGGTCAGATCAAGGCCGATGGGAAGGACCACTCAGTGATCGCACCGGTGGTGGGAATGGTCACCGGAGTGTTGTTTATGGTGCTGGCGGTGCAGTTTGGGTACGTGATTGCTGGGTCCGTTGTTGAGGAGAAGCAGTCGCGAATCGTGGAAATCCTATTGACAGCGATGCGTGCCCGGCATCTGCTCTTTGGCAAGCTCGTGGGCAACACGGTGTTAGCTTTTGGGGAACTCATCATCATCTGTGCAGGAGGATTGCTCGCACTGTCGTTTTCGTCGTGGTCATACTTCGTTACTGCAGCGCTGTCGTGGTCGGTGATGTGGTTTCTGGTGTTCTTCCTGGTGGGATTCGTCGCCTTGGCCAGTCTTTTTGCGGCAGCCGGTGCCTTGGCATCCCGTACCGAGGATGTTCAGGTAACAGCATCACCGGTGATGTACCTCATCATGGCGGTGTACGCCTGGGTGGTGTTCTCGATGTCGAACCTGGACGGTATTAGTGGCCGTGTCGGTAGCTACGTGCCGATAGCCTCGGTGGTATGGATGCCGCTACGGATGTCAATTGGAAATGCCGCATGGTGGGAGCCGGTCCTCTCGATCCTAGTGACGATTGGCTTCACGGTGGGAGCCGTGTTGGTGGGGGAGAGGATCTATCGACGCTCCATCCTGCAGACCGGGGGTCGCGTCAGCTTGCGAAAGGCATGGCGTCAGGACGAGTCGGTTGCCTAGCCCCTCTCCGATCTGAGCGGTGATGGTGACGCTGCTATCGATGTTCTTTGACAGGAACGAACAGAAAACCTCGGTAGTTGAATGACAGCGCTGCACCAGAAATAGTTCCGCTAAGGGTCTGCCCGTCCCCGGCTGCTGTGGCGTGGCTTCGCAACCACCTCTGTGATTCCGTCAGACCATGGAAAGGGCTAGCCCTCTTGATGGGTCAGTTTTTCCTGATAGCTCGGCTCATGCTTCTTGATCCAGGCAATAACCCGGGTCGTGATGGGGACGCAGGCGTACTCAGCGAGGGTCTTCCACAGGAACCCGAAGAAGGCGTAGTTGCACCACTGGCCGAAACTACTGATCCCGACAACCGGGGCGGCAATGGCGCAGAAGATGATAGTGTCGACGGCTTCACCGGCACCGGTGGACCCCATCAATCGACCGACCAAACCGCGCTCCAGCCACTTGGCCTTGAGCCGAACCATGATGACTGAATTCGTGAACTGCCCGGCGAGGAATCCGCATACTCCGGCAAGCACCATCTGCCACAGCGGACCGAGCGCTATCTCGAGGGCGGCGTCATGGGACACCGAGTAGGAGTCGGTGAATCCGGGGAGGGCGATGATGGCCCAGAAACACAGCACGGAGAGAATTGCGCAGATAAACCCCATGATGATTGCGCGGCGCGCGGCCTTAATCCCGTAGATCTCGGTGGTGATGTCTCCCATGACGTAGGCCAGCGGGAACAGGAAGAAGCCGCCGTCGGTAGTGATGGGACCGAGCTGCACCCCCTTCGAACCGCCGATATTCGACAGGATGACTACCACACACATGAGGGTGAGCAGGATGTCGTAATGTCCCGACCCTCGATCGGCATACGCAGGGCGAACTGTCGCAGATAATTTGTGGCTGGTGGAGTCTGACGTCACGGCGAAATGGTAACTGTGTTGGCGCATATCATCGAGGTGACGACTATGACCACAGGAGGTTTCCGTGACCCTTGCCACCTCGGAGTTGGACATCACCCCGCAGCGGGATCTCTATCCGCCGATCGAACCCTACGACACCCGAATGGTGGACGTGGGTGACGGCCAGCAGCTCTACGTCGAGCAGTGCGGCAACCCTGATGGCAAACCAGTAGTCTTCCTCCATGGTGGCCCTGGCGGCGGTGGTGGTACCGAGCGACGTCGCTTTTTTTAACCCCGATGCCTACCGTATTGTTGTCTTGGATCAGCGGGGTTGCGGTTCGTCGACCCCGCACATTTCTCAGGCCCGAACACCAGGCGAGATAGCTACCAACACGACGTGGAAACTTGTTGAGGACCTCGAGACGATCCGGGAGCTGCTCGGCATTGAGCGCTGGCAGGTCTTTGGCGGATCATGGGGATCCTGCCTGTCGTTGGCCTACGCCGAGACCCACCCTGATCGTGTAACTGAACTTGTGCTTCGCGGCATCTTTACCCTGCGTGAACAGGAGTTGGACTGGTACTACAACTTCGGTGCCTCCGAGGTCTTCCCTGAATTATGGGACAAGTTCTGTGAGCCGTTGCGCCGTGCTGGGTATGACTTCTCTCGCGACAACATCGCCGCCTACTACGACCTGCTTTGGGATGACAATCCCGGCGTCCACGGTCCCGCTGCGGTGGCCTGGACGACGTGGGAGGGTGCGACAACCTCGTTGTCCTTCGATCCGTCTCACGTTGAGGAGTTCTCGGATCCGAACTTCGCACTGGCCTTCGCCCGCATTGAGAACCACTACTTCGTCAATCACGGGTTCATGGTCGAGGGACAGCTGCTGCGTAACGCCCACAAGCTGGCCGACATCCCGATGGTTATCGTCCAGGGCCGCTACGACATGTGCTGCCCTGACATCACGGCTGTCGATTTATCGCGGGTTCTGCCGAGCGTCGACCTGCGAATCGTGATGGCAGGTCACTCTGCGTTCGAGCCGTTGATTGCCTCCGAACTGGTGAAGGTGTGTGACGAGTTCGCCTGGCGATGATTGAGGGATGGCGGGCGAAGGTCCAGTCGATTTGACCATGTACTCACGGTCAAATCGACTGGACCTTAAGGAGGTCACAGCGGAACCGGGGCGAAACAGTTCGCGACAGTCGGATGCTCGGGCCATCCCCAGTCGTGGACTGCGCGATGCGCCATTCGCCCGCATAGATCCGCGGTAACAGGTGTCAGCACTCCATGTGTTGCCGCCCATGTCCAGCGGTACACCATCGCACTCTTAGCCATGTCGCCCCGTTGATTCAGATGGTGTCGACGAAGAGAGTCCAAAGACAGCTCGGTGAGTTGAAGGGTGGCGGCCGTACCTGCCAGACCGATCATCGGTTCATCGGACAACCAGGAACCTGCATAACGAGACCCGCTCAGGAATTCTTCGCGGACGGCGTCAACGAACTCTGCGGGGACTCCAACGAGCCCATCACAACTGCTCCACGGCATGATTAGGTTGACGACGTCAACTGCCGGATGGTGAACGGAGGTCGCTTCGTAGTCGACAAATCTGGCTTTATCGTCGGCGACGAGCACATTGCCGGGGCTCGGGTCAGCTTGGGTGACGACCTCGGCCCCGTCGGTCCCGCGCAGTAACTCAAACAATTCGAGCTCCGCATCATCGGGTACCTCGATCTCTAGTGCCGCGCACATTTTCTGTAGGCCCCTCCCTGGCAGACGGGGTGAGGCTGGGCCACCCGCCGAGCGCGTCCGTGGGTCAAGGCAACGGACGGCATCCTGGAACGCTGGGATGACCTCGTTGCTTACCTGCCGATCAGACGCCTCCCGCATCGATGCCGCCATAACAGACGCCATCGCCCGTCCCCACATCTCAGCGGCAGTGAGAGCAGCTGAGGGGTCGTTGCCGGCCAAGATCGTTTCTAAGGTCGTCCCCGGCACATTCTCCATGACCACTACGCCTAGATCGAGGTCGGCGGCGTATAGCCGCGGTGCCTCCGGCAGACAGCCCAAACCAGCTACCTCCCGGACAATCCCCAGTCCGCCGGAATTGTGCGCCATCGATGTTGATCGGAAACATTTCGCCACAACCATTCGCGCGCCCGAAGAGGCCGTCGTAGAACCATCCACCCAGCACCGGGCCACGCTGGTGCGCACCCCTTCGCGAAGTACCTTGTCCAATGACAATTCAGTACCCAGGGTGAATGCCGCATCGTCGAGCCAGCCCCGTCCCATCACTACCTCCTGGCACGCTGCACCTGCCAGCGCGCTGCGCCGTCGTTGGCTACGTCTACAGTAGGAGGGTACACATTCCCGTCACACCGGAGAGAACCCTGACCACAACTTTGCAGACTCACAACACCGATACTGGCAAAGAAGGCGCGGCGCGGCGCGTTGTCGCGGTGCCTACATCGATTCCCATGGTGACCCTAGTCGGGCCCAATGATGAATTCCTCAAACGTCTCGAGGACGCCCTGGATGCCGATATTCTGGTACGCGGTAATGAGATTCACCTCGCGGGGCATCCCGCAGATCTGGTCGATGCCGGCGACATTCTGTCGGAGATGATGACGATCATCCGTACCGGTCAGAGCCTGTCCGTCGATGATGTCGACCGGGTCGTGGCCATGACCCGCAATGGAGAAGGCCCGGCCGAAGTCATGACGGCGGACGTCCTCAAAAACCGCGGCAAGATAGTTCGTCCTAAAACCCTGAACCAGAAGCGGTATGTTGACGCGATCGACGCCAACACCGTCACCTTTGGCCTCGGTCCGGCTGGCACGGGTAAGACATATCTGGCAATGGCCAAAGCAATGCAAGCTCTCCAGACCAAGCAGGTGAGCCGGATTATCCTCACTCGTCCGGCCGTTGAGGCGGGAGAGAAAATCGGTTACTTACCTGGTACCTTGTCGGAGAAGATTGACCCCTATTTGCGCCCGCTCTACGATGCCCTACACGATATGGTCGACTCCGATACTGTGCCACGTCTTCTTAGTGCCGGAACTGTTGAGGTGGCACCGTTGGCCTACATGCGGGGCCGCACTCTCAATGACGCCTTCGTCATCTTGGATGAGGCCCAAAACACCTCACCGCAGCAGATGAAGATGTTTCTCACTCGCCTCGGTTTCGGTTCAAAGATCGTCGTCACTGGCGACGTCACCCAGGTCGATCTGCCCCCCGGTGTGAAGTCTGGGCTACGAGTAGTGCAGGGCATCCTCGACGGCATCGACGACATCGCTTTCTGTAACCTCACCAGCCGCGATGTTGTCCGCCACCGTCTGGTGGGCAAAATCGTCGCCGCCTACGACCGTTACGACATCGTCACCGAGCCGTATGGCGCCAAAAATCCGCGCAAGAACAGGAAGACCCGATGATCGACATCACTAATGAGTCTGGCTCCCCGGCCGATGAGGAGGGACTCGTCGGTCTGGCGACATTTGCCCTTGATTGGTTGCGCATCCACCCCTCGTCGGAGCTATCGATCATCCTCATCGACGAGCAAACGATGGAGGCCTACCACGAAAAGTTCATGGGTCTTCCCGGGCCGACCGACGTCCTGAGCTTCCCGATGGACGAGATGCGTGCTCCCGTCGACCGCGAGGACCCGCCCTCCGGGCTACTCGGTGACATCGTGCTGTGTCCGACAGTTACAGCTCGGCAAGCCGCTGAGAACGGTCGCACCCCCGATGGGGAGGCGGAATACCTCCTCATCCACGGATTGTTGCACCTGCTCGGCCACGACCATGCCGAACCCGAAGAGAAGCGCGTCATGTTCGGACTCAATGACGAAATCATCGCGGCATGGGATGATCATCGAGAACAGACAGGTCAGTGGTGACACAGCAAGAATGGCTCGTTCTGGCGATCGCCTTCGTTTTCACAGTGTTGGCAAGTCTCAATGTGGCTATGGAGACGGCCCTTCAGCACATGTCCCATTCGAAGGCCGAGGAGCTTGCTGCCGACGGTAAGGCTGCTCATCAACGGGTGCTTGACATGGTTGCCGACCCGGCACCCTTCATCAATACCGCGATGCTGGTGAGGGTTATTTCCGAGGTGACGGCGACGGCACTTGTTGCGCTGCTTATTTTCAGCCACTTCGACCTGCTCTGGCAACAGGTGTTCATCGTCGTGGCGATCATGGTGCTCGTTGACTTCTTGACATGGGGAGTGGCTCCGCGCACCTTGGGGCGCCAACATGACACCAATATCTGCACCTTTTGGTCGCGTCCCTGGGGAGTGCTTGCCCACGTCCTCGGCCCCATCGCGGCCCTGCTAATTCTCATCGGCAATGCCCTGACTCCCGGCAAGGGATACGCCGAGGGCCCCTTCACTTCTGAGGCTGAGCTGCGCGAGATGGTCGACTACGCCGAGGCCTCGGACCTCATTGAGGCCGGCGAGCGGGAAATGATTCACTCAGTATTCGAGCTGGGTGACACCCTCACGAAGGAGGTCATGGTTCCGCGCACCGACGTGGTTTATATTCCCCGGACTAAGAATCTGCGTCAGGCCTTGACCTTGGCCCTGCGATCTGGCTTCTCCCGGGTTCCGGTCGTCGGCGAAGGTTTCGACGACATCCGTGGCATCGCCTATCTCAAGGACCTTTCTCGGCGAGTGCTCGACAATCCTGACGGTTATGCTACCGAAAGCGTCGAATCAATTATGCGGCCTGCTGTGCTCTGCCCAGACTCTAAACCGGTCGACCAAGTGCTGCACGAAATGCAGCGAGACCGCAACCATCTCGTCATTGTCGTCGACGAGTTTGGCGGTACGGCTGGCTTGGTGACGATCGAGGACATTGTCGAGGAGATCGTTGGCGAGATTGTTGACGAATACGACGCCGAGCCGACCCTTACCGAAGAGATCAAAGATGGTGTCTTCCGTATTTCCTCGCGTTTGCCGGTCGATGACCTAGGAGAACTGTTTGACCTTAAGGTCGACGATGACGACGTCGAGACGGTTGGTGGCCTTATGGCCAAGGAACTGTCCGTCGTGCCCATCCCGGGATCTGTCATCATCTGGGAGGGGCTAGAGATCACCGCAGAGAAGGCGACCGGTCGACGTCACCAGGTGGATACCTGCTTGGTGAAGCGCGCTCCCGAGGCAACCCCCGAACAGGAGGATAATGATGAGTGACGACGAGATGCCCTCGCTGGCTGATCTCATGGACGGCGATGACGAGGAGATTTCCGTCGTCGATTATGTTGCCGCGAGGGTGGCTGAATCTACCCGTGCCGGATTCCACTCCGGCTTCGTGTGCTTCGTCGGGCGCCCAAATGCCGGTAAGTCGACCCTCACGAACGCCTTGGTCGGCTCGAAAATCGCCATTGCCTCCTCGAAGCCCCAGACCACCCGTCATGTCATCCGTGGCGTAGTTACTGGCGAGAAGTCCCAGATCGTCGTCATCGACACCCCCGGTCTCCATAAGCCGCGCACCCTGCTGGGCCAGCGACTTAACGACCTGGTCTTCGACACCTGGACCCAGGTCGACGTCATTGGAGTGTGTTTGCCCTCCAACCAGCGGATCGGGCCAGGGGATACCTACCTTGTCTCCCAGATCGCCGATTTTCCTCGGCGTCCCACGCTTATCGCTCTGGCAACGAAGTCCGACCTTGTGTCCAAGGCGCGGATGGCTGAGCATCTGGTCGCTATTGGCAAGTTGCAGGAGGAGGTCGGCATTGAATTCGCTGAAATCATCCCGTGCTCCGCTGTTTCCGGTGAGCAGGTCGACGAGGTTCGTGACGCCATCGTCTCTCTGCTACCGGAAGGACCGGCCTACTATCCTGACGGCGAGGTGACCGACGAACCGACTGATACCCTTGTCGCCGAGCTGATCCGTGAGGCAGCGCTTGAAGGCGTGCGCGAGGAGCTTCCTCACTCTCTGGCCGTGGAGATCGTGGAAATGGGGCTCCGAGAGGGTCAGCCGGACGATCATCCCCTACTGGACGTCTACGCATCCCTCATCGTGGAACGTGATTCCCAGAAGGGCATCATGATCGGTCACCATGGTTCCCATATCAAGCAGGTCCGTACCCACGCCAGACGACAGATCGCGGCCCTGTTGGGAACACCAACCCACTTAGACCTCCAGGTCAAGGTGTTGCCGAACTGGCAGTCCGACCCGAAATACCTCAATCGGTTGGGGTTCTGAGTTATCGGGAGGTGGCGGTCTTATAGGGCTGCGGCCGTCACCTCTCCGCCGACGACCGTCAGGTCGCTAGTGAGGCCTGCCAACGCGTCACCGGATAGGTCGAAGGGGTTGTGGGCTACAGCGATGACGTCTCCTGGCCCGCCCTGAACTACCTGAGCCACGTGACGAGTGCTGGCCATAATGGCCTGGGACAGGGTGAGGGCTTGTTCGGGGTGCCGACGTGGGCGCTGGTCATTGGTTCTTTCGACAGCCACTCGGATCGCACCCCACGGATCGATAGGGGAGACTGGGGCGTCTGATCCCAGCGACAACTCGGTCCCGGCACGCACCATGTCGGCGAACCGGAAACAGCGGTCGGCGCGGTCAGCCCACATGACGTCGGTAGCGTCTCGATCGTCGATAAGGTGTAGGGGGTTGGACGCTCACTCGCACCCCGAGAGCCGCAAAACGGGGAACGTCTTCGTCGGTGAGCACCTGAGCGTGTTCGATGGGACCGGAGACCCCGGTCACCTCGAAGGCGTTGAGGACCTCTTTGACCGCTCGGTCTCCAATGGCGTGGGCCGCGCACTGAAGGTTGGCAGATTTAGCTCGCCTCATAAGGTTGACCAGATCCTCCGGCCTTACTGAGTCAATTCCGGCCCCGTTGGGCCCGCCGCCTGTCGGGTAAGAGTCCATGCACCAGGCAGTGCGCGTCGACATCGACCCATCGACGATGACCTTGAGCGGGCCCATAGCCACTCGGCTTGGGCCAGGCTTATCAGTGACGGGGGACTGGCCAGTAGCTAATCTCTGGGCAATTGCCTCATCCAGCCGTTCCGGATACACACTCACCTCGACCCGTAGCGGACACCGACCATCGGCTTCGCGCCGTAGCCACGTCTCCACATCGGTGTTGAACTCCATATCGCGGATGCCAGTGATTCCTAGGCGTGCCGCGGCGCCGCTGCAGCTTCCCACCCAACCGTCCAAAACATGAGGATCGACGTGCGAGAGCTGGGTTTGGACATCGAAACTGGTCTGCTCACGCAGAAATCCATCTCCCTCGATACCGAGTTTGCGCATAGCCGCGGTATTACACCACGAGGAATGCAGATCCGCGGAGACGAGGACGACGGCACGATCACCGGTGACGGTGTCAAGCTGACGGGCGTCAGGGTTTGAGCCCCATAGCGAGGGACGGAACCCGAATCCCTGCAGGATCGGCTCGTCGCTGTCATCACGCCGTCTGACGTGGGTGGCGACCTCCTCGAGCACCGTCTCGCAGCTTGCGGTTTGGCTGACACGGAACTTTCGTGTCGCCAACGCCCGCTGTCCGACGTGGACGTGCTCGTCCCACAAACCAGGCATGAGGAGCCGACCATTAAGATCAATGCTTCGCACCTTCACACTATTGGCTTGCTGCTGCGCATCGGGGCCGAGTGCAAGGACGCGATCCGACAGCAGCACGTCGGTGGGTTCGCTTGCCGACCCGTCAATGAGATCGAGAATTCTGGCGTCGTGAAGTAACAACACACCCAGATGCTCTCACCGACAGCGGACGATGTCGCACCTTGAACGGTTTTGAGAAGTATCCCACGCTTGATCGATTCGGTGTACTGTGACCGTCATGTCGAGTGCACTCCTCCTTGCGTGCCGTAGCGAGGCCCGTTGAAAGGGTGGCCTCCTCGCTGCGGGTAATCGGGCTGCCCGACACATCACCCACGGGGGATACCATGACGGGAATCCAGCTCCGCCCCTGCCAGCTGACCAGTTCAATGCCTATCGAGCGTAACAAGCCTTTCGTTCCGCAGAAGCTGCCTGACCGCACCTGGCCAGACAAAACCTTGGGCCATGCCCCGCGTTGGCTGTCCACCGATTTGCGTGACGGCAACCAGGCCCTCATTGATCCCATGACCCCGGCCCGCAAGATGCGGATGTTCGAACTTCTCGTTGGGATGGGGTATAAGGAGATTGAAGTTGGCTTCCCCTCAGCCTCTCAGACCGATTTCGACTTCGTCCGTCAGGTCATCGAGTCCGACATTGTTCCCGAGGACGTCACCATCTCGGTGCTGACTCAGGCTCGTGAGGACCTCATTGACCGTACTGCGCAGAGCTTAGTCGGCGCTCACCGTGCCACTATTCACATGTACAACGCGATCGCTGAGCTCTTCCGACGCGTCGTTTTCAAGGTTGACGAACGACAGTGCATCGACCTCGCCCACCGGGGTACCGAGTGGGTCGTTAAGTACGCCGAGAAGTACCTCAGTGACGTCGAGTTCGGCTATGAGTACTCTCCGGAGATCTTTAGCCAGACTCCCACTGACTTCGCCCTCGAGGTATGCCACTCCGTTATGGGCGTCTGGCAGCCCGGGCCTGACCGTGAGATCATCCTCAACTTGCCGGCTACCGTCGAGGTGAGTACGCCGAACACCTACGCCGACCAGATCGAGTATTTCTGTCGCAATATTCGCGACCGTGAGCACGTGTGCGTTTCTTTGCACCCGCACAACGACCGTGGCACCGCAGTCGCGGCCGCCGAGTTTGCTCAGATGGCGGGCGCCGATCGTGTCGAGGGCTGCCTTTTTGGCCACGGTGAGCGTACTGGCAACGTTGACCTCGTCACCTTGGGTATGAACCTTGTCAGCCAGGGTATCGACGCGGGTATCGACTTCTCTGACATGCCGAAGATTCGCCGCACCGTCGAGTACTGCACCGGACTGCCGGTGCCGACACGTCAACCTTACGCCGGCGACCTCGTCTTCACAGCTTTCTCAGGTTCCCACCAGGACGCCATCAAGAAAGGCCTGGAGGACCTCGAACGCCAGGCCCAGGAACAGGGCATCGGTATCCACGAGATAGCCTGGCAGGTGCCGTACCTACCCATCGATCCGCACGATGTCGGGCGTACCTACGAAGCCGTCATCCGCGTCAACAGCCAGTCCGGTAAAGGCGGCATGGCTTACCTCTTGAAGACTGAACATCAAGTCGATCTGCCGCGTCGTCTACAGATTGAGTTCTCCCGCGCTGTGCAGCACTACACCGACGACCAGGCCCGTGAGGTCAGCCACGACGAGATCTGGGATCTGTTTAATCGCGAGTACTTGCAAGTGCCCGGTATCGAGTTGGTGAGCCGCATGACGTCCACTGAGACCGGGACCCATCAGCTCACCGCCAATCTTCGGATTGATGGAGATGATGTTCAAATCCGTGGCGAAGGCAATGGTGCGGTGTCGGCATTCATCGACGCTTTGGCTTGTCTCGATATCGTTGTCCAAGTGCTCGACTACTCCGAACACGCCATGACGGCCGGGGATGCCGCAAAGGCCGCCGCCTACGTTGAATGTGAAATTGGGGACGGCGAAACCTCACAGATCCTTTGGGGAGTTGGCATTGACCCTGATATCACCCAGGCCTCCCTCAAAGCGGTCGTCAGCGCGGTGAACCGCTCCCGTCGCCTGGATTAGGGATTCATGACGATGGGGTGGGGTTGACTTCATTGGGGACAGCCCCACCAAACCTCCGATCCCGCTTGGCGTATTCCACCACTGCATCCCACAGGTCGCGGCGATCAACGTCGGGCCACAACACGTCGGAAAATACCATCTCGGCGTAGGCCGATTGCCACAATAGGAAGTTCGATGTGCGCTGTTCCCCGGAGGAACGCCAGAACAGGTCGACATCGGGGATCTCGGGCTCGTCAAGGTGAGTCCGGAAGGTTTTTTCCGTGATGTGATCGGGATCAATCTTGCCCTCAGCAACCAAGCGGGCGATGTCACGCACCGCGTCAACAATCTCGGCCCGACCGCCGTAGTTGACGCAGAACTGGAGGGTGAGGACGGTGTTGTCAGCTGACTGTTCCTCGGCTGACTCCAATTCCTTGATAACGGACTTCCACAGCTTGGGACGGCGCCCGGCCCAGCGGATGCGCACGCCCATGGCATCGAGTTGATCGCGACGGCGGTGGATGACATCGCGGTTGAAGCCCATAAGCCACCGAACTTCGTCGGGAGAGCGCTTCCAGTTCTCGGTGGAAAATGCATAGACGCTCAAATAGGGAATACCCATTTCGATGGCTCCCTCGATGACATCGAAGAGGGCATCCTCGCCACGTGCGTGACCGTCAGTACGCTTAAGACCTCGCTGCTTGGCCCAACGTCCATTGCCGTCCATGACGATGGCGACGTGTTGGGGGATAAGTTCTGATGGCAGTTCAGGTGGACGAGCCCCGGACGAGTGCGGCAGTGGGCTGCGCTTCGGGGGTCGCGATGTGGTTCGGGCCATGGATCATAGCGTAGTGGCGTCGGGGGCTGCCGCGGATCCAGACCGGTATCCTCGGGACGGTAACCAAGAAAAGTTATCCGAAATTCAAGGCCTCAACGCCGTCACAGGGACGTCCATATGATGATGACTCCGGAGCCGAGGCAGGCAATGATCGAGGCGACGCTCGTCCAATGACTGATACGTTCCCGAGTTCTCCCAGAAATTCCCGAGGAATTGGGACGCAACCGGTCAATAACGACGGGAAACCACGCCGGAACGAGGACGATCCACCAGGAAATGATGAGCGTCAGAATTCTGATGATGAGTGGCAGGTCGGCATTCCCGATGCGCTGACTCGACGAGATGAACAGCGGAATGGTGGTGAAGTTCGTAGCCATCCCAAGAGCTCCCCAGGTGAACATGCCGTGAGCTCCAGCGGACCGTGGGCCTGAGATTTTCTTACCTCGAAATTTCTGGACGCGGTGGGATCCCCATTTCTTCCATCCCAGATAACACCCGAATAAGAAGAGTAAGACGCCCAGCACACGGTCGACGGCGTGCGACGCCAGCTGACGCGAGGCGAAGCCGGTCGCAGCGTTTCCCAACAAACCAAAGCTCGTGACGCCGACCGCCCCGAGTACCAAACCGGCACCAGAGACGAAAGCCCAGCCGTGATTCTGCTTCTGGCCGTGTACTGCTGCGTTCGCGTTGAGGATCATGACGGGGCTGACAGCAGCAACGAGCACCAGGTACCAGACGCTGTCGAACAGCGCGATAAAGGAATCCATGGGCATCTCCTGGTACGGGGGCACTGGCGGTACTGGGTGAGATACGTCGACCTGCGACGAACACCTCCTACCCTCTCACGGCGATCCTGCATGTTTCGGCTATACGCCATTGTGGGGAGACAATAGGTGTCATGCCCACCTACCGTGACCAAGCCGTCGTTTTGCGCACGCACAAACTAGGTGAGGCCGACCGGATTGTCTCGATGCTGTCGCGCGAGCACGGCAAAATCCGGGCGGTGGCACGAGGGGTTCGACGCACCTCCAGCAAATTCGGTGCTCGTTTGGATCCGTTCAATCTGGTTGACCTGCAGCTTGTGCAGGGACGCAACCTCGACGTCATCAGCCAGGTCGAATGTCTGCATCCGTACTCAGCGCCGCTACGGCAGGACTACGCCCTGTTCACGGCAGCTGAGGTTATGGTTGAAGCTGCCGATCACCTGGTGCCAGTAGACCGTGAACCAGCTCCGGCTCAGTACAGACTGCTTGCGGGGGCGTTACGGGTCCTTGGTCAAGGGACGACGGATGGTCCACGGCCACCCGAGATGGTACTGGACTCTTACCTGCTGCGCTCTCTCTCAGCGGCGGGGTATGCCCCGGATCTGGTCGACTGTGTTCAGTGTAGGACGCCTGGGCCACACCCGGGTTTTTCGCCCAGCCTGGGGGGTGTGGTGTGCATCAATTGTCAGCCACCTGGGACTCCTCATCCCCATCAGGAGACGATTTCGTACCTACGGGCCTTGCTGGTGGGAGACTGGACTGCGACCCGCGACGTTGCGTGGCCGAGGGTTCGTGAGGGCTCCGGGTTGGTAGCAGTATTTGTGTCGTGGCATATGGATCGTGGTTTGCGATCAATGCCTTATCTGGAGCGTTGATTGGAGATCAGTCGCCCTTACCCGCGGTAGATGGGGCAAGTCCCGATTCGACTTTTCGGTAGGCGTGGTGCTGATTGTCGTTCGCGGGAATTGGCAGGGGCTGTTCTTGGGAATTATCAGGTTTCGCGAACTGGTTTTGCGCGTGGAATACGGGCACTAACCACCCACCAACCGTTGCGCAGACCGATAGAGATCTCGCCACGAAGCAGGGAGACGCGTTCCTTGAGCCGAGCAATACCCATTCCTGTTGATCGAACAGGTTCTATGTCCGAATCGGTGACGGGATTGGAGACGGCTACTACGACGTCATCGCCATCATCCATGACGGTGATCTTGACTGTGGCGGGCCCGTTGTGCTTAATGGCATTGGCAGTGGACTCGTCAAGGATTCGATTGACGGCATCGGAGACACTTACCGGCATCGGAGCGCATGTGACCGACGATTCGACATGCCAGCCGAGCGTCTCCAGTCGCGCGGCCATAACGGCTACCGTAGCCTCGACAGAGTCCTCGTGCGTGGGAGAGGAGATGAGCGGGAGGTCACGGTTACGCAGCACGAGAAGCAGACGCTGGAGATCGTCCAAGGCAGTTCTCGAGGTGGTTTCGATTGATTTGGAGGTCGTGACCACGTCCTCATCAGCGGTGTTGAGGCGCATGGAGCCAGCCAACATGGTGATAACAGTGAGGTCTTTGGCTACGACGTCGTGGAGCTCAGCGGCCAGCTGTTGACGCTCCTCCTCACGGGCATAAGCCGCCTGTTTCAAGGCATCAGCAACCTGCTCCTCGGCCTGTTTACGACGCCTGTCGAGCCAACGGAAGGCAGAACCGAAGGCAATGCCTACTACCGATGCAGTTAACGCCACCGCGAGTGCTGAACTCCACGCTGGGCCTTTCGGGTGAAATGCCCACTCCAACGCGAGGACGATGGTACCAACGATGACCAAGGGGCTATGGCGTTTGAGACTGCGATGACTTCCTAAAAAGGCCAGGATGGCAAGCAGAGGAATAGCCAGCGCAAACTTACCGATAATGGCGCTGCCGATGAGGGAAACAAGGAGCAAAAACTCCTGAACCTGTGGCCACTTTGAGCAAACTATAGCGGCGATGCCCAAAACATAAATCACCACAAGCCAGACGACAGTTCTTGGATGGTTATCTGATTGAATCGCAATACGCAGGTCATCAATCTCGGATAACACGAGAACAATGATCGCCACAGCGGTCGCACCGACGGTGCGAGCGGGGAGCTTCCTCTCGGTGAAGGCGTGCGTTGCAGAACCTCCACTCATCTACGCAAAACTCCTCCGCCGGGAGGAAAAGAACGATCAGTCGCACCATCTAGGGTAAGCGGCACACAATCCGTCAATGATCCCCTTAACCTGGGCCTTGGGCTGTGTCTTGACGGAGTTCTGAACAGGGCTAGAGCTAGTGGTCGCGTGGGCTGGGATAGCGATCGAGAAGGAGCTGACCGCCAAGGCAGTCACGATGCCGGTGATAATTTTCTTCATGGACACAATGTATCCCCTTGGAAGGGCTATCTACAACGGGTAAGCAAAAAATGAGTGGATGTGGCCGACACGTGCTGAGAGGAACTGTGTGATGACCGTCTGACTGCTCATCTGGCCGGCCGACCGGCTAGGCCATAAACGATTGGTCGTCTGCGGCCATGTGCCTAACCTGTCGTCATATGAACTGCTCGGACATGCGAGAATGCGAGGCAGTGTGGGCTTGACCGTATACCTTGCCTCGAAGGCGTTGTATGACTGGTTGTTGGCGCCGTGCGACTACCTAGGTGAGGAGGTCTCACCTAGGCCCGATAGCGTTCAGCGTGAGTATAAGGAGATGTGATGTCAGTTCGACTCGTGGTTGCTGACGATCATCCGATCATGAGGCAGGCCCTTGCTGGCTATTTCTCTCATGTCGAAGAGATGGAGGTCGTCGGACAAGCCACTAATGGTCGCGAAGCAGTCGAGCTTGTTGATCAGCTACTGCCCGACGTTGTCCTTATGGACCTCAAGATGCCTGAGATGAATGGTCTCACAGCTACCCGAATGATCGTCTCGCGTCATCCATCGATCCTTGTTGTTGCCCTGACGACCTTTGCTCGTCGGGATATCGTCGTTGAGGCCATTCTTGCTGGTGCTTCCGGATACCTTCTTAAAGAATCTGAGCCGGAGGCCGTCATCGCTGGAGTCCGCGCCGTCATGGCAGGTCAGGTGACAGTGTCTCCTGAGATCGCCCGTGGTGTGGTTGCTGCGTTTTCAGCTCGGCGCTCTGGCGGGGGGACCCATCAGGTTGATATGACCCGGGTGGAATTGTCCGATGCTGACGACGACGTTCTGAAACTTCTCGCCGAAGGGTTACCGAACGCTGCCATTGCAGATGAACTATGTCTCAGTGAGTCCGCAGTCAAGCAGCGTCTTGGCCATCTAGCAAAGAAACTGGGAGTGCGCAGTCGTCTTGAGGTGCTGGTGAGAGCGTGCGAGCTGGGCTTAGTTACCCCTCGGCTCCGCCGCTGATTACGACACTGGTTCCGTGCGCGCTATGGAGCACTTCGAGCAGATCCCGAACAACTCCAATTCGTGACCGGTCTCGCTGAACCCATACTCTGCGGCGATATCGCGAGCCCAATCTTCCAGGATCTTCTCCGGCCCAATTTCGACAGCCTTGCCGCACTTGCGGCACACAAGATGATGGTGGTGCGCTGAAGAACAGCGTCGATAGGTCATTTCGCCGTCTTCAGCGCGGATGGCATCAAGTTCGCCGTCCTCAGTCATTGTCTGCAAGTTCCGATAAACGGTTGCTAGACCAACCTGGTCTCCGCGCTCGCGCAACTGGTCATGGACTTGCTGGGCAGTGAGGAAGAACGACTCGTCGTCAAACAAAGCACGAATGGCAAGGCGCTGTTTGGTCGTACGCCGACGGTTCTCCACCATGATCACCTCACTGTCGGGGTCGAGCTAGGCCAAATGTACCCCAGTAACCGGCGGATATCCCAGTTGTTGTCTGTCGGCTGTCGTCGCGGTCATGTGCGGTGTGGTTACCGATAGGCTAGTGAACGGCCTCGCCGCCCAGCCCGAAGGCGGCGCTGCCCACGTGGGCGCCATCCGGGTGTCCACTCCAATGAGGACTTGGAAGAAAGGGACGGTTGTGGCCTCCACTAGCACACTCGACAATGTCATCAATCTCTGTAAACGGCGCGGATTCGTTTTCCCATGCGGGGAAATCTACGGCGGTACTCGCGCTGCGTGGGATTACGGTCCATTCGGTGTCGAGCTGAAGGAGAATATTAAAAGGCAGTGGTGGCGTTGCATGGTGACCTACCGTGATGACGTCGTTGGTTTGGATTCCTCGGTCATCTTGCCCCGTGAGGTATGGGTGGCGTCTGGCCACGTCGGTGTGTTCAACGATCCTTTGACCGAGTGCCTGTCGTGTCACAAGCGCATGCGTGCTGACCATTTGCAGGAAGGGTATGCAGCCAAGCATGGGATGGACGATCCGGACTCCGTCCCGCTAGAGGAGATCAACTGCCCTAACTGCGGCAACAAAGGGCAGTGGACTGAGCCGCGTGACTTCAACATGATGCTGAAGACCTATCTCGGTCCGGTTGAGGACGAGGCAGGTCTGCATTACTTACGGCCTGAGACTGCCCAGGGTATTTTCGTCAATTTCCAAAATGTACTCACCAGCGCGCGGAAGAAGCCGCCGTTCGGCATCGCGCAGACAGGTAAGTCGTTCCGCAACGAGATCACGCCTGGGAACT
>ERZ941671.20-NODE-20-length-99009-cov-7.199163_pt1 | contig 99009 bp, 82 predicted proteins | sample MGYA00521093_ERZ941671 | MGnify/ENA primary metagenome ERZ941671 (study PRJEB32759, sample SAMN07749878) | skin metagenome | biome: transportation; feature: city; material: polyester macromolecule | host: Homo sapiens | place: Hong Kong:MOS line | collected... | reverse complement strand
TAGGCGCGCTTGACCTCCTCGTGCTTGCGGATCGCGTCGGGCACGTCGCTGGCGATGACGCGGCCGTAGACCAGCACCGTGATGCGGTCGGCCAGCGCGAACACCGCCTCCATGTCGTGCTCGACCAGCACGATGGTGACTTCCTTGCGCAGCTCCTTGAGCAGCGCCACCATCCGCGCCGACTCGGTGACGCCGAGCCCGGCCATCGGCTCGTCCAGCAGCAAGAGTTGCGGCTTGGTGGCGAGCGCGACCGCGAGCTCGAGCTCGCGCTGTTCGCCATGGCTCAACTGCGAGACCACGATGTCGGCGCGCTTGCCGAGGCCGACGCGCTCCAGCGCGGCGCGCGCGGTCTCGCGCAGACGGGTCTCCTTGCGCGCATTGCCCCAGAACCGGAACGAGTGGCCGTCATGCGCCTGCGCGGCCAGCGCGACATTGTCGATCGCGGAGAAATCTTTCAGCAGCGAGGTGATCTGGAACGAGCGCGCCAGCCCGAGCCGGCTACGCTTGTAGGAAGGCAAGCCCGTGACGTCGCGGCCGGCGAAGTGGATGGTGCCGGAATTCGGCATCACCTGCCCGGTGAGCTGGCTGATCAACGTGGTCTTGCCGGCGCCGTTCGGACCGATGATGGCGTGCAGCTCGCCCGGCACCACCTCCATCGAGAGATTGTCGGTCGCGGTGATGCCGCCATAGCGGCGCACCAGATTGTCGACGCGCAACAAGGGATCAGGCAAAGAGCTAGACACGGCGCATCCTCCCGAGCAGGCCCATGATGCCGCCGCGCGCGAACAGCACGATCAACAGCAGCACCGGACCGAGGATCAGGCCAGAGAACTCGGTGAACTGCGACAGCAGCTCCTCGAGCAGCAGATAGACGATCGCGCCGACGACGGGGCCGAACAGCGAGCCCATGCCGCCCAGGATCACCATCACCATCAGGTCGCCGGAGCGGGTCCAGTACATCACGGCCGGGCTGACGAAATCGGTGTTGTTGGCGAGCAGCGCGCCGGCGAGCCCGCAGATCGTGCCTGCGATCACGAAGCAGACCAGCCGGTAGCGGTTGGCATGGAAGCCGATCGCCTGCATGCGCTGCTCGTTGGAGCGGACGCCCTGCACCACGAGCCCGAACCGTGAATTGACGATGCGCCAGATCAGATAGAGGCCGCCGAACAGGCAAGCCAGGCACAGATAATAGAACTGGTTGCGGTCCGACAGATTGATCAGGCCGGCGAAGTCGCTGCGCTTGTAGACGGTGAGCCCGTCGTCGCCGCCGTAACGCGACAGGCCCGACGCGATGTAATAGGCCATCTGCGCAAAGGCGAGCGTGATCATGATGAAGTAGACGCCGCGTGTGCGCAGGCTCAGCGCGCCGATCACCAGCGCGAACAGCGCCGAGACGACCAGCGCCACCGGCCACTGGATGAAGCCGGAGCCGATGCCCTCGGTGGCGAGGATGCCGACGGCATAGCCGCCGATGCCGAGATAGGCGGCGTGGCCGAAGCTCATCATGCCGCCATAGCCCATGATGAGGTTGAGGCTCGCGGCGGCCAGCGCGAAGATCACGATGCGGGTGAACAGCGTCAGGATGAAGATGTTGCCGGTGACGGCCGAATAGGCCGGCAGCAGGATCAGGGCGACGCACAGCAGCGCCGCGACCGCATTGGAGGCATTGAGCTCTCGCGTTATCCTGGGCATCATCGCTTGGCCGCCGGGAACAGCCCCTCGGGCCGCAGCACAAGGATGATCGCCATCAGCAGATAGATCAGCATCGAGGACAGCGCCGGCGCCGCGGTCGAGGCCGCCGCCCCGCTCAGCACCTTGCGCAACAGATCGGGCAGGAAGGCGCGGCCCATCGTGTCGATGATGCCGACGAACAGCGCCGCCATGAAGGCGCCGCGGATCGAGCCGATGCCGCCGATCACGATGATGACGAAGGCCAAAATCAAGATGTTCTCGCCCATGCCGATCTGCACGGTGAGGATCGGCGCCTGCATCAGCCCGGCAAGGCCGGCGAGCGCGGCGCCAAGCCCGAACACCAGCGTGAACAGCAGCTTGATGTTGATGCCGAGCGCCCCGATCATCTCGCGGTTGGAGGCGCCGGCGCGGATCAGCATGCCGACCCGGGTGCGCATCACGACGAGATAGAGCATCGCGGCAACCGCCAGCGCGACCGCGATGATCATCAGCCGGTACGCCGGATAATACACGCCGGGAATGATCTGGATCGGCACCGTGAGCCAGGCCGGCAGCGGCAGCGCGAGGCCGGCCGGGCCCCAGATCAGCCGGACCGCATCGTTGAAGAACAGGATCAGGCCGAAGGTCGCCAGCACCTGGTCGAGATGGTCGCGGCCATAGAGATGCCTCAGCGCGGCATATTCCAGCACGATGCCGAGCAGCAGCGTGGCGCCGAGCGCCAGCAGCGCGCCGAGCACGAAGCTGCCGGTCCAAGCCACGAAGGTCGCCGCGAAATAGGCGCCCATCATGTAGAGTGAGCCGTGCGCCAGGTTGACGAAATCCATGATGCCGAACACCAGCGTCAGGCCGGCCGCCAGCAGGAAGAGCAGCAGGCCGAATTGCAGGCCGTTCAGCAGTTGTTCGACGACGAGGTACATCGTGAGGCTACATCATCCCTAAAAAAACAGCGGCAGTGCATGTTCACCGCCGCGTCGCTCGCTGCGTGTTCTCCCTCGCCCCGCTCTTGCGGGGCCGGGACGAGCAAAGCTCGCCCTGAGCGGGTTGGGGTGAGGGGCTCTTTCAACGAGTCGAATTCGCGGAAAAGAGCCCCTCACCCGATCGCTTCGCGATTGACCTCTCCCCGCAAGAGCGGGGCGAGGTGAAGAGAAGCAAGCCGCGCGCCAAAACGGCGTCCGGCGATCACTTCATCGAACACTTGTCGTGGAATTTATCCTGGTCGTCCTTGACGATGGTCGCCACCGTCTTCAGCGAGAGCTGGCCGTCGGCGTCCTTGACCACGTCCTGCAAATAGAAATTCTGGATCGGGATGTGGTTGTTGCCGTATTTGAACGGGCCGCGCAGCGACTTGAAGTTGGCCTTCTCCATCTCGGCCTTCATCGCGTCCTTCTTGGTGAGGTCGCCCTTCACCGCGACGACCGCGCTGTTGATGAGCTGGGCGGCGTCATAGGCCTGGGCGCCGTAATAGGTCGGGCGCAGGCCGGGATACTTCTTGCGATAATCCTCGACGAACCTCTTGTTCTCGGCGTTCGGCAGATCGTTGACCCATTCCTGCGCGCCGGGAATGCCGATCGCATTGTCCTTTTGCAGCGGCAGCGACAATTCGTCGATCGTGAAGGCGGTGTAGAGCGGGATCTGCGCCTTGATGCCGGCCTGGGCATACTGGTTCAGGAACTGGACGCCGGCGGCACCCGGATAGAACACGAAGATCGACTCGGCCTTGGAATTGCGTGCCTTGGTCAGCTCGGCGGAGAAGTCGAGCTGGCTCGGCCACACCGTGTACTCCTCGCCGACCACCTCGCCCTTGAAGGTGCTCTTCACGCCCGCGAGCATGTCCTTGCCGGCGGCGTAGTTCGGGCCGATCAGGAACACCGACTTGACGCCCTTCTGGTTCATGTAGAGGCCCATCGCGGCGGGCGTCTGGTCGTTCTGCCAGGAGGTCGAGAACACGTAAGGCGAGCACAATTCGCCGGCGAGCTGCGACGGACCGGCATTGGCCGAGATCAGGAAGGTCTTGCTGTCGACCGCGGTCTTCAGCGACGCCAGCAGCACGTTCGACCAGATGTAGCCGACGATGAAATCGACCTTGTCGGACTGCACCAGCTTCTCGGTCTTCTGCTTGCCGACGTCAGGCTTCTGCTGGTCGTCCTCGTAGATCACCTCGACCGGCTTGCCGTCGATCTTGCGGCCGAGATGGTCGAGCGCAAGCTCGAACGAATTGCGCATGTCGTTGCCGATCACGGCAGTCGGACCACTGAAGGTCGAGACGAAGCCGATCTTGACGCTGTCAGCCGCGATCGCGGGCTGCGCCAGCGCCAAAGCCATGGCGCCTGCCAGCCAAAATGCCTTTTTCATATCCACTCCCCTCCTCAACCAAAGATCCCGCCGGCGCCGATCAGGAATGGCCCGGGGGTCACGCTTTGCGCGCGTCGTTCTGTGACGTGTTTTGTGCGCGATATCGCAAGTCCGCAGCAAGCATGAACCGACGGCACTGCATTAGAACCTTCGGCGCATACCCCAGCACCTTGCATCATAATTCGTCCAATTCGACCGTGGCAAGAAATATAATGCCGGTTGCGTAGGCAACGATTGTCGCAGGCTCCGCCGCACTGCAACAGGCTTTAGTCATTCGGTAAAGTGATCGGAAACCACAGCCCGGCAAGCGCCGCCGGACTTCATGGTCCGGAAAGCATCACCGGGCGACGTTGCCGCCAAAGGGGTGCTTCACATGCTGAATTACATCTTCGGCTTCAATGCCCGGATGGGCCGGTTGGCGTTCTTCTTCTGCAGCTTCGTGACCGGCCTCGGCTTCCTGATGCTGGTCTACGGCATCACGGGCAATGCACCGGCGAGCGGCAGGACGGACGTGCTGCTGGCGCAGGCAGCGAACAGTCCTGCCTTGATTCTTTCCTTCTATGGCATGCTCGTGATCTGCTTCATGCTGCAGTCGATGCGGGTGCGCGACATCGGATGGGATCCGGTCTGCGTGATGGCGGCATGGATCGCCCTGATGGTGCTCGACAGGGCCGTTGCCGGACGATTTCCCGAATACGCGTTGACCTATCAGCACACCACGACGGTGGTCGGCGCAGTCGTCAATGGCGTGATGAACCTGGTCCTGACGTTCTGGCCGGGCAACGGCCGTTCCGACGAAGCGTCGTCCGTGCCGCGCGAGAGCGGCGGCGACAGCATGTTCGAACGAAGCAGCACTCCCGCCACAGCCGGCAGCCGCATGGCGCGCATCGCCAGCGGCGAGTTCGGCGGCAAGACGCGGTAGCGGCTAATCTCTCCGCTGTCGTCCCGGCTTTCGCCGGGACGACACTGAGATTGTGGAACGATCACTGCGCCATGCACGGACGGTCGGCCACCTACCCCCGATCCACCGCCCATTCGGCGCCGTCGATCGCATAGGGCGCGTGGCGGAAATCCCTGATCGCGGCAACCTTGTCCGCCATCCAGTCGAGCAGCATGAACGATCGCGGCGGCGCATCCTGTGCGCCCGGCTCGAACACCAGGATCGCGGGACGTCCTTCGACTTGTCCGGTCTTGAGGTGCCAGTCATCGATCTTGGCATAATTGCCGAAATAGCGTGACACCTCGGCCTTGCCGTTCAGCCGTGTCCGGTTGACGAGTTCGAGCCTGATGTCATCGGCGATCATGGCGCGGATGGCGTCGAAATCGCGGGCGTTGAAGCGGCTGACATAGGCGTTCAACCTGGCGCGATCGCCCGGCGACAGGCCCGGCCGCGGCGCATCGTCAGGCTCGCGGGCGAATGCGCGCAGTTGCGTGCGCCCGCGGTACAGTGCTGCCTTCACCGCCGGCAGGCTGAAATCCATGATGCCGCAGACCTCCTGCAAGGAACAGCCGAGCACATCCATCAGGATCACGCTGGAGCGCTGCGCCACCGGCAGGCGCATGAAGGTGCGCAGGCTGCTGGCGACGATCTCGCGGCGGCCGACATCGTCGAGCTCTCCGGCCATCATGTCAACCTCCTCCGACGAGTGGAGCGCGTCCTGGCGGTTGCGCCGCCTGAGGAAATCGAGCGCGGTGTTGTGCGCGATCCGGAACAGCCAGGCTTCCGGGTTCTGGATCGCGGCCGCGGAGGCGAAGGCCTCCACCGCCTTGATCAACGCATCTTGCAGCACGTCCTCGCCATCGATGACCGATCCGACCATGCGGGCGCAGTAGCGATGCAGCCTTGGCCGCATCGCCACGAGCAGCGCGTCGACCTCGGCCGGCGCTTGGGGTGGTGACGTCATGACGGCTCCGCCAGATCGTGTCACGGTTCGTCCAGCATACGATAATTGCCGACAATCACGGCACTGCGAACCAGCGGCGGTTCGGCGCAACGATCGCGGATGCCGTCCTGGAAGGCCTGGAACGCGGCGAGTTTCGGGATCGGGCTCGAGCCGTCGTCGGCCACCGTCTCGACCATGTGGATGAAGGTGTCGTCCTCCAGCCGCAGGGTCAGATAGCGCACGCCGTCGGGGCTCGCCGCCTTCAGCTCGGCGAACACAGCCGCAACCAGCGCGGCATTCGTCTCCGCCGCCTCCGGCTTGGCCTTGTACCTGATCAGGGTCCGTCGCATCGCAACCTCCTTGGTTCGGCGGCCTGAACCGGCCGCGTCAGCCCCAAGGACGTTCGCGCGCCGCCAAAGGATGCGGTCCGGCAAAAATAATTCGGGCCGCTGTATGTTCAGCCTCGGCTCGGCCCGTCGGCGATACGATACGTGAAGGTGCAACGATCGGGTTTTGCTATCGGGCGATCAAGCAATTCAACTTGGAATGAGGCCACGAATGATTACATAATCAGACGACGAAGCCGTTCGAAACCGAGGGCGACATCCGATGACGCAAGCGCCGGCCAAACCTCATCGCGTGGTGATCGTCGGCGCCGGCTTCGGCGGCTTGGAAGCGGCTTTCGGTCTTGCGGGCGCGCCGGTCGAGATCACGCTGATCGACCGCCGCAACCATCATCTGTTCCAGCCGCTGCTCTACCAGGTCGCAACCGCATCGCTTGCCACCAGCGAGATCGCCTGGCCGATCCGCTATCTGTTGCGCGACCGGCCCGAGGTGACGACGCTATTCGCCAATGTCTGCGGCGTCGACGCGGCAGCGAAGCAAGTGCAACTCGATGATGGCGGCAGCATTCCCTATGACACGCTGATCCTCGCCACCGGCGCGCGGCACGCTTATTTCGGCCATGACGAATGGGAGCCGTTCGCGCCCGGCCTGAAGACGCTGGAAGATGCCACCACGCTGCGGCGGCGCATCCTGGTCGCCTTCGAGCGCGCCGAGCGCGAGACCGATCCGGAGGCGCGCGCCGCGCTACTGACCTTTGTCGTGGTCGGCGCCGGTCCGACCGGCGTCGAGATGGCCGGCACCATCGCCGACCTCGCCAAGGACACGCTGCCGCGCGACTTCCGCCACATCGACACGCGGATGGCGCGCGTGGTGCTGATCGAGGCCGGCCCGCGCGTGCTGGCAGGTTTCCCCGACGATCTCTCCGCCTATGCGCAGCGCGCGCTGGAGAGCCTCGGCGTCCAGGTCGTACTCGGTGAGCCCGTCACCGAATGCACCGCCGACGGCGTGGTCTATGGCGGCAAGCAACTCGCGGCGCGCACCATCGTCTGGGCCGCCGGCGTGCGCGCCTCGCGCGCCGCCGAATGGCTCGACGCACCAGCCGATCGCGCCCAGCGGCTACAGGTCGAGCCTGATCTCACCGTGCCCGGCCATCCCGAGATCTTCGCGGTCGGCGACACCGTCACCATCAAGGATGCCGACGGCAATCCGGTGCCCGGCATCGCGCCGGCCGCCAAGCAGGAAGGACGCTACGCCGCCGCGCTGATCAAGGCGCGGCTCAAGGGCGAGACCTTGCCGCCGTTCCACTACAAGCACGCCGGCAGCCTCGCCCAGATCGGCAAGCGGCTCGCGGTGATCGACTTCGGCAAGTTCAAGCTGCGCGGCGCGCTCGCCTGGTGGATCTGGGGCATCGCCCACATCTACTTCCTGATCGGCCTGCGCAACCGCCTCAGCGTCGCGCTGAGCTGGCTCTGGGTCCACGCCCGCAACCAGCGCGCCGCACGGCTGATCACGCAGGGCAGCAGCAAGGTCGCGCAATAGGCGCATATGCCCGGCGCGGCTTGTGCGCCAGGGCGGCGCGTGAAATACTTGCCAAAGCAACAATAATGCCCGGGGAGGAAACGATGCGGATCGATGCGCGCGCATGGGCGCTTGCGGCTTCGCTGGTCACGCTGGCGTCATGCGGCTCGGTGGCGTCCGCGGCGCAGATGACCGGGGATCCCACAGCAACCTGCAACGGCCTTGGCGGACCCGCCGATGGCGCGGTCAAGATCGACACTGCCACGCTCCAGGCGCCGACGCCGCTGTCGGTTACCGAGAAGGCGCCGACACCTGCCAGCCGTATCGTCCCGGCCAATCCGGCCTTCTGCAAGGTGCTCGGGCATATTGATCCTGTCGATCCCAAGGCGCCGCCGATCAAGTTCGAGGTCAATTTGCCGGTCGAGTGGAACGGCCGCTCGCTGCAATATGGCGGCGGCGGCTTCAACGGCGTGCTGATATCGGGCCTCGGCCTGCCGCCGGCCTATCCGTTCGACAAGGCATCGCCGCTGGCGCTCGGCTTCGTCACCGTCGGCACCGACTCCGGCCACGAGCAGAAGCCCGGTGAGCCGCCGCAGCAGTTCGCGCTCAACGACGAGGCGTTCGAGAATTTTTCGCACAGGGCCTACAAGAAGGTGCACGACGCCGCACGGGCGTTGACGGTGCGCGCCTACGGCAAGCCGCCGGCGAAGACGTATTTCATGGGATCGTCCGAAGGCGGGCGCGAGGCGCTGACCATGGCGCAGCGTTACCCGGACGATTTCGATGGCATCTTTGCGCGCGTGCCCGTGATCAACTGGGTCGGGTTGCAACATGCCGGCACCCGATCCGGCCTCGTGACGATGGGCGATGGCTGGATCAGGCCGGCGCAAGTCAAGCTCGTCGCCGACGCCGTGCTCAAGGCTTGCGACAGGCAGGACGGCTCGGACGACGGCTTGGTGCAGGATCCGGTCGGCTGCAAGGCCGCGTTCAAGCCGGCCTCGCTGGCCTGCGCTGCGGGCCAGAGCGGCGACGACTGCCTGACCGACAAGCAGATTGCCGCGATCGAGACCTTGCATTCGCCGTACAAATTCTCGTTTCCGCTCGCCAACGGCCTCGACGACTATCCGGGCTGGGGCGTGTCGGGCGAGAATACGCCGGCGTTCGGGCCGACCGGCGGCTGGAAGGCCTGGTGGCTCGGCACCACGGCGCCGGCGCAGCCGCCGGCTCCGACCAATGGCATCGCCTGGATCTACGGTGCCGGCGGCATTCAATATGTCTTCGCGCGCGATCCGAAACTCGACGTCACGACCTACAAGCCCGAGGACCACAGAGCGCGCGTGCTGGAAGTGTCCGCCCTGATGGATTCCACCAATCCGGATCTCAGCCGCTTCCACGCCCGCGGCGGCAGGCTCGTGATGCTCGAACACATGGCCGACTACGCGCAAAGCCCCTATGCCGGCATCCGCTACTTCGAGACCGTCGAGAAGACGCTCGGCAAGGATAAGGTCGCGGAGTTCGCCAGGCTCTACACCGCCCCCGGCGTCGACCATGTCGGCTCCGGCGCTCCGGCCAATGTCGACGTGCTGGCGGTGCTGGTCGACTGGGTCGAGAATGGCAAGGCGCCTGGCGATCTCGTGGTGCGCGAGCAGAAGACCGAGGCGCCGAGCTTCGACACGATCCGCGCGCTGCCCTTGTGCCGCTGGCCGGCGTGGCCGCATTACAAGGCGGGGCCGGTCACTGAAGCGGCGAGCTTCGCCTGCGCGCCATGACGGGAGGGTGCGTTACCCCATCACCTGATGCGGTGAACGGCCGAACGCGGCCTTGAAGGCGCGGCTGAAATGCGAAACGTCGCTGAAGCCGAAGCTGAGCGCGACATCGGTGACGCTGCCGAACCGCCGTTCGGCCAGCGCCTGATAGGCGCCGGCAAGGCGCTGCTGCCACAGCCAGCGGATCGGCGTGGTGCCTTCGCGCACGAACAGGCGGTTCAGCGTGCGCGGCGCGATGCTCTGCGCCGTGGCGATCGCATCGAGATCGAGCTCGGGATCGTCGAGATGAGCCAGGACATAGGCCTTGACCCGCGCCAGCCGGTCGTCGCCGTGCCGGGGCGCATCGTCCGTCAGCTCGGTCTGGAGCATGGTCGCGAAAATATCGAGCGCGGACGCCCCGAGCCGGATTGCCGCAGGCCCGGCTTCGTCATCGAGCCGCGTCAACCGCCGGATTAGTGCCCCGGCCAGCGCGCCGACTTTTGACGCATGACCGATCCGCCGCGCCGTCAGGCGTTGCGCGTCCGGCAGGCGCGCGAGCAGCAGCGGCCGCGGGATCGACACCATGATCGACCGCGCGCTCGGGGCGAATTCGAGCGCGAATGGCTGCGCCTGATCATGCAGCATGAGATCGCCGCGGCGCATCTGCACCTCGCGTCCGCCCTGCGCGAAAGAAACCTCGCCGCGCAGCGTGAGCCACAGCATGAAATAGTCGCGCGGATCCCGGCGCACATCGCTCGCGCTGCGCATCACCCGGATGCGGTCGGCAGCCGGCGTCGACGACCAGATGTCGTTGATCGCCAGCGGGCCGAAATGGCGGATCGAGATCGATGCCTGGAACGCCGCGTCCGCGACGCGGCGGCATTCGGTCAGCGAGAATTCGCGGCAGGTGACGTGGTGCCAGCGGTCGAAACTGTCACCCGGCGCGACGAGCGTCTGCGCGACGATTGCGTGATCTGGGGTCTGCATTGGCCTTGCTCCCGCCCAACCCGGCAGCGGGATATTCTGCGTCCCGTCCCCGGTTCTGGCAAGCAGAGTCCAGCGATTGGCCCGCACAGCCAAGAACGACCGCAGGAACCGGCGTAAAAAAGAGCCTCCCACCCGGAGAGGAGACACCACATGGGCTATCAATGCGACGTCATCGATCCCAGCAAGACCGTCATGATCGTTGTCGACATGCAGAACGATTTCGTGGCCGAGGGCGCCAAGCTGCGCTCCGCGCAGGCCGCCGCCATGGTGCCCCGCCTGGCGCAGACCCTGAAGGCCTGCCGCGACAAGGGCATCCGCGTCATCTACACCGCGCATGTGCATCGCCGCGACGGCAGCGACATGGGGCTGTACGACGATCTCTATGGGCCGATCGCCGACCGCTCGTCGCTGGTCGACGGCAGCGCGGGCGTCGAGATCTTCAATGACCTCGCGCCGGCGCCGGGCGAACATGTCATCAAGAAGCACCGCTACAGCGCGTTCTTCGCCACCGACCTCGACCTCATCCTGCGCGAATGGGGCATCACGACAGTGATCATCTCGGGCACGACGACCGAGAACTGCTGCCACGCCACCGCGCGCGACGCCATGTTCCACAATTACAAGGTCGTCTTCCTGTCGGACGCGACGGGCACGTTCGACTATCCCGATGTCGGCCAGGGCGCGATGTCCGCCGACGACGTGCATCGGGCCACGCTGACGATCCTGGCGTTCTCGACCGCACATGTGATGACGGCCAGCGAGATGCTGGGGCGGGTGAAGGCGGGTGATGGAGCGGCGAGTTCGAAGGCGGCGTAGCGACGAGGACAACTCTCGCGCAACGAACTCGGCTCGCCTCTCCCCTTGTGGGAGAGGTGCAGCGATCTGCGTGGCAACCAACCTGCTCACTTCACCAGCGGACACCCGCCATCGGCCAGCGGGCGGAACGCCTGCTCGGCCGGGATGGTCGCGATCAGCTTGTAATAGTCGTAGGGGTACTTCGACTCCTCCGGCTTCTTCACCTCGAACAGATACATCGGGTGGATGACGCGGCCGTCCTGGCGGATCGTGGTGTCGCCGAACAGTTTGTCCTTGCCCTTGAAGGTCTTCATCTGCGGCACCACGACCTTGGCGTCGTCGCTGCCGGTTGCCGCAACCGCGTTGAGGTAAGCGAGCGTCGAGGCGTAGACGCCGGCCTGGTTGCCGCTCGGCATCTTGCCGTTCATGCCGGGGCGCGCGGCGAAACGCTTGGCGAAGGCGCGGGTGTCGTCGTTCATGTCCCAGTAGAACGCCTCGAGCAGTTGCAGGCCCTGCGCCACCTTCAGGCCCATGCCGTGGATGTCGTTCACGAACAGCAGGAACGCCACCATAGTCTGGCCGCTCTGCTGGATGCCGAACTCGGCCGCCTGCTTCACCGCATTGATGGTGTCGCCGCCGGCATTGGCGAGGCCAATCACCTTGGCTTTCGAGTTCTGCGCCTGCAACAGGAAGGACGCGAAGTCCGAGGTGCCGAGCGGATGCTTGCTCGATCCCAGCACCTTGCCGCCATGCTTCTCGATGTAGTTGGTCGCTTCGGCTTCGATGCCCTTGCCGAGCGCGTAGTCGACGGTCACGAAGTACCAGTCCTTGCCGCCGCGCTGCATCATCGCGGCCGCGGTGGTGTTGCCGGTGGCCCAGGCGTCGTTGACCCACTGGATGGTATTGGGCGAGCAGGCCTTGCCGGTGAGGTCGGAGCTCGCGGTCGACGAGGCCAGGAATGTCATCCTGGAGTCGCGCAGGATGGTGTTGATAGCGAGGCCGACCGCCGAGTTCGGCACGTCGACGATGGCATCGACGCCCTCGACATCGAGCCATTTGCGCGCGATCGCAGAGCCCACGTCGGCCTTGTTCTGGTGATCGGCATAGACGATCTCGACCTTGATGCCCTTGCCGCCGCCGTTGAAATCCTCCGCCGCCATGCGCGCGGCCTCGACCGAGCCCATGCCGTTGGTGTCCTGGAAGATGCCGGAAATGTCGTTCAGCACGCCGACCCGCACCACATTGTCGGAAATCTCCGCATGTGCACTGCCCGTAGCGCAGGCCAATGCCAGCGCAAATCCAACACCAAATCGCCCAATCCCAAAGCCCCTCATCCTGTCCCCTCCCTCGCGTTGCTCCACACCCGGCGTCAAGCCGGCGTGATTTCGACCGGCAGGCTCTCGAGCCCGCGCAGCGTGTTGTTGAACAGGCGCTTCGGCTCGCCCGTGATTTCGATCTTCGCGACACGGCGCGCCAAGGCCGCCATCATCACCTCGCCTTCGAGGCGGGCGACGAGTTGACCGACGCACATGTGGATGCCCGAGCCGTAACCGACATGGCCCGAGGTGCGGCGCGTGATGTTGTAGCTGTCGGGCTCCTCCCAGCGACGCGGGTCGCGGTTGGCCGCGGCGAGGAACATCAGCACCTTCTCGCCCTCCGGGATGGTGACGCCACTGAGCTCGATCTCGCGGGTGGTGGTGCGGAAGAAGGTCTGGACCGGACTTTCGAACCGCACCGCCTCCTCGAAGGCATTGCGCGCCAATGTCGGATCGCCGCGCAGCTTCTCGAACTGGTCGGGAAAGCGCGCCAGGCAATAGACCGCGGCACCGATGCCGTTGACGGTGGTGTCGAGGCCGGCCGACAGCAGCGAGCGCACCAGCAGCGGCGCTTCGGTCTCGGTAATGGCACCGCTATCGACATGGGCATGGATGCAGGCGCCGATGCCGCCGGGGGTGAGGTTGTCGCGCTGGCATTGCTCGGCGACATAGGCTTGATGCGGCGCCGAGCGCCGGATCGCCTCCTCACGGAGCTGGTTCGGCGGACCGAAGGCGTTGAACACCAGGCTCGCATAGGGCAGCAGGTGCTCGCGGCCCTCCGGCTTCAGGCCGAGCGCATCGGGAAAGATCGACAGCGGATAGGCTTCCGCAAGGTCGGTGATCGCATCGAACCTGCGCTTCTCCAGCAGCGTGTCGACACAAGCCTCCGCCGCGGCGGCAAACCGCCCGCGAAGCTGCTTCATCACGGTCGCCGACAGCACCGTGCTCAAGACGGTCCGGGTCCGGGTATGGGCGGGCGGATCGGCCTCCAGGATCAGGCTCGCCGGCCGCCACGGCTTCTCCTTGGAAAAGTCGCTCAGGCCGACGCCGCGGCTGGAGCAGAACGTGGCGGGATCGTTCAGGACGGCATACACCTCCGCATAGCGCGCCACGCCATAGACATTCCACTTGTCCAGATAAACCACCGGCCCGGCCTCGCGCAGCCGCTCATGGGTCGGGAACGGATCGGCGAAGAAGTCGAGCGCGAACGGATCAACGTCGAGATGCGTGGCGGCACCGGTCGTTGCAGTCATCGGGACCTCCCGAGGTTTGATCTTGTCAACACGGGCAGCATGTCACTTGCTCCCGAACGGTTTCGCAGCGATGATTTGAGAAATGAGCAGCCAGCCCCTCCCCCGAAAGCCCCGCCGGCCGAAACCGGCCGATCCCGCAGATGCCATCGATGGCCCGCTGCTGGACCTCAACCGCTATGTGCCGGCGTTCATCACCTTCATCGGCAACAAGCTGTCGAACAGCGCCACCGCATTTTACCAGAAGAATTTTGGGGTCAACGTCACCGAGTGGCGGATCATCTCGCAATTGGCGATCGAGCCGGGAATTCCGGCCTCGCGGATCTGCCAGGTGATCGGCTTCGACAAGGGCCCGGTCAGCCGCAATCTCTCGGCGCTGCAAAAGCGCGGGCTGCTGACGATCCGCACCGCGCCGGACGATGGCCGCACCCATTCGATCACGCTGACCGCGCGCGGCCGCGCCATCCACGACAAGGTGATCGTCGCGGCGCTTGAGCGCGAGCGGCGGCTGCTGTCGTGCCTGAAGAAGGATGAGCGCGAGGTGCTGATCGACCTGCTGCGCCGGCTGCACGAGAATCTCGGCGCCGTGACCGGGCAAAGCACGACCTGACCGCATAAGGGCGTCCTGCGTCCCCGCGGTATTCGCCCGGTCTTCCATGCGTGTCGCTCGCGCGCTGCTGCGCAACATGATCCTCCCAAATGCGAGGCCGTTGACCGGCCCTGTCTCTCTGGATGCGGAAACTCGCACAGCTTAGTTGCTAGGGCAACTAAAAATGCGGGCACGTGCTGCGTCAGGCCCCATGCCGGGACGAGCGACGTCGCCCTCAGGTCAGGTGAGCACGCCGCTGGGGCTCCCTCCCCCCTTGCGGGGGAGGGTTGGGGGGAGGGGTAAGCCCCGGGCGACACGATCGATGCGTAGATCGCCCTCGCAAAGTGCGTTGGCGCGACACGAATGAGGAGAGCGCGTGCCGTGCGGTACCCCTCTCCCTAACCCTCCCCCGCAAGCGGGGAGGGAACCCTTCCGTCAGGTGCCTTCCTCACTCGCGCCAGCTGAGTTCAGCAGCCAATCGGCTCGGGCGACGCGTCGTCCTCCAGTACCGCTACTGCCGCAGCGCGGCGTGTCAGCACGGCGCGCTGGTTGATGTAGCCCTTGTCGGTGATCTCGCCGCCGTCGACCGAGGCGGGCTCGGCCAGCAGCAGCGCACGGGTGGCATGGCCGGAGGAATGGCCGCCTTGCGCCTTCAGCCGCGCCAGTCCCTGCCCGATCGCGGAACGGACCGCCGCATGGCCGATTGCCTCGCGCGCGTCGGCGTTGTCGGCCAGTCCGGCCAGCGAACGGCAGGCGGCAAGGTTCGGGAACACCAGGAAGCGCACCTCGTCGCGGCCATGGCCGGTGACGACGATGTCCTGCGCGAGCGGCGCCAGCGCCGCGATGCCGGCAACCCTCAAAGTGCCGACGCTGACCCAGGTGCCGGAGTTGAGCTTGAAATCCTCCGCGACACGGCCGTCGAAGAACAGGCCAAGCTCCGGCCGGTCAGGATCGGCGAAGGTAACGGCGTCGCCGATCTTGTAGAAGCCCTCGTCATCGAAGGCCGCCGCAGTCAGGTCGGGCGCCTTCCAGTAACCCTGAGTGACATTGGGCCCGCGCACCCGGACCTCGAGCTTGTCGCCCGACGGCACCAGCTTCAGCTCGGTGCCGGGAATCGGCACCCCGATATTGCCGGAGCGCTTGGCGAGGAAATGACAATCGGTCGCCAGCGGCGAGGTCTCGGTCGAGCCCCAGGCCGATACCATCGGCAGCCTGCGGCCAACCGTTTGCAGCGACAATTCTTCCAGCGCACCCCACAGATTCTGCGGCAGCGCCGCGCCGGCATAGAAGGCGAATTTGGTCCCCTCGAAGAATTTCCGGCGCAGCTCGTCGTCGGTGCGCAGCGCCGCGATCAGCATGTCGAAGCCACGCGGCACGTTGAAATAGACCGTCGGCACCACGCTGCGCAGGTTGGCGAGCGAGGTCGCAAACAGGCCGGGCGCCGGCTTGCCGCCGTCGACGTAAAGCGTGCCGCCATTGCGCAGCACCAGGTTGAAATTGTGGTTGGCACCAAAGGTGTGGCTCCAGGGCAGCCAGTCCAGGATGATCAGTTCTTCGCCAGCCTGCTCCAGGAACGTCCAGGTCTGCGCCTTGGCCTGCTGGCTCGAGGTCAGCATGAGCTGGGTGTTGATCACGGCCTTCGGCGTGCCGGTCGAGCCCGAGGTGAACAGGAATTTTGCGATCGTCTCCGGTGTCACCGCGGCGAAGGCCGTGGCGACCTCTGATGATTCCGCCGTCGCTGCAATGGTGCGAAACGACAGCGCGTCCGCGTCATCGGGATTGCCGCTGACGATGGTCGCCCGATGCAGCGGCGCGATCGCGGCAAGCGCGGCCGCGAACGGCTTGGTGCTCGCAACGTAGATTGCGCCGGGATCGAGCAGCGCGATCATGCTCTTCAGCTTGTCGAAGTCTTTCGACATCAGCGAGTAGGCCGGCGAGATCGCGGCCGACGGCACGCCGACATGCTGGGCGGCGAGCGCAAGCAATGCGTGGTCGATGCCGTTGTCCGAGAGGATGACCAGCGGCCGTTCCGTGCTCAGGCCCTTCGCCAGGATCCATGATGCGGCCCGCCGCACGATGCCGCGCGCGTCGCGATAGCTGACGGTGCTCCATGGCGTTTCGATGCTGGCGCGTTCGCCGAGGAAGATGCGATCCGGCGCCTGCCGCGCCCAGTGCTCCAGCCAGTCGCCGACGCAGCGGGCACTCGCTTTCAAGGGCGTCGTGGAGCGGATCAGGATGCTGCCGTCGTCGCGGCGGTCGGCGACGATCGCCGGCATCGCGAACAGCTTGCTCGGATTGTCTCCGCTGGCGGCGGCCATCGTCATGGTTTCCTCCACGCCCATGTCTGTTCGGGACCGCGGTCCCGGCCGGGCTGTTGGCCATAATGTTGCGGACACCAATTGTTGTCGTCAACAACAATCTTTCCTTCCCGTCGCGGGCGCGCTAGCCTTGCGGCCATGGCAGGCCCGCAAAAGACGTCGCGCAAGGCAGCAGGAACAGCGGCGGCAATCCGCCGCCCCCGAACGCGCGCGGCAAATGGCCGGATGTGCGATGGCGACGCCGGGGAAGAGATCGGCCTCGACGCGCTGGTCGGCCACGCCGGCTACGCGGTGCGGCGCTTCCAGCTCTGGATCTTTCAGGACTTCATCAAGACACTGGCGACGGTCGATATCCGCCCGACGCAGTATTCTGTGATGACCGTGATCGGGGCCAATCAGGGCCTGAGCCAGATGGCGGTCGCCAAGCGGCTGGGGATCGAACGCGCGCGGCTGGTGCATCTGCTCGACAGCCTGGAGGAGCGCGACTTCGTCAGCCGCATCCCCTCCGTCACCGACCGCCGCTCCCACGCGCTGCATCTGACCGCACGCGGCAAGACCGCGCTGGCGCAGTTCAAGCGGCTCGCCGCCGAACACGAGCGGCATGTCGCCGAGAAGATCGGCAAGGACAACCGCGAGCAATTGTTGCGGATCCTCGCCTGCTTCACCTGATCCATCGATCGGATTCCGGCTCGGTCAAACCTGCCTGTAAAATAGGCAAATGCGCTCACAGACCAACCCGCACCAACGCCCGGCGACCGTTTCAAGCAGCTGATATTGTGCGATAATCTGGCGCACTGTCGGCGCAGGCGAATTGTACACAATGGCACATTGCTTGCTTCGATCAGGCTGCAATTCCCTCGCGGGCGGCATCCAATGCCTCACCGCGCCAGAGACGAGGCCAACCACGTGACTGAAACTGTCGCCGCGATCGTTGCCGCACACCGCACCAAGACCATGACGCCGGCGCAAACCGTGGCCCGTAGCTACCAGCGCATCCGCGAGCACAACGATCCCGCCATCTTCATCAGCCTGCGCGATGAGAAAGAGGCGCTTGCCGAGGCCGCGCGGCTCGCCGATCCGACGCTGCCGCTCTATGGCGTGCCGGTCGCCGTGAAGGACAATATCGACGTCGCGGGCTTGCCGACCACCGCCGCTTGCCCGGCCTTCGCATACACGCCAGCTCACGACTCGACTGCGGTCGCCAGACTGCGCGCGGCCGGCGCCATCATCATCGGCAAGACCAATCTCGACCAGTTCGCCACCGGCCTGGTCGGCGTGCGCTCGCCCTATGGCATTCCCAGCAACCCGGTGCGCGGCGATCTGGTGCCGGGCGGATCGAGCTCGGGCTCGGCGGTGGCGGTCTCCGCCGGCCTGGTGCCGCTTGCGCTCGGCACCGACACCGCGGGCAGCGGCCGCGTGCCGGCGATGCTCAACAACATCGTCGGGCTCAAGCCGAGCCTCGGGCTGATCCCGAATACCGGGCTGGTGCCGGCCTGCCGCACGCTCGACTGCATTTCGGTGTTCTCGCTGACGGTCGACGATGCGCTCGCCGCGCTCGCCGTCATGGCGGGTCCCGACGACGCCGACCCGTTCTCGCGCGACCGGCCGCTGGCCGCCCTCGCGGCGTTTCCGGCGAAGCTGAAGCTCGGTATTCCCAAGTCCGGTCAGCTGATCTTCTTCGGCGATCGCGCGGCCGAGAAGGCCTATGGCGAGGCAGTGAATCGCTGGCAGGCGCTCGGCGCCGATCTCGTCGAATTCGACCTCGAGCCTTTCTACGAGACCGCGCGGCTGCTCTATGAGGGCCCGTGGGTCGCTGAACGCTATCTGGTGATCCGCGACCTCCTGGCTTCGTCACCCGAAGCGATCCATCCGGTGACGCGCGAGATCACCATCGGCGGTGCGCGCCCCTCCGCCGCCGACACCTTCTCGGCGCTGTATCGCTTGCAGGCACTGCGCCGGGTTGCTGCGCGCACCTTCGCAAGCCTCGATGCGATCGTGCTGCCGACGGCGCCGACCGTCTATTCGACAGCGGACGTGCTCGCCAAACCGATCGAGCTCAACTCGAGGCTCGGCACCTATACCAATTTCGTCAACCTGCTCGATCTCTGCGGCCTGGCGCTGCCATCGGCGATGCGGCCCGACGGCGCGCCGTTCGGCATCACGTTGCTGGCGCCGGCCGGCCGCGACGCCGAGCTCGCCAGCATCGGCCGCGTATTCCATGCCGATACCGGATTGCCGATCGGAGCCAACGCGCTGCCGCAGCCGCCGCTTGCCGCAACGCCGGCTCCGTCGCAGGACGAGATCACCATTGCGGTGGTCGGCGCGCATCTCTCGGGCATGGTGCTGAACCACGAATTGACGACACTCGATGCACGCTTGCTGGAAGAAGCGCTCACGGCGCCGGACTACAGGCTCTACGCACTCGACACCACGCCGCCGAAGCCCGGCATGCTGCGCATCGAGGCGGGCGCAGGCCATGCCATCAAGCTGGAGCTCTGGGCGATGTCACCTGCCGCATTCGGAACATTCGTCGCCGCGATCCCGCCGCCGATGGCGATCGGCACGATCAGGCTCGCCGACGGGCGGCAGGCCAAGGGTTTTATTGTCGAGCCGGCCGCGATCGCCGGCGCAAAGGATATCTCGGCCTATGGCGGCTGGCGGGCGTTCATGGCGGAGAAGGCGAAGGCATAGCCGCCCCACCGTCATTCCGGGGCGCGCCTCCTGGCGCGAGCCCGGAATGACGATGCTGATGGGTTTCCGCGAACGCTACACCGACACCGCGTAGGTCTCGTATTCCCCGCGGACGTGCTCGATATGGTCACGCATCGCCGCCGCAGCGCCCGGCTTGTCACCGCGCATGATGGCGACCACGACGCGGTCGTGCTCGGCGTGGGATTTTGCAAGGCGCCCGAGGTTGCGGAACTGGGCGCGACGGAACGGCTGCACGCGCACCCGCGTCGCCAGGGTGATCTCGGCGATATAGGCGTTCTGCGAGCCGGCATAGATCGCGTTGTGGAAGCGCTCATTGACCTCGTGGAAACGCTCGGGATTGCCGGTGTAGCTCAGCACCCGCAGCTCCTCATGGACCGCCTCCAGCGCGTGACGCTCCGCCGGTGTCATCCGTTCGGCGGCAAGGCCGGCGCACATCGCTTCCAGCTCCGCCATCGCCTCGAACATGCCGGTCAATCTTTCGAGCGAGGGCCGCGCCACCACCGCGCCGCGATGCGCGCGGGCATCGATCAGGCCGCTGGCCGCAAGCTGCCGCAGCGCCTCGCGCACCGGGGTGCGCGAAACGTTGAAGCGGCGCGCGAGGTCGGTCTCGTCGAGCCCGGCGCCCGGCGGCAGCGTGCCGCGCACGATCTCGTCGGCGAGTTGCAGCCGCAGCTCCTCGGCGCGGGTGATCTTGTCGACCAGCGACGACGGGCGATCGACGCGCGGCACCACCGGCTCGGACTCGGTCGGCTGCGGCGCGCGGGTCGGAAGATCGTCCAGGCTCATGGTTAAAGCGCTCGTGTTCAAACGCCCTTTGGCTCGTCGATGACGCTGACATGGGCGGCGACGATTCTCCAGCCCTCGGGGAAGCGAATCCACGTCTGCATCTGCCGGCCCACCCTGCCCGGCGCGTTGTCCCGGTAGAACAGCGTCGAGGCGATCGCGGTGTCGCGGCCATAGCTCGTGATCACGGTGCGGTCGATCCTGCGCATCAGGCCGACCGGCGAGCGCCCGGCGCGAAACGCCATGATCTCGGCGTAGCCATAGAGGTTCTCGCCGATGCCGTAGCGCAGCGTGCGGCTGTCGTCGCGAAACAGCTCGTCGAGCACCGCGACGTCGTTCGACACCAGCGCCTTCTCGTAGCGCTGGAACTGCGCCGTCACTTCGGCGACCACGTCGGGAAGATCGATGTCCATAGCTAAAATCCCCTCGGCGCCGGCGCGACCGCGACGCCCATCTGTTCCAGTGCATAGGCGACCCGCAGCGCGATGTCCTCGCGCCAGGGTGCGGTGATGATCTGCACGCCGATCGGCAACGGCTCGAGCGGCACCGGCACCGCCACGACCGGCAGGCCGATGAAGGAGATCGGCTGGGTATGGATGCCGATATTGGCGCGGACCGGAAGCTCGACGCCATCGAGCGTGAAATTGACCTGACCGAGCTTCGGCGCTGTGCACGGCGTCGCCGGCGCCAGGATCACGTCGACCGACTGGAACAGCTCCAGCACCCTGGCGCGGTACCAGCGGCGGAATTTCTGCGCCTTGTCGACATAGACCGCCGGCACCATCGCGCCGGCGATGAAACGGTCGCGCACCGCCGGATCGAAATCGTCGGGACGCTTGCGCAGCCGGTCGAGATGCAGCGCGGCGCCTTCCGTAGTGGTGATGATATAGGCGGCGGCGCGGGCGCGCGCGGCTTCCGGCAGCTCCACGGTCCGCGTGGCGCCGAGCGCCTTCGCGACGCGCGCGACCGCTTCGACGGCCTCCGAAAACACGTTCTGCTGGAAATAGCCGCCGGCGATCGCAACCCGCAGCCCGCGGACATCATGGGCGAGCAACGGCACGGTCGGCTCGACAGACTGCACGATGCAGGCGGGATCGTCGGCGTCGGGGCCCTGCATGGCGTCATAGGCCAGCGCGAGATCCTTGACGCTGCGCGCCAGCGGGCCGAGATGATCGAGGCTCGCGACGAACGGATAGGACCGCGCGCGCGACAGCCTTCCATAGGTCGGCTTCAGGCCGAACGTGCCGCAGAACGACGACGGCACCCGGATCGAGCCGTTGGTGTCGGAGCCGAGCGCGATCGGCACCAGCGCGCCGCCGACGGCGCTGCCCGAGCCGCCGGAGGAGCCCCCGGTCATCCGCGTCGGATCGTGCGGGTTGCGCGACGGGCCGTCATGGACGTTCTCGCCGGTGAAGTCGTAGGCGTATTCGCCCATGTTGAGCGCGCCGACCAGCACGGCGCCGGCCGCCTCCAGCCGCTCGATCAGCACGGCGTCGCGCGGCGACGGCGGCAGGTCGCGGTTGATCTTCGAGCCGGCGCGGGTCGAGAGCCCCTGCACGTCGAATAGGTTCTTGACCGCGAACGGCACGCCGGCGAGCGGGCCGACCGGTTGCCCCGCCGCGATGGCCGCGTCGACCGCGCGCGCCTTGGTGCGGGCGCGATCGGCGGTGACGTCGGTGAAGGAATTGAGCACCTTGTCGTGCGCGGCGATGCGCGCGAGCGCAGCCTCGGTCGCGGCAAGGGCGGTGAGCTTGCGGTGCGAGACCGCCTGCGCGATATCGGCGGCCGACATGAAAGCGGGAGTTTCGGACATCGCGATCTCAGGTCGAATAGACCGCGGCCGAGACGACGTCGTCCGGCAGCGGGAAGTCGTCGACCAGCTTTGCCAGCCGCAGCGAGACCTCGAGATTGGCGCGCACCGCGGGACGCCAGGCGTCCTCCAGCGGCAACCCCATCGCGCGCGCGACGGCGTTCATGTAGTCGTCGAGATGATCGGCCATTTCGCTCCCAATGAGTTTCTCACGACACCGGCAACGGCGGATGCGGGATCGCCGTCAGCAGTTCCCTTGTATAGGCATCCTGCGGATTGCCCAAGACGTGTTCGGCCGTGCCCTGCTCGACGATGCGGCCGGCACGCATCACGATGACGCGATCGCACAGCAGGCGCACCACGTTGAGATCGTGCGACACGAACAGATAGCTCATGCCCATCGACTGCTTGAGGTCCTGTAGCAGATTGAGCACCACCGCCTGCACCGAGACGTCGAGCGCCGCGGTCGGCTCGTCGAGGATGACGAGCTTCGGGTGCAGCGCGATCGCGCGCGCGATGCCGACGCGAGCCTTCTGGCCGCCGGAGAGCTGGTGCGGAAAGCGATCCAGCAGATTGACCGGCAGGCCGACCAGCCGCGCCAGCTCCTCGCAGCGGGCGCGCAGCGCGTCGCGTCCCCTGGTGTCGCCGAGCTGCATGATCGGGTCCACGATGGCGCGCGCCGCGGTGAAGCGCGGGTTGAGGCTATCGGTCGGATCCTGGAACACCATCTGGATCTGGCTGCGCCGCGGCAGCCGCGCGAAGGCTTGCGGCACAATGCCGCCGATGTCCTCGCCGTCGAACATGATGCGCCCGGAGGTCTGGTCCAACAGCCGCATCACCATCATCGACGTCGTCGACTTGCCGCAGCCGGATTCGCCGACCAGTCCCACGCTCTCGCCATGGCCGACCTCGAAGCTGATGCCGTCGACGGCGCGGAAGATGTCTTCCTCGACCGGCGGCTTGCGGCCGAACAGCTTTGTCAGCACCGAGCCCGCGCCCTGGCGGGGGTATTCCTTCACGAGCTTTTCGACCGACAGGAGAGACTCTATCGGCCCCCTCTCCCCGTTCTTCACGGGGAGAGGGTTGGGGTGAGGGGCTGCATCCGCGAACACGGCTCGTGGAGAGTCCCCCTCACCCGCCCCGCTGCGCGGGTCGGCCTCTCCCCGCGAGCGGGGAGAGGCAAGAAGGTCTTCCTCCGGCAGCAGGTCCCGCAGCGACACGCCGAGCCGCGGCGTCGCGCGCATCAGCTTCTTCGTGTAGGCGTGCTGGGGCGCGGCGAAGATGTCGGCGGACTTCGCCGTCTCGACCACGCGGCCCTTCTCCATCACCACGACGCGGTCGCAATAGGCGGCGGCGAGGCCGAGATCATGCGTGATCAGGATCGTCGACATCGACCGACGCTTCGTCAGTTCGACGATCAGATCCATCACCGCCTTCTGGGTGGTGACGTCGAGCCCGGTGGTGGGCTCGTCGGCAATCAAAAGCTGCGGGTTGCAGGCCAGCGCCAGCGCGATGACGACGCGCTGGCACATGCCGCCGGACAGTTCGAACGGATAGGCGTGATAGCGCTCGCGCGGGCGCGCGATCTTGACCTGCTCCAGCGCCGCGATCGCGGTCTCGCCGCGGTCGGTGACCTGGGCCTGTTGCACGTGCTGGCGCAGCACGTCCTCGATCTGGTGCCCGACCTTGCGGATCGGATTGAGCGCGGCGCGCGGGTTCTGGAAGATCATCGAGACTTCGCGGCCGCGCAGGTCGCGCATCTGGCTCTCCGAGGCCGACTTGACGTCGATGCCGGAGAACATCACCGAACCGTCGGCGATGCGGCCGGCGCGGTCGAGGATGCGCATCACGGCGTATGACGTCACCGACTTGCCGGAGCCGGACTCGCCGACGATGCCGACGGTCTCGCCCTTGGCCACCGAAATGTCGACATGCTGCACCGCCTTGACGATGCCGCGGCGGGTGCTGAACTCGACCGTGAGGTCCTGGACGTCGAGCAATGGCTGGGCGGTCATGCCCGCTTCCCACAAAATATCGAAAACAACCCCATGCAAAGTAGCGCAGCGGTAATATGGCACCGTGTGGAGACCGTCATCACGTCCTCCGCTGCGGGTCGACGATGTCGCGCAGGCCGTCGCCGAGCAGGTTGAAGCAGAACACGGCGATCATCAGCGCCAGACCCGGGAACAGCGCGATCCACCATTCGCCCGAGACCATGAAGCCGGCGCCCTCGGCGACCATGATGCCCCACTCGGCGGTCGGCGGCCGGACGCCGAGGCCGATGAAGGACAGGCCGGCGGCGTTGAGGATCGCGTAGCCCATGGTCAGCGACATCTGCACGATCATGATCGGCATGATGTTGGGCAGGATGTGCCCGAGCAGGATGCGGTATTCGCCATTGCCGGACAGCCGCGCCGCCTGCACGAAGCCGGCATTGCGACGGACGTTGGCCTCGGCGCGCGCGACGCGGGCATACAGCGGGAAGTTCACGATCGCGGTGGCGATGATGATGTTCTGCACGGTGTTGCCGAGCGCCGCGACGATGCCCATCGCCAGCACGAACAGCGGGAACGCCATGATGGTGTCGGCGATGCGGCCGACGATGCGGTCGGTCCAGCCGCCGAAATAGCCGGCGGCGATGCCGGCGAGCCCACCCATCAGGAACACCAGCACGACGGAAGCGACCGCGATGAAGGTGTCGAGCCTTGTGGCGACGATGACGCGGCTGAAGATATCGCGGCCGAGCTGGTCGGTGCCGAACCAGTGCGCGGCAGACGGTGGCTTCAATGCCACTGATGTGTTCGAGGCGAGCGGGTCATACGGCACCACATAGGGCCCGAACAATGCGGCGAACAGGATCAGGATCAGCAGCGCGAAGGCAAAGCCAGTGACCTTGTTCTCGCTCAGCACGTAGCGGGTCTGCTCGATGACCGCGGCCAGTCCTGACGTGCGGGCGGGTCCTGCGGGTTCGACGGTCGGCGCAACGCTGCTCATGCTCTAGCCCTCCAGCCTGACGCGCGGATCGATCACGCCGTAGAGGATGTCGATCACCAAGTTGAGCAGCACGTACATGACCGCCATGGTCAGCACGAAACCCTGCACCGGCGCGAAGTCGGACGCGATCAGCGCCTCCACCGCGTAGGAGCCGATGCCGGGCCAGGCGAACACCTTCTCGACCAGCACATTGGCTCCGAGCAGGAACGAGAACACCATGCTGAGCGTGGTGATGACCGGCAGCATCGCATTGCGGAACGCGTAGGTGATGGTCACCTTGCCGGGCGACAGGCCGCTGGCCCGTGCGGTGCGGACGAAATCCGACGCCAGCACCGCCAGCATCGAAGCGCGCGTCATCCGCGCGATCGGCGCCAGCGAGAAGATCGCGAGCGTCACCGCCGGCAGGATCAATTGGCTGAGCGCCGAACGAAACGCCTCGACGTCGCGCGCGATCAGGGTGTCGATCAGATAGAAGCCGGTCACGGTCGGCGGCGCGCTATAGAACACGTCGAGCCGGCCGAGCGGCGCCGGCGACCAGCCGAGCCGGAAGTAGAAGACATAGACCAGCACCAGCCCGGTGAAGAACACCGGCAGCGACACGCCGGCGGTGGTGGTGACGCGGCAGAGATGATCGATCCACGACCCCGGCCGCGTCGCCGCCAGCACGCCAAGCGGGATCGCGATCACGATCGAGACGACGAGGCCGAGCAAGGTCAGCTCGGCCGAGGCCGGCAGGCGGTTGCGCAATTCGGCGGCCACCGGCTGGCCCGTGGTCAACGACGTACCGAGATCGCCATGCGCGAGATCACCGGTGTAGCGGACGAATTGCTCGATCAGCGGCTTGTCGAAGCCGAGCTTCTTCCTGATCTGGTCGACCGCCTCCTTGGTCGCCGCCGGGCCGGCGAAGTAAGCCGCCGGATCGCCCGGCAGCGCGCGTGTCAGCAGGAACGTCACGATCACCACGCCAATCAGCGACGGGATCGCGAACAAGAGCCGCTTGCCGATCAGGGTCAGCATGGCGCCCGCTCCGCTTGATCCTGAACAGCCACAACGGGACCAGCAGGGCTCCCTCCCCCCTTGCGGGGGAGGGTTGGGGAGAGGGGTGCCGCTTGCTCAGAGGCCAGATGCAGCGCACCGACAATGCGCGCGTGATGCCGCGAATGATTTGGCACGATCTCGCGTGATGTCGTTCCTGGGAATATGCGGCGCACCCCTCTCCCCACCCTCCCCCGCAAGGGGGGAGGGAGCCTGAGAGGTGTGCTCACCTCACTCGATCCAAAGCCACACGCCGATGTGTGCTTGATCATCAGCATGAGCGCGCCCTCACCCCTTCGCCATCGCGCGATAATCCAGGCGGCGGTGGAACCAGTATTCGTAGCCCGAGATGTTCTTCTGCATCGCGACGTTGACGAAGGGCTGGTAGAGCGGGATGCGCGGGATGTCGGCGAAGGCGAGATCGACGAAGCCCTTGACGCCGGCGTCGTAGGCCGCGGTGTCGCCATTGGCGGCGGCGATACGCGCGCCGTCGATGAGCTTGTCCATCGCGGGCGACTTGTAGCTCATGGTGTTGAAGATCGAATTGTTGCCGTGATAGCACCAGTAGAAGAAGTACTCGGGGTAATCGAGCCAGCCCGAGAACACGTTGGTGAACAGCGGCATCTCCTTCTTGGTCAGCTCGGTGCGCCAGTTGGCGCCGGGCACCTTGTTGATCGTGGTCTTGATGCCGAGCTGCGCGAGGCTCTCCTGCACCAGCACGCAGAGTGGCTCGTTGACCCCTGCGAAATTCAGGTCGAACGAGATCGTGGTCTCGAAGCCGTTGGCGTAGCCGGCCTCGGCGAGCAGCGCTTTCGCCTTCTCCATGTCGGTGTTGTATTTGGTCGGCTGCGGCCAGGCGACCTCGGTCGGCTTGTCCTTGGCCGCGCCGAACATCGGGTTGGCGAGGCCGAACAGCACCGCATCCATGATCTTCTGGTACGGCATCGCATAGGCCATCGCCTGCCGCACCTTCGGATTATCGAACGGCGGCTTGGTGACGTTCATGCCGATATACTGGATGCCGTTGGAGAACGGCAGCGAGACCACGTTGAGCTTGCCGTTCGCCTTCATCTCCTGGAAATCCTTGAACGGCAGTTCGTAGGAGATGTCGGCATCGCCGCGCTCGAGCAGCGCACGGCGGTTGCCGGCCTGCGGCACCATGCGCCAGATCACGCGCTTGATCTTCGGCATCGGGCCCGAGACCCAGTCGTCGTTGCGCTCCATGACGACTTCGGTGCCGGCGGTCCATTTGGTCACCCTGTAGGCGCCGGAGCCCGCGGTCTGCTGCTTGGTGAATTCGAGACCCCAGGGGTCCTTCTCGCTGGCGTTCTTCTTGACCAGCTCGGAGTTGACGACGCAAGGCACGATCACGGCGAGATCGGGCATCGTCAGCCTGTCCTTGGTCAGGAAGTCGACCCGCACCGTATGATCGTCGACGACCACGAACTGCTCGGGCTTGGTCAGCGAGCCCGCGCTCATCTGGAAGGTCGGGAAGCCGCCGACGCTGACCGCGCGGTCGAGCGACCATTTGACGTCCTTCGCCGTGACCGGCGTGCCGTCGTGGAATTTGGCGTTCTTGCGCAGCTTGAAGGTCGCCGACATGTCGCCGACGTTGAAGTCCTCGGCGAGCTCGGGCTTGAACTTGTCGCGGTCGTAATAGGGCACGCCGCCCGGACCGCTCTTCATCTCGTGGCTGATCAACCGGTCGTAGCAATTCCACGACACCTCGTAGCCGGGCACGTTGGTGCCGATGCCGTGGATATCGAGATTGTTGGGCCCGCCTTCCGAAACGATCAGCAGCGTCTCGGAGCGCGCGTCGGCGTTGGCCGGCGACCAGATCGCCGGCGCGGTCGGCGCCAGCGCCCCCGCTGCCAGTCCGGACACCGATTTGAGGAAATCACGACGCTTCATCTGTTGCTCCAACGCCCTTGAGAACGGCCTTGGAACTCAGATCGCAAGGATTATGCCAACCCTTAACGAAACCTTATGAGGTACTAACACGATGGAAATACAAGGAAAATCGTAGAAGGTATATTGAACTGGCGGTTCCTGACGCGCTCGCCATTGCATACAAAGGGAAGCCATTTGCTCAATGAATAAGCATTGACCGAGCGAGGCTCGCTTTCTGACCGATGATCGATATCGCCGCGCAAGGACTAGTCCGGCCAGATCAGCTCCTGCAACTGCACGAGATCATCCACCCGATCCGGCCAGCCGGCAATGCAGACGTGCCGGAGCGGATCGCTGGCCGAGTGCAGCATCATCAGCGCCATCAACCGCCGCTTCAGCGTGAAATTCACCTCGCTGTGCGGGATGCCGAAGCCGTCGAACAGGCTGCGCACCAGCCGCGGATGACCGGCAGCCATGAAGGCACTGGGGCCGAGCAGATCATACTCGCCCCATCCGGTGCGGACATCGCCGAAATCGAACAGGCCAGCGACGTGCCAGCCATCGGCCCGGCGCCCCAGCAGGAAATTCTCCGGGATGTACTCGCCGGTCAGGATCACCGGCGGCGCCTGCATCGGGATCAACTCAGTGGCGTCGCGCAGCAGATCATCGAGCCCTGCGAGGAATTTCGCCGGCAGACCGAGCCGCTCGTGCCGGGCCCGGCACTGCGCGATCTGGCCGCGCATGAACGCGTCCCAGGGTTGCCCGATCGCCAGCAGGCGGCCGGGCGGCACGCGCTGCACCTCGGCGATCACAGCCCCGATCTCGCCGAGCACGCGCTCCCGCTCCGCCTCCGACAGCGACGGCCACACCTCCGAACCGACCGTCCCGGCGAGGCGCGTGATGACGAGATAGGGCCAGCCGTCACGCTCGCCTTCCGCGGCCAGATCGGGAATCGGAACGCCGAGCCGACCGCGCAATTCCGCCAGCGCGGCGCGCTCGGAGACGAATTGCGGTCGCAGGAAAGGCGGGAACAGCTTCAGGATCAGGTCGCCGTCGAGCCCGATCACGAGATTGGTGCCGGTCGAGAACACGTGCGGCGCGGCACAGGACAAGCCATGGCCGTCGGCGATGTCGCGCGCGACCGGCAACCAGCGCGACGTGTCGCCGCGCCAGTCGCGGTAGGTGTCGTAATCGGTGATGGGTGGAAGCGACATTTCGGGGTCGTTGTAGCCGGGATGAAGCAAAGCGCAATCCGAGCTACAATTGTTGTTCAATTATTTATCCCCGTCATCCTGAGGAGCGCGTAGCGCGTCTCGAAGGATGAATCGGCCCCGCTGGTGGCCGTCGATCCTTCGAGACGCCGCTTCGCGGCTCCTCAGGATGACGGAGAAGCAGTTTAGCAGACCAGACGGCCCATCACCGGTCCGGATTGGCGCGCTCGAACTGGCGCAGCAGGCGATTGCCGCGCTCGACGGCATTGTCCATCGCGGCCTGCGCGGAGCGCTTGCCGGCGAACACCTGCTCGAGTTCCTCCTCGATCACGTCGCGGATCAGGACGAACGAGCCGAGGCGAACGCCCTTCGAATTGTCGGTCGGCGGCTTCAGCGTCACCTCCTCGATCGAAATCTCGGAGCCGGGATTGCGATCATAGAAGCCCTGCGCGCGGGTCAGATCGAACGCCGCGCGGGTGATCGGCAGATAGCCCGTGTTCTGGTGCCAGGCGGCCTGCACGTCGGGCCGCGACAGATAGGCGAAGAACCTGGCGACGCCGGCATATTCGGCCGACGGCCGGTCGCGCAGCACCCACAAGGTCGCGCCGCCGATGATCGAATTCTGCGGCGCGCCCTGCACGTCGGGCTCATACGGCATCATGCCGTAGCCGACCTCGAATTTCGAATTGGCCTTGATGTCGGCGCGCGTCCCCGACGAGCCGATGAAGATGCCGCATTCGCCCTTCTGGAAGCGCGGCTCGGCGGCCTGCCCGCGACCGCTGTAATCGAAGGTCTTGTCGGCCTGCCATTGCGCGAGCTGCGCGATGTGGCGCACAACCAGCGGGTTGTTGAAGATTAGCTGCGCGTCGAGCCCGGCAAAGCCGTTGGCCCTGGTCGCGAGCGGCAGATTGTGGAACGCGGAAAAATTCTCGACATTGATCCAGGACGGCCATGACGTGGTGACGCCGCACATCGCACCCGCCGCACGCAATCGCTTGGCGGCGATGCCGAGCTCCGGCCAGGTCTTCGGCGGCTGGCTCGGATCGAGCCCGGCCGACCGGAACATATCCTTGTTGTAGTAGAGGATCGGGGTCGAGGCATTGAACGGAAACGACAGCATGTTGCCGTCGACATCGGCGTAGTAGCCGGCCACCGCGGGCAGATAGGCCGACGGCGTGAACGCCTCGGACTGATCGCGCATCAGCTCGTACACCGGATAGATCGCGCCGCGGGCCGCCATCATGGTCGCGGTGGCGATCTCGTTGACCTGAACGATTGCCGGCTGGCTGCGCGAACGGAAGGCGAAGATCGCGGCCGTCACGGTCTCGGTGTAGTTGCCCTTGTAGGCCGGCACGATCCGGTAGTCGGATTGCGAGGCGTTGAAGTCGGCGGCGAGCTTCTCGAGCTGCTTGCCGAGCTCGCCCGACATCGCGTGCCACCACATGATCTCGGTCGCAGCTTGCGCAGGCGACACAAGCAGAAGGACCGCGACGGCGAGTTGCAGGACTTTCAAACCGAACTTCACGACCAGCCGTTCCCGGATGCCAACACGTCGTCTTAAAGCGCCACAACCGCAGATTCAATCGACACCGCAGGTTGCATGACGGATTTAACGATTGCCCGATGGGCGAAGCTGCACGGTTCTGCTAAAAACCGTTGAACCTTTTCCGCCCGCCCTGGACACAAACCACAAGGGGAATTGTAGCCTGTGTACCGCCGCGCCGGACTCTCGCGGACCATGACGCTTGCCGTCGCGCTGTTGTGGGCAGCGGTTTCGACGGGCGCGGCTGCGCGTGAATTCCGCACCGCCGATACCCAGAACGAGGACTATCCGACCGTCCAGGCGCTGGATTTCATGGGCCGCCTGATCGCCGAGCGCACTGCCGGCCGGCACCGGATCGTGGTGTTCCATTCCCGCCAGCTCGGCGAGGAGAAGGAGACGCTGGAGCAGACCCGGGCCGGTGCCATCGATCTGAACCGGACCAATGTCGCGCTGATCGGGACCAAGGTGCCCGCCGTGAACGTGCTGGCGATGCCGTTCCTGTTTCGATCGCGCGAACACCTGCAACATGTGCTGGATGGGCCGATCGGCAGCGAGATCCTGGCTGGTTTCGAGGGCCACGGCTTCGTCGGACTGGCCTTCTACGATTCCGGCGCCCGCTCGGTCTACAACAGTGTCCGCCCGGTGCGTTCGCTCGATGACCTCAAGGGGTTGCGTTTGCGCGTGCAGCAATCAGAACAGATGTCGGACATGATCCGCGCGCTCGGCGCCGAGCCGGTCGAAATGCCCTACGGCCAGGTGCTGACCGGGCTCACCAACAAGCTGATCGACGGCGCGGAGAACAACTGGCCGTCCTTCGTCACCACCGGTCACTACCAGCACGCCGGCTACTACACGCTGACCCGGCACACCGTCAGCCCGGACGTGCTGGTGATGTCGAGCAAGGCGTGGGCGAGCCTCTCGCCGGAGGAGCAGACCATCTTCCGCGAGGCCGCGCAGCGTTCCAGCCTCTATATGCGCGACAGATGGCGCGAACTCGAGGAGCGCTCGCAGCGGCAAGCGGAGCAGGCCGGCGTCACGATCGTGAGCGACTTCGATCGCAGGCCGTTCGAGGCGGCGATGGCCGGCGTCTATGCCAAGGCCGAGCGCGATCCCGCGATGGCCGCGCTGATCGAACGCATCCGCAGCATGGAGTGACCGGATCTTGGCCGCACCGCAACAGGACGGGACGATGCGACGGCCGGCGGCGCTTGGGCCGCAGGGCCGTTTCCGTATCGTCCAGCTGCTGCGGGCAGTCCCGATCCGCTGGCGCATCCTCTCGATCGCGCTGCTCAACTCCGCGGTCGTGATCGTGCTCGCGGTGCTGATCTGGAACGGCTCGAAAGTGCTCGGCTCGGCCTGGGACGATGTCCGCCAGGTGCGGGAATCCGACAAGATCCTGGCCAGGCTCGAGAGCGAGACCAGCCGGCTGCAAAACCTGATCCATCGCTACATCAACCAGCCGAGCCCGGACCTGTTCGCGGAAATCCTGCTGCTGCGCGAGGCCGTGCTCGGCACGCTGACCAACCGGGCCTCGACCGATCCGATGCTGTCGGGCTCGGTCGAGCAACTGGAACGCGTCACCAGCCGCTTCCTCGACGGCTTCGGCGAGCTGCGCACGCTGCAAACCAAGATCTCCAAGACCTATGACGAACAGGTGCTGACGCCGACCAAGGACATGGCCGGGCTCTATTCGATCATCGAGGGCGCGACCGGGCATCGCGATGCCCTGATCTGGCCGGCGCTCGGCAAATCGCGCGAGGCGTTCACCTCGCTCCTGGTCGCCGCCAACGCCTATTATCTATCGCTGGCCTCCTCGTCGGCCGAGGAAGCCCGCCGCAACATCGATACGATCGAGAAGACGATCCCGGTGATGACCGATCTGGCCGAGAACGATTTGCAGCGCATGGCGCTGGCGCGGCTCAAGGTCAAGACCGGCGAGCTGCGCGACGGGCTCGGCAGGCTGAGCGAACAGCTCACCAGCCGCACCGACCTGTTGCGCAACTCGATCGACGCCAGCCAGGCGGACGCGATCGGGGCGATCGACGATCTCTCGGTGAAGATGCGCCAGCGCGAGCAGAAGGCGCAGGAGACCTTCGACAAGACGCTGTCGTCGATCTCGCGGCGGGTGCTATCGATCGCCGTGATCTTCCTCGGCATCATCATGTCCGCCGGCGTCATGATCGCGCTGTCGATCCGGCTGCCGCTGGCGCAGATCCTGGCCGCGATGCGCGCGATCACCTCGGGAGACCTCGACCGGCCGGTGCAGGGCACCTCCACCAAGGACGAGGTCGGCGCGATGGCGCGCGCGGTCGAGGTGTTCCGCGAGAATGCGATCGCCAAGCGCAAGACCGAGGACGAGCTGCGTGCGGCCAAGGAGAAGGCCGAGAGCGCTTTGCTCGAGCTCAACACCGCGCAGCAGAACCTGATCGATGCCGAGCGCCTCGCCGCGCTCGGTGGCCTGGTCGCCGGCGTCGCCCACGAGGTCAACAATCCGATCGGCATCAGCCTGACCGTCGCATCGAGCTTCGCCCGTCGTGCCGAGATGTTCGAGAGCGACCTGAAGACCGAGCCGCTGCGGCGTTCCAAGCTCGATGAATTCGTCCGCAACTCGCGCGACGCCTCGCAGCAGCTGGTCGCCAATCTGCAACGCGCCGGCGAGCTGATCCAGTCGTTCAAGCAGGTCGCGGTCGATCGCTCGCATGCCGAGCGCCGCCAGTTCGGCCTGAGCGAAGCCACCGACCAGATCGTGGCGAGCCTGCGCCCGGTGTTGAAGCGGGCCGCCATCACGCTGGCCGTCGATGTGCCCGAGGGATTGCTGATCGACGGCTATCCCGGTGCCTATGGGCAGATCTTAACCAATCTTTTCCTCAACGCCGTCAATCATGCCTTCGCCGACGGCCGCTCCGGCACCATCACGATCTCGGCACGCGGGCGCGGCGCCGACGATGTCGAGATCATCTTCGCCGACAACGGCGCCGGCATGACCCCGGACGTGCAGCGGCAGGCGTTCGACCCGTTCTTCACGACGCGCCGCAACGAAGGTGGTACGGGCCTCGGCCTCCACATCGTCTATAACCTGGTCACCCAGCAGCTCGGCGGACGCATGATGCTGGAGTCAAGGGTAGGACAAGGCACCACTTTTCGCATTATCATGCCCAGGATCGCCAAGGGGGCTGCCAAGGGCGAGCCCACGATCACTGACGCAGCAGCCGACGGAACCAGTCAATGGCCGAACAGGACGATGTCCTCCAACTGATCGACGACACCGAGAGCCCCCCGGAGGATTCGCCGGTACGAAAATGGAAGATCGCCGTGATCGACGACGATCACGCCGTCCATGAAGGCACCCGTTTCGCGCTCAGCGACTACAACCTGAACGGTGCGACGCTGGAGATCCTCTCGGCCTACTCTGCGGCCGAAGGCCGCACGCTGATGCGGGACAACCCCGACATCGCGGCGGTGCTGCTCGACGTCATCATGGAGACCGACGTCGCCGGCCTCGAGCTCGTCGAATACATCCGCAACGAGATCAGGAACGAGACCGTCCGCATCATCCTGCGCACCGGCCAGCCCGGCCAGGCGCCGGAGCGCCGCGTCATCGTGCAGTATGACATCAACGACTACAAGGCGAAGACCGAGCTCACCGCCGACAAGCTGTTCACCTCGCTGACCGCGGCGCTGCGCAGCTACCAGCAGCTCGAGCGCATGGTGCAGACCAGGCGCGGGCTCGAGATCATCATCGATGCCGCCTCGACGCTGTACGATTTCAAGTCGATGCAGCGACTCGCCGAGGGCGTGCTGACCCAGCTCGCCTCGCTGCTCAATGTCGATTGCGCCGGCATCCTGGTGCTGCGCGACGACGGCAACGCGGCCGCCTGCGACTTCTCGGTGCTGGCCTGCTCGGGCTGCTACAGCCGCTTCATCGGCACCACCTCGTCGCGGGCGCTCGATGCCGATCTCCGCCACATGGTCGAGGAAGCCTTCCAACGCCGCAAGAACGAGTTCGCCGACCATCGCAGCGTGCTCTATTCGCGCACCGGCTCTGGCCGCGAGGTGGTGGTGCTGTTGCAGGCCGAGCGCCAGCTTTCCGATACCGACCGCGCGCTGGTCGAGATCTTCTCCAGCCGGCTGTCGATCGCGTTCGACAACGTGATCCTGTACCAGCAGTTGCACGAGGCCAACACCCAGCTCGAGGACCGCGTCGTACAGCGCACCCGCGCGCTGATGCAGGCCAACCGGCGGCTGTCGGCGCAATGGCTGCGTTTGCAGCGCGCCAACGGCTTCAAGAACGAGATCCTCGGCACCGTCGCCCACGACTTGAAGAATCCGCTCGGCGTCATCCTCGGCCGCACCGAGATGCTGACCGAACTGATCGGCGCCGGCTCGCCAAAGGAGAACGTCACCGCCCAGGTCGAGCACATCCGCGATGCCACCAAGCGGCTGACCTCGATGGTCGACCACCTGATCTCGGATGCGATGGCGGACGCGTTCGACATCACGATCCGCCGCGAGCCGGTCGATGTCGCAGCCCTGGTCAACGAGGTCACCGAGGCCAATCTGCCCTCGGCCGTCAACAAGCAGCAGAGCATCTCGGTCTCCGGGCCGCAGCATTTCGTCACGATGTGCGACGCCGACCGGATCCGCGAGGCGATCGACAACCTGGTCAGCAACGCCATCAAATATTCGCCGATCGGCGGCAAGATCACGGTTGGGGTCAGTCACGAGGGCGAGGACACCGTGATCCGCATCGCCGACCAGGGTCCCGGCCTCAGCCCGGAAGATCTCAGCCGGCTGTTCGGCCGGTTCCAGCGGCTGTCGGCCAAGCCGACCGCGGGCGAGAGCTCGACCGGGCTCGGCCTTTCGATCGTCAAGCGCATCATCGACATGCATGGCGGCCATGTGACCGCCCAGAGCCCCGGCCCCGGACAGGGCTCGACCTTTACGGTTACACTGCCGGCGACAGAGACATCATGAGCCAGAACCCGCATATCTTCATCGTCGATGACGAGGCGCCGGCCCGCGAGATGGTCGGCGACTATCTCAAGATGCATGGCTTCGGCGTGACGCTGTGCGACGGCGGCAAGAGCCTGCGCAAGGAGATCGAGAGCAGCACGCCCGATCTCGTGGTGCTCGACCTCAACATGCCCGAGGAAGACGGGCTCTCGATCATCCGCGACCTCAAGAGCAAGATCAACGTCCCCGTCATCATGCTGACAGCTACTGCCAGCCCGATCGACCGGGTGGTCGGCCTGGAGCTCGGCGCCGACGATTATGTCGCCAAGCCCTGCGAATTGCGCGAGTTGATGGCGCGGATCCGCTCGGTGCTGCGGCGGAGCGGGCCGGCCAAGACCGCCGCGCCGGAACCAGCCGGCGCCAAGGCTGAAAAGGAGCAATTGGTGCGGTTCGGCACCAAATGGCTCGATCTGGAGGCCCAGGCGCTGCGCGACGACGAAGGCAACGAGCATCCGCTGACCGCTTCCGAATTCGGCCTGCTGAAGGTGTTCGCGGCCAACCCGAAGCGCGTGCTGTCGCGCGAGCGGCTCCTGGAACTGGCCAATGCCCGCGACGCCGAAGCCTTCGACCGCGCCGTCGACCTCCGCATCATGCGCATCCGCCGCAAGATCGAGTTCGATCCGACCAAGCCCTCGGTGATCCGCACCATCCGCGGCGGCGGCTACCTGTTCTCGCCGACCGGCGACAAGGCTTAGCTCTCCTCGGCGACGTCCCGAGTTGATCGTCGTCCCGGCGAAGGCCGGGACGACAATTGCTTGTGTGGCAAGAGTGGATTCTACGACGCACAGGCTGTCAATTCGCGCAAAAATCCCTAAGTTTCGGCCATGCCGAAAACAGCCTCCAAAGACCCCGCCAAGCCAGCTGAAAAGCCCGCTCCGAAGACCGCCAAACCCGCCGCTGCCAAGCCGGTTGCGAGCAAGCCGGCGGCCAAGGGCGACCATATCTTTCTGGTCGACGGCTCGGGCTACATCTTCCGCGCCTATCACGCGCTGCCGCCGCTGAACCGCAAGTCCGACGGCTTGCAGGTCAACGCCGTGCTCGGCTTCTGCAACATGCTGTGGAAGCTCTTGCGCGACATGCCGGAGGACAACCGGCCCACTCATCTCGCGATCATCTTCGACAAATCCGAGATCACGTTCCGCAACAAGCTCTATCCGGATTACAAGGCGCACCGGCCGCCGGCGCCGGACGATCTGATCCCGCAATTCGCGCTGATCCGCGAGGCGGTGCGCGCCTTCGACCTGCCCTGTCTCGAACAGGCCGGCTTCGAGGCCGACGACCTGATCGCGACCTATGCGCGGCTCGCCAGCGAGCGCGGCGCATCGACGACCATCGTCTCCTCCGACAAGGACCTGATGCAGCTCGTCTCCGACAAGGTCTTGATGTACGACACCATGAAGGATCGCCGCATCGGCCGCGACGAGGTGATCGAGAAGTTCGGCGTACCGCCGGAGAAGGTGGTCGAGGTGCAGGCGCTGGCCGGCGATTCCACCGACAACGTGCCCGGCGTGCCCGGCATCGGCGTCAAGACCGCGGCACAGCTGATCATCGAATATGGCGACCTCGATCAACTCCTGTTCCGCGCCGGCGAGATCAAGCAGCCGAAGCGGCGCGAGGCGCTGCTGGAGAATGCCGAGAAGGCGCGCATCTCGCGCCAGCTCGTGCTGCTCGACGACAAGGTCGACCTCGAGGTGCCGCTCGACGACCTCGCGGTGCACGAGCCCGACGCGCGCAAGCTGGTCGCCTTCCTCAAGGCGATGGAGTTCTCCACCCTCACCCGCCGCGTCGCCGACTACGCGCAGATCGACCCGGCCAACGTCGACGCCGATCCCGGCAACAAGAGCGGCGCCAGTGTGTTCTCGCCGCTGCCGCCGTCGGATGTCACGCCGGCACAAGGCGATGCACCCGCATCGGCCGCGGCGCCGGCCGCGAGAACCAAGCCGACCGGCGCGCGCGACGACAAGAACTCCAGCCTGAAGGGCACGCCGGCCGCGCTGGCCGAGGCCCGTGGCGAAGCGATCCGCAAGACCGGCTTCGATCGCAAGGCGTATCAGGCGATCACCAGCCTCGACCAGCTCAACGCCTTGATCGCCCGCGCGCATGACGCCGGCTATCTCGCGATCGAGGCGATGTCGGAATCGATCGACCCGATGCAGGCCGAGCTCGCGGGACTGGCGCTCGCGGTGGCGCCCAACGACGCCTGCTACGTGCCGCTCGGCCACCGGGAGGCCGGCGGCGGCGCGGGCCTGTTCGACGCCGGCCTCGCGCCCGGCCAGATCAAGACCGCCGACGTGCTGACGGCGCTGAAGCCGCTGCTGGAGTCCGCAGGCATCCAGAAGGTCGGCTTCAACGTCAAGTTCACGTCGGTGACGCTGGCGCAGCACGGCATCACGCTGCGCAACATCGACGATGCGCAGCTGATGTCCTATGCGCTCGATGCCGGCCGCGGCTCGCACGCGCTGGAACAGCTCGCCGAACGCTGGTTCGGCCATGCCGTCGTCAATTACGGCGGCCTCGTCGGCAGCGGCAAGGGCAAGCTGACCTTCGACCAGGTCACGATCGACAAGGCGACCGAATACGCCGCCGAAAGCGCCGACGTGATCCTGCGGCTGTGGCGCGTGCTGAAGCCCCGCCTCGTCGCCGAGCGGATGACCACTGTCTACGAGACGCTGGAGCGGCCGCTGGTGTCGGTGCTGGCGCGGATGGAGCACCGCGGCATCTCGATCGATCGCCAGGTCCTCTCGCGCCTCTCGGGCGATTTCGCCCAGACCGCGGCGCGCGTCGAGGCCGAGATCCAGGAGATCGCCGGCGAGCCGGTCAATGTCGGCAGCCCCAAGCAGATCGGCGACATCATCTTCGGCAAGATGGGATTGCCCGGCGGCACCAAGACCAAGACCGGCGCGTGGTCGACCACCGCGCAGGTGCTCGACGATCTCGCCGAGCAGGGCCACGAATTCCCGAAGAAGATCCTGGAGTGGCGCCAGGTCTCGAAGCTGAAATCGACCTACACCGATGCGCTGCCGACCTATGTCAATCCGCAGACCCATCGCGTCCACACCACCTACGCGCTGGCCGCGACCACCACGGGACGGCTGTCGTCGAACGAGCCGAACTTGCAGAACATCCCGGTGCGCACCGAGGATGGCCGCAAGATCCGCCGCGCCTTCATCGCGACGCCGGGCCACAAGCTGGTGTCGGCCGATTACTCCCAGATCGAATTGCGGCTGCTCGCCGAGATCGCCGACGTGCCGGTGCTGCGCCAGGCGTTCCGCGACGGGCTCGACATTCACGCGATGACAGCATCGGAGATGTTCGGCGTGCCGATCAAGGACATGCCGAGCGAGGTGCGCCGCCGCGCCAAGGCGATCAACTTCGGCATCATCTACGGCATCTCGGCGTTCGGCCTCGCCAACCAGCTCGGCATCGCCCGCGAGGAAGCCTCGGCCTACATCAAGAAATACTTCGAGCGCTTCCCCGGCATCCGCGCCTACATGGACGAGACCAAGGACTTCTGCCGCCGTAACGGCTATGTGACGACGCTGTTCGGCCGCAAATGCTACTACCCCGACATCAAGGCCTCCAACGCCTCGGTGCGCGCGTTCAACGAACGCGCCGCGATCAACGCGCGCTTGCAGGGCACCGCGGCCGACATCATCCGCCGCGCCATGATCCGGGTCGAGGACGCGCTCGCCGAGAAGAAGCTCTCGGCGCAGATGCTGTTGCAGGTGCATGACGAACTGATCTTCGAGGTGCCCGACAACGAGGTCGCGGCGACGCTGCCGGTGGTGCAGAAGGTGATGCAGGACGCGCCGTTCCCGGCCGTGCTCCTGTCGCTTCCGTTGCAGGTCGATGCGAGAGCCGCGAACAATTGGGACGAGGCGCATTAGACTCGGCTCGCCCCGGTCTCTCATCGTCATTCCGGGGCTCGCCGCAGGCGAGAACCCGGAATCCATTCATCCGCACGTGATGTGGCCCGATGGATTCCGGGTTCGTGCTACGCACGCCCCGGAATGACGATGAGAGGCCGGAGCGAGCTGCAAACCACATTGCTCCGAGAGCAATTCCCGCATGGCCGCGCATCGGATGACACGCTAAAAGTGTGCGTATCCCTCGCGAGACCCATCATGCCCCACACCTCCGCTCTGCTCGGCTTTGCGCTCGTCTCGCTTGGCATGGTGCTGACGCCGGGTCCGAACATGATCTATCTGATCTCGCGCTCGATCACGCAGGGGCCGGCGGCCGGCATCGTGTCGCTCGGCGGCGTCGCGCTCGGCTTCGTGTTCTACATGCTGTGCGCGGCGTTCGGCATCACCGCGCTGCTGTTCGCGATCCCCTATGCCTATGACGCGCTGCGCTTCGCCGGCGCGGCCTATCTCCTCTGGCTCGCGTGGCAGGCCCTGAGGCCCGGCGGCCGCTCGCCGTTCCAGGTCAAGACGATGAAGGTCGACGGCCCGCGCAAATTGTTCGCGATGGGCTTCGTCACCAACCTCCTGAACCCGAAGATCGCGATGCTCTATCTGGCGCTGCTGCCGCAGTTCATCGACCCGACCGGCGGCAGCGTGCTGACGCAGTCGCTTGCGCTGGGCTCGATCCAGATCGCGATCAGCGTCAGCGTCAATGCGATGATCGCGCTCGCCGCCGGCTCGATCGCCGTGTTCCTCGGCACCCGCCCGACCTGGCTGCTGGTGCAGCGCTGGCTGATGGGCACCGTGCTGACCGGGCTCGCAGTGAAGATGGCGCTGGAGGCAAGGCGGGCCTAATAAGTACCCTCTCCCCTTGTGGGAGAGGGTGGCGAAATCGAGCGGAGCGAGATGAAGCCGGGTGAGGGGTCTCTCTCCACTCGGCGAAATCTCGCAAGCGGAGCCAACCCCTCATCCGGCGCTTCGCGCCACCTTCTCCCACAGGGGGAGAAGGGAAGAGCGCCCCTCAATCCAGCTTCGCTTCCATGCCCCGCTTGGTCGCGGGGCGGGCCATCAGCGCCTCGTACCAGCGCTTGACGTTGGGGAAGTCTGATAGCTCGACCTTGTGGCGCGGATGGCGCCAGGCCCAGCCGAGGATGGCGAAATCGGCGACCGAGAGATCGCCGGCGACGAAATCGCGGCCGTCGAGCCTGCGGTCCAGCACGCCGTAGAGCCGCCGCGTCTCGGCCATGTAGCGCTTCAGGCCGTAGGCGCGGTCCTGCTCGTTCTCCAGCGCGATGAAATGATGCACCTGGCCCGGCATCGGGCCGAAGCCGCCCATCTGCCACATCAGCCATTCATAGACCGGGATCCGCTCCGCCAGCAGCTTCGGCAGGAACTTGCCGGTCTTCTCGCCGAGATAGAGCAGGATCGCGCCGGATTCGAAGATGCTGACCGGCTTGCCGCCGGGGCCGTCGGGATCGACGATCGCCGGGATCTTGTTGTTCGGGCTGATCGCAAGGAAGGCCGGCGCCATCTGCTCGCCCTTGCTGATGTTCACCGGGATCACCTTGTAGGGCAGCCCCATTTCCTCCAGCGCGACCGAGATCTTGCGGCCGTTCGGCGTGTTCCAGGTGTGCAGCTCGATGGTCATTTCCGCTTCCCTCGCAAATATTTGCGCCTGCTTTAGGGGGAACCGGAGACGCGGACAAGCCGTGCCGCTCGCAAGCGTGCCCGCCGAAATCGCGGCACAGGCACTGTTGACGGCCCGGTTTCCACGCTGGAATGTGCCGGCCACCATCGATAGATTGCCGGCCGCCTCAAACCCCCAAGGGAAAAAGCCTTTGTCCAAATCAGCCTCCCGCGCCCGCCTCGCCGAGATCATCCGCAAGCGCTCGTTCGGCCGCGGCGAGATCACCTTGGCGTCGGGCCGCAAGAGCGACTTCTATTTCAACCTGAAGCCGACGATGCTCGATCCCGAGGGCGCAGCGCTGCTCGCCGAGCTCACCTATGAGGCGCTGAAGGACGACAGGCTCGATTTCGTCGGCGGGCTCGAGATGGGCGCGGTGCCGCTCGCCGGCGCGATCGCACAGCTGTCCTGGCTGAAGGGCCATCCGATCGCCGCCTTCTTCGTGCGCAAGAAGCCGAAGGAGCACGGCGCGCGGTTGTCGGTCGAAGGCCTCGCCAAGGGCGAGACGCTGGTCGGCAAGCGGATCGTGATCGTCGAGGACGTCACCACGACCGGCGGCTCGGCGCTGAAGGCAGCGGAAGCCGTACGCGAAGCCGGCGGCGAGATCGCGCTGGTCTTCACCATGGTCGACCGCGAGGAAGGCGCGACCGAGACCTTCTCCGAAGCCGGGTTGCAGTTCCGCGCGCTGTACAAGGCCGGCGAGTTCCTGAAGGACTGACGGTCTCTCGTCTCCCTCGCCCCGTTCTTACGGGGCGAGGTGCAGAGAAGTCCGCGCGACATCGACTTCTTCTTGTGACGCCGTCACGCGCAATCAATCGCTCGTTTACCATCCCGTCTTAAGGTGAAGCCGCCGGGGCATCCTGTCGCCGCGGCGTGGCGCGTCGGGTGGAGTTGGCGTTGCGTACAAAGTTCAATGATCGGCGCATGCGGCGCCGCGTGATGCTTGCCGCCGCAGCGTTTGCGGGTTCCGTCGTGGTCCTCCCCGCACCCGTCTCGGCCGAAGGGCTGTTCGACTTCTTCTTTGGCGGTGCCCCGAAGCAGCAGGGCCGGCAGGCTCCGCCGCAGGCCAATTTCTTCGCCGACCCGTTCGGCCTCAACCAGCAGCCGGAACGACAGCCGTCCGCGCCCGTCTCGGCACCCCGCGTGGCCGGTTCCGGACCGGCCTATTGCGTGCGCAGCTGCGACGGCAAGTATTTTCCGCTGACGATGCGCGGCAACGCGACGCCGGCGCAGCTCTGCCAGGCATTCTGCCCGGCGAGCGCGACCAAGGTGTATTACGGCAGCCATATCGACAGCTCCGCATCGAGCACCGGCGAGCGTTACGCCGACAGCGAAAACGCCTTCGCCTATCGCAAGGCGCTGCGCGCCGACTGCACCTGCAACGGCCGCGACCCTGCGGGGCTCGCGCCGGTCGACCTCGCGCTCGATGCCTCGCTGAAAGCCGGCGACGTGATCGCGACCACCGACGGCCTCGTCGCCTATACCGGCATCCGCGTCGGCAATGAGCAATCGTTCGATTTCACGCCGGTCGCCTCCTATCCCGGATTGACCGCGGCGGTGCGCGCGCGGCTCGGCGAAATGAAGGTCGCGCCGGTCAGCGCCGAGCTCGCAGGCGACGCGCCGCTGCCGGAAACCAGCCGCGATGTCGCGCCGTCCACCGTCGTGCCGAAGGGCAACGCGGCAAAGTCGGGCAAGCGGGCCGACGCGAACTGACGGCGCAGGCCGTCACGTCGGCAGTGTCAGCGCGCCACGATCACGCCGATCACGTTCGGCGCCGCCAGGTATTTCTCCTCGATCGCGGCGCGCGCGGCGGCACGGTTCTCCGGATTGAGGATGCCGCGCTTCTCGGCGAGGATCATCCAGCAATAGCCCCACCAATCGGTCAGCATGCCGTGGTCGTCGACCAGGTCATAACCCTGCTCGGCGGCGAACAGGCGCGCATGCGCCTCGTCGAGCGAGTCGAGCCAGGCGTGGTCCTCGAGCGAGAACAGATCGTCGCTGAAATCGTCCGTGGTGTAGCCCCAGATCGACATGCAGACCGCGTTGAACTCGCGATCGAGCTGGTCGTCGTCGATCGCCTGGCGGCGCGAGGCCAAATGCAGCCGCGACAGCGAGCGGGCGAAGTCCGCGATGCGGGTGAGAGCGAACTGATCGAAGGCGATGGTGGACATGTAGTCCTCGCGGAAGCTGGGAGACCCTAGATATTGTATCGGCACAGCGCCGAATCATAATGATATATCAAAGACTTGCTAAATTGTTCTTAATTCGTTCTAGTTGGTTTACGGATCGCTTTCCACCGTCGTCCTGGCGAAAGCCAGGACCCATTACCCCGGCAGGTCGGCGTCGCGCAGGCTTGGGCCAAGCCATGAGAACTGAAGGCACCTACTACGTCTACATCCTCGCGAGCCGCCACCACGGCACGCTCTACATCGGAATCACCAACGATATCGGCGCCCGACTGGAACTGCATCGTTCGGGCCGCGGCTCCAGGTTCGTGCACAAATACGAAGTCTTCCGGCTGGTTCACCTCGAGGAATTCGCCACGCCGCAGGAAGCCATCGCACGCGAGAAGCAACTGAAGTTCTGGAAGCGCGATTGGAAGATCAAGCTGATCGAAGCGGAAAATCCCGATTGGAATGACCTGTCGGGTCTCATCTGACAGTCGGGGTAATGGGTCCTGGCTTTCGCCAGGACGACGATGTGGCGCGCATCACCGCGCCCATAACGCTGCCCCAAAAGCATACGGGCCGCTGACGCTGTCAGCGGCCCGTCGAAAAATTGCTTCGGAATGAAATGCGTCGGAGCTCAAAAATGTGCCCGCCCCACGAGCGACAGGTGCGGTTGTAAAGAACTCGTTAAGCCTTGGAAATCCGTATCACCACGGTGTTCCCGAGCGCGCGTGAAGACACTTGCGAGATCGTTCAATTCGCGGCCGACAGCAGTTTGTCGCCACACGCGTTCGCGTCAAACTTGCCGCCGCATTGCCGCTTGATGGCGGCGCAGCGCGCGGCCGGCGATGCATTCTGCGAAACGCTGAAGCCGCAGGTCAGGCCGTCGGCGCTGCGGCCGGTCTTGCCGGCGGCAAACGCTGCACTGGTGGCGGTGATGCAGATCACGAACAGCGCCGCGGCGGCGATCTCGATCAGCAGTCTCATCACGCTTGCTCCGCAAAAACTGTCGCAAAATCTCGGCGTTCGCAGCCGATGATAGCACCGCAAGCGGCAGGTTCGAATGCCTGAAATCGGCCCGGTCCTTGCATAAAATCACGGCAAGTGCGGTGCGCAACGGCTCTCGACGGTTTCGATTGCAGCGCAACGCGCGTATCATTGCGTAGAGTCTGAACGGCGGGGATTGGCGCGTTGCAGGAACAAACAAACTATCCGGCCTTGAATCAGCCGGTTGACGAGCTGGCACTGAGCGAGATCAAGGGCGCGATCCTGGCCAAGCTCCGGCTTGCGATCGGCAAGGACGCCACCGTGGCGACCCGGCGCGACTGGTACAAGGCGGCGGCGCTGGCGCTGCGCGACCGCATCGTGCATCACTGGCTGACGGCCGAGAAGCAGACCTACGACGCCGGCGCCAAGCGCGTCTATTATCTCTCGCTGGAATTCCTGATCGGCCGCCTGTTCACCGACGCGCTGAACAATATGGGGTTGCTGCCGCTGTTCGAGGCCGCGCTCGGCGATCTCGGCGTCGATCTGTCGGACCTGCGCAAATGCGAGCCGGACGCGGCGCTCGGCAATGGCGGCCTCGGGCGGCTTGCGGCCTGCTTCATGGAGAGCATGGCAACCCTGGCGATCCCCGCCACCGGCTACGGCATCCGCTACGATTTCGGCCTTTTCCGCCAGATCATGAACCAGGGCTGGCAGCAGGAATATCCCGATGAGTGGCTGGCGTTCGGCAACCCCTGGGAGTTCCAGCGACCGGAGGTGGTCTACAACGTCCATTTCGGCGGCACCGTCGAGCATGTCGACGAGCGCGGCCGCGACCGCGCCATCTGGCATCCTTCCGAAACCGTCGAGGCGATGGCCTACGACACGCCGATCGTCGGCTGGCGCGGCCAGCACGTCAACGCACTGCGGCTGTGGTCGGCGCATGCGCCCGACCCGCTCAAGCTCGACGTCTTCAACTCAGGCGACTACGTCTCGGCCAGCGCCGAGCAGGCGCGCGCGGAGGCGATCTGCAAGTTCCTCTATCCGAATGACGAGAGCGCGGCGGGCCGCGAGCTGCGGCTGCGCCAGGAGTATTTCTTCGTCTCGGCCTCGTTGCAGGACCTGGTGAACCGGCATCTCGCCTCCGACGGCGGCCTGCGCAACCTCGCGCAGAAGGCGGCGGTGCAGCTCAACGACACCCATCCGAGCCTCGCGGTCACCGAGCTGATGCGCATCCTGGTCGACCTGCACAATTTCCGCTGGGACGAGGCCTGGAAGATCACCGTCGCGACGCTGTCCTACACCAACCACACGCTGCTGCCGGAAGCGCTCGAGACCTGGCCGGTCGAGCTGTTCGAGCGGCTGCTGCCGCGGCATCTCGAGATCATCTACCGCATCAACGTGGCCCATCTGGCGCTTGCCGAGGAGCGCTTCCCCGGCGACATCGAGTATCGCGCCTCGGTCTCGCTGATCGACGAGAAGAGCGGCCGCCGCGTGCGCATGGGCCAGCTCGCCTTCGTCGGCTCGCACCGCATCAACGGCGTGTCGGCGATGCATTCCGATTTGATGAAGGAGACCGTGTTCCACGACCTGCATCATCTCTATCCGCAGCGCATCACCAACAAGACCAACGGCATCACCTTCCGCCGCTGGCTGATGCTGGCCAATCCGCGGCTGACCGCGCTGCTGCGCGAGACCTGCGGCGAGGCCGTGCTCGACGACTTCTCGCTGCTCGACCGGCTCGAGGCGCATTCCAGCGACCTCGCATTCCAGAGCCGGTTCCGCGACGTCAAGCATCACAACAAGCTGGCGCTGGCGCGGCTGATCGGCGAGCGCAACAACGTCAAGGTCGATCCGTCGGCGCTGTTCGACGTGCAGATCAAGCGCATCCATGAATACAAGCGGCAGCTGCTCAACATCCTGGAGACGATCGCGCTCTATCACACGATGAAGGACGACCCGGCCGCGAACTGGGTGCCGCGGGTCAAGATCTTCGCCGGCAAGGCGGCGGCGAGCTATCGCTACGCCAAGCTGATCATCAAACTGATCAACGACGTTGCCGAAATGGTCAACAACGACGCCTCGCTCGGCGGCAAGCTGAAGGTGGTGTTCCTGGCCGACTACAATGTCAGCCTCGCCGAGGTGATCATTCCGGCCGCCGATCTGTCCGAGCAGATCTCGACCGCCGGCATGGAAGCCTCCGGCACCGGCAACATGAAGCTCGCGCTGAACGGCGCGCTGACCATCGGCACGCTCGACGGCGCCAATATCGAGATCCGCGACGCGGTCGGGCCCGAGAACATCGCGATCTTCGGCCTCGAGGCCGGCGACGTCATGGTCCGCCGCAAGCAGGGGCTCGATGCCTCTGACGTAATCCGCAAATCGCCGCGATTGGAGCGCGCGATCCGCGCCATCGAGAGCGGCGAATTCTCGCCGGGCGACGCCGCGCGCTTCGCCTCGATCGGGCACGCGCTGCGCTATCTCGACCACTACATGGTCTCGGCGGATTTCGATTCCTACTACGACGCGCAACGCGGCATCGATGCCCGCTGGCAGGTGCCGCCGGCCTGGACCCGCGCCTCGATCCTCAACGTGGCGCGCATGGCGTGGTTCTCCTCCGACCGCACCATCCGCGAATATGCCGAGGACATCTGGCACGTGCCGGTGCATCCAACCGCGTCGCCGCAGCTCGGTGCGCAGCGCGAGGCGAAGGGGTAATACCGGGACGCGGAAATCGATTACGTCCAACGTCATTGAATTCCACGCGCCAGCTCGCGATATTGGTTGCGAAGTCACGCCGTCATTGCGAGGAGCGAGGCGACGAAGCAATCCACCCATCCGCATATGCGGCGCGTTGGATTGCTTCGCTTCGCTCGCAATGACGGCGGCGCATCTTTTACGATCCAAGGAATTGCATGCTCTCCAAGCTCCCGCACTTGTTCGACGAAGCAACGACCGTCACCGCCGGCGACAGCCGCTGGCAGGGGCGGACCAGCCCGGACTACTGGGCATTCGTCGGCCCGTTCGGCGGCTGCACCGCTGCGACCATCCTGCGGGCGCTGATGCAGCATCCGCAGCGGGCGGGCGATCCGCTGGCGCTGACCGTGAATTACTGCGCGCCGGTCGCCGAGGGCGTGTTCGATCTCGACGTCCGCCTGGTGCGCGGCAACCGCTCCAGCCAGCACTGGTCGGTCGAGCTGACGCAAGGCGGCGGCGAGGTCTCGACGCTGGCGACCGCCGTGTTCGCCGAGCGCCGCCCCTCGTGGTCGCACCAGCCGGCGCAATTTCCGGGCGCCGCACCGTTCGAGCAACTTCGGCCCTATCCGAAGCTCGCGATGACCTGGGCCAACCAGTACGATTTCCGCTTCGCCGAGGGCGAGCCGAAGTTCGGCGGCGGCGCGGCGAAGCAGCCGTCGAGCGCGTACTCGAAGCTCTGGATCGCCGACCGCGTGCCGCGCAAGCTCGACGCGCTGTCGCTGATGTCGATGTCGGACGCCTTCTTCGGCCGCGTGTTTCACGCCCGGCACGAACTGGTGCCGTTCGGCACGGTGTCGCTGACCACCTACTTCCACGTCGACGCGGCCGACCTCGACACCGAGGATACCACCCGCGTGCTCGCGGTCGCCGACGCCAAGACCTTTCACAAGAGCTATGGCGACCAGAACGGCGAATTGTGGTCGTCGTCCGGCCGCCTGCTCGCGACCACGACGCAGATCGCCTACTTCAAGGCCTAGATCGTCTCGAAGCGTAGGGTGGGCAAAGCGTAGCCAAATATCCACATTGCTCTGTTACCAGCGGATTGCCTATTTCGGGCGTTGAGGGAACATTGGCGCGTCGCTTCTGTTCCACGCCTTGGGAGTCCGCCGCATGCCCGAAGCCGACAATTCCAGACCTCAGCGCATCGCGCTGCTGGGCGTTCCCATCGAGATCGGCGCATCGCAGGCCGGCCCGCTGATGGGACCGGACGCACTGCGCACCGCGGGCATCGCGCGCCTGCTCGAGCAGCTCGACTTCCACGTTGACGACCACGGCAATCTGGCGATCCCGGCCGTCGTCGCCGACGGCCCGGTGCCGGCCAACACCCGCTTCTACGACGAGGTGAAGACCTGGACCCGCGCGCTGTCCGAGCGCGCCTACTGGCTGGCGCATTCCGGCGCGATCCCGATCTTCATGGGCGGCGACCATTCGCTGTCGATGGGATCGATCAACGGCGTCGCGCGCTACTGGCAGGAGAAGGGCCGGCCGCTGTTCGCGCTGTGGGTCGATGCGCATGCCGACTACAACACGCCGGCGACCACCATCACCGGCAACATGCACGGCATGTCGGCGGCCTTCCTGTGCGGCGAGGACGGCCTGGACGATCTGCTCGGCGGATTGCCGCGCGCCTCGATCCCATCCGACCAGCTCGCGCTGATCGGCACCCGGTCGGTCGACCCGCTGGAGCGCAAGCTGCTGCGGCAACGCAACGTCTCGATCGCGGATATGCGCCAGATCGACGAGTTCGGCGTCGCGGTGCTGACCCGCCGCGTCATCGAACGCGTCAAGGCCAAGAACGGCGTGCTGCATGTCTCGTTCGATGTCGACTTCCTCGATCCCGACATCGCGCCCGGCGTCGGCACCACGGTGCCCGGCGGCGCGACCTATCGCGAAGCGCATCTCATCATGGAGCTGCTGCACGATTCCGGATTGGTGCGCTCGCTCGATATCGTCGAGCTCAATCCGTTCCTCGACGAGCGCGGCCGCACCGCGCGCGTCGCGGTCGAATTGATCGGCAGCCTGTTCGGCTTGCAGATCACCGACCGGCAGACGCCGAGCAATGCCGTGCTGCCGGAGATCGGCGAATAGCGAGCGGCCGAGCGCACACAGCTCTCTGCCCGTCATCCTGAGGAGCGCGTAGCGCGTCTCGAAGGATGTACGGCCACAGTGGCGCTCTGTCGCCCTTCGAGACGCCGCTCGCGCGGCTCCTCAGGGTGACGGTCGCACAGCATGTGCTTTCTTGCGGGAAGCAAAAAAAGGCGGCCACCAGGGCCGCCTTTTGCAATCGCGTAACGCTTGCGCAGCCTACTCCGCGGCCAGCTTCACTTCCGGCGCGGCGGCGCGGACGTCGGCGTCGACCTGCGCTTCGAACTTGGCGAAGTTCTTCTGGAACATGCCGACCAGCGCACGCGCGGTCTTGTCGAACTCGGCCTTGTCGGCCCAGGTCTTGATCGGGTCGAGGATGTGCGGCTCGACGCCCGGCAGCGAGGTCGGCACCGCGAAGCCGAAATACTTGTCGGTGCGGAAGTCGGCGTTGCGGAGCGAGCCGTTCAGCGCCGCGGTCAGCAGCGCGCGCGTCACCTTGATCGGCATGCGGCGGCCGGTGCCGTACTTGCCGCCGGTCCAGCCGGTGTTGACCAGCCAGCAATCGACATTGTGCTTGGCGATCAACTCACGCAGCAGATTGCCGTAGACCGACGGATCGCGCGGCAGGAACGGCGAACCGAAACAGGTCGAGAATTCCGGCTGCGGCTCGTTGCCGAGACCACGCTCGGTGCCCGCGACCTTCGCGGTGTAGCCGGACAGGAAGTGATACATCGCTTGCGCCGGCGTCAGCTTGGCGATCGGCGGCATCACGCCGAAGGCGTCGGCGGCGAGCATCACCACGTTCTTCGGATGCGGCGCGCGGCCGGTGCGCGAGGCGTTCGGGATGAAATCGAGCGGATAGGCCGAGCGGGTGTTCTCGGTCTTCGAGCCGTCGTCGAAATCCGGCACGCGGTCATTGGCGCCGAGCACGACGTTCTCCAGCACCGCGCCGAAGCGCTTGCTGGCGGCATAGATCTCCGGTTCGGCTTCGCCCGACAGCTTGATGCACTTGGCGTAGCAGCCGCCTTCGAAATTGAAGACGCCGTCCGCGCTCCAGCCGTGCTCGTCATCGCCGATCAGCGTGCGCTTCGGATCGGCGGAGAGCGTGGTCTTGCCGGTGCCGGACAGGCCGAAGAAGATCGCGGTGTCGCCGTCGGGGCCGACATTGGCCGAGCAGTGCATCGGCATCACGCCCTTCTCGGGCAGGTAGAAGTTCAGCGTGGTGAACACGCTCTTCTTCATTTCGCCGGCATAATAAGACCCGCCGATCAGGACGATCTTGCGGGCGAAATCGATCGCGACGACGTTCTCCGACTTGCAGCCGTGGCGTTTCGGATCGGCGCGGAAGCTCGGCAGATCGATGATCGTGAGCTCCGGCACGAAGCCCGCGAGCTCCGAGGTCTCGGGGCGAATGAGCAGCGTGCGGATGAACAGCGAGTGCCAGGCCAGCTCGGTGAAGACGCGCGTCTTGATGCGATGCGTCGGATCGGCGCCGCCATAGAGATCCTGCGCGAACAGCGTCATGCCTTCGGCATGCTTGAGGAAGTCGGCATGGAGCGTCGCGAACTGCTCCGAGGTGATCGACTGGTTGCCGGCCCACCACATGCTCTTGTCGGTCAGGCCGTCGCGGACCGTGAACTTGTCCTTCGGGCTGCGACCGGTGAACTCGCCGGTGTCAGCGCACAACGCGCCATCGGCCGACAGCACCGCTTCACCGTTGCGCAGCGCATGCTCATAGAGCTGCGGCGCACCGTAGTTCCAATGCACGCCCTTGAGATTTTTTAAGCCGAATTTGTCGGCGCCAAAGGCACCGTTATGCACGCCCGTCTCTTGCACGAAGAACCTCCTCGAACCCGCGTATCCTTGTTCGCGCGAATGTCGCTAGTCGCGCCCCGTCGCGGTGATGACCGTCGTCGGAATATAGCCTCTCGGCCCCGGTCCGGCGACCTAATAGTGGGGATCGCCGGGCTTGCCAAGCCAGTCGGTCGGCTTTTGGTTTATTCCAAGACGTGTCCGTCATCGGGCGCAAATACCGCAGCGCGAAACGCTTTCGCTTTGCTTTCGTTTTCGCATTGTTTTCCCCACGGTCGGACGGCGTTTCGCCGTCTTTCCCGCTGCGAACAAGGCTTTGCAATGCACAAAGAGTGCCAGCGATCGACGCGCGCCCCTGCTCCGCAAGGCACAGAATGCCGGGTATGCATTTCGCGTTGAAGATGTGTCGTTGAGATAAGCCGCCGCGAGTTGATGTGGCATTGCTGTGCGAGCATCTCGTCCGCTATCGGGCAGCTTCAATGCGCGGCGGCGACGAATGTTCCGCGACGCCCACGCGCGTTCGCAGGCGAGATGATCGCTGCCCTGACAATCGATGATAACGCAATCAAACCACCACCCGCACATCACCATTGTTCGGAGATCGCAATCCCGACGCTTCTCCTTTGCAGCAGTGCCGGAAATGCTGGCACGCGCCTCAGGCCCACTCAGCGATGACGCGCACACACCAAATGATCGCGCTGTCAGAAGCAGAGCAATCCCGGCACCGGCAACCGAGCGCGGCGGTCGTGCGACACGATGCCTCGTCGAAGGCGCCTAGACCTTGGCGCGCGCCTCGCCGGCGAGCCGGACCAGCATCTTGCGCAACTCGGTGCCGTTGCTGACACGATCGGGGAAGGTGAGCCGCAGCGTGTCCCGGCCGGCTTGCAGGTCCATGCCCTCCGGATCGCAACCGGTGCAGAGCCAATCGGCGCTTTCCGCGCCGAGCAGGCGGGTGGCGTAGAGATTCATGGCGTCGCGGTGATCCTCATTCATATGTGCCACCGCGCCGCCCTCGGCCTCCAGCAGCGCGTCGGCGCCAGAGAGATCGGTCAGCAACTGCGCCGGCGTCAGGTCGACGATGCGGCCGAACCCGGCGACCAGATGGGCACCGTGCGGCCGGATCACGAAGAACGAAAAATCCTTAAATTCTACAAAGGCTTCCGCCGAAGGCTGGGCAGCAAGGTAGCGCCGGCGGACCAGCTCCCGCTCTGCCTCGGTGACCTCCTCCGCCTGGCCGCCGAGCATGATACGGGCGCCCTCCAGCGGGTCGCCCTCGGCGCGCTCGTCCAGCATCAGCGACACCCTGGCGTCGGCCAGGATGTTCCTGGTGTGCAGCGCCAGCCGCGAAATCAGCAGGATCGGGGAGCCATCGGGGTGGCTGGCCAGGTTGACCAGGGAGCAATACGGATCGCCCGAACCGGCCATCAGCGTGGCGAGCGCACCCTGGCGGCTGCGGCGGAGCAGCGATCGGGCAAGGCGGGCGGGGTCGAAGTCGGCGGTCGGTTGCATGGGCCTATCGGGTCATTTTGAGGGCGAAATGGGCCGGTTCCAGACGAAAAAAGGGCCTGTTTTCATGGTCTCAGGGTGGTATATGGGGTCCATCGCGTGGGTCGCAGAAACGTATTTTTTGCGGAACTCGGTCACACTTCAGCCCAGCTTGCATTGCTCGTTGACCGCGTTCGAAGCCCATTTCCACGGCGCGTCGCCAAAGTGCCCGCCGTTTAAGCCACTCTCATTGTGAAAGCAGCTCATGCCCACAATCGCCTTGGTCGACGACGACCGCAACATTCTCACTTCGGTGTCGATCGCGCTCGAAGCCGAAGGCTATCGCATCATGACCTACACGGATGGTGCGTCGGCGCTGGATGGATTTCGCACGTCGCCGCCCGATCTCGCGATCCTCGATATCAAGATGCCGCGCATGGACGGCATGGAGACGCTGCGCCGGCTGCGCCAGAAGTCGGACCTGCCGGTGATCTTCCTGACCTCGAAGGATGAAGAGATCGACGAATTGTTCGGCCTGAAAATGGGCGCCGACGATTTCATCCGCAAGCCGTTCTCGCAGCGCCTGCTGGTCGAACGCGTCAAGGCCGTGCTCCGCCGCGGCCAGCCGAAGGATCCGGCCGCCGCGCCGAAGGAGCCGGACGCGCGCGCGCTCGATCGCGGCCTGCTGCGGATGGACCCGGAGCGCCACACCTGCACCTGGAAGAACGAGCCGGTGACGCTGACCGTGACCGAATTCCTGATCCTACAGGCGCTCGCCACCCGCCCCGGCGTGGTGAAGAGCCGCAACGCGCTGATGGACGCGGCCTATGACGACCAGGTCTATGTCGACGACCGCACCATCGACAGCCACATCAAGCGGCTGCGCAAGAAGTTCAAGGTGGTCGACGACGACTTCGAGATGATCGAGACGCTGTACGGCGTCGGCTATCGCTTCAAGGAAGCCTGATCTGCGCCTCCCGGGCGGCTTGTTAACTGACAGGGCCCGCACGGCTGGGGTAAGCTTGGGCCACCGCCTGCTTCGCGGGACGACATCCAAACCAACCGGCAGCTTTCGCCTGTGCTTGATCGAACGCAGCTCGAGCAGGGACTGAATACCGAGGACGCGTCACTGCTCCTCGATCAGGAAGCCGTGGCCGACGAGGTGGCGCGGGACAAGGGCTGGCGCCGCCCGCTCGGCTGGCTGCGCCGCGCCGGCCAGTTCTTCTTCGCATTGTCGTTCTCGAGCCTGACGCGCCGCATCGTCTCGCTCAACCTGGCCGGCCTCGTCGCCTTGGTCGCCAGCATCCTCTATCTGTCGCAATTCCGCGCCGGCCTGATCGAGGCGCGCACCCAGAGCATGATGGTCTATGCCGAGATCATCTCGGAGGCGATCGCCGCCTCCGCGACCGTCGAAGGCAACACCGTCACCATCGATCCCGATCGGCTGCTCGACCTGAAGCCCGGCGAGAGTTTTGGCCAGCCGGATGAATCGGCCGATTTCCCGATCAATCCCGAGCGGGTCGCGCCGATCCTGCGTCGCCTGATCGCGCCGACCAAGACGCGCGCCCGCATCTTCGACCGCGATGGCGGCCTGATCCTCGACAGCCGCAATTTGTTCGCGCGCGGCGACGTGCTGCGCATGGAGCTGCCGCCGCCGTCGGAGAAGCCGTCGCTCTATGAGAAGACCAAGGCCACGATCAAGACCTGGCTCAACCGCGGCGACCTGCCGATCTACCGCGAGCTCGGTCCCGAAGGCGGCAAGGGCTATTCCGAAGTCGCGCAATCGCTCGAGGGCCTCAACAGCAGCATGGTGCGCGTCACGGAGCGCGGCGCGATCATCGTGTCGGTCGCCGTTCCGGTGCAGCACTTCCGTGCGGTGCGCGGCGCATTGATGCTGACCACCCAGGGCGACGACATCGACCAGCTGGTGATGTCCGAGCGCCTCGCCATCCTCAAGATCGGCGGCGTCGCGTCCGCGGTCATGATCATGCTGTCACTGCTGCTGGCGAGCACGATCGCAGGCCCGGTGCGGCGGCTCGCCGACGGCGCCGAACGCGTCCGCCACCGCATCCAGACCCGCGTCGAGATTCCCGACTTCACCGGGCGCCGCGACGAGATCGGCCATCTCTCGGGCGCGTTGCGCGACATGACCAACGCGCTCTACAGCCGCATCGAGGCGATCGAGATGTTCGCCGCCGATGTCGCGCATGAACTGAAGAACCCGCTGACCTCGCTGCGCTCCGCGGTCGAGACGCTGCCATTGGCACGCAACGAGAACAGCCGCGCGCGGCTGCTCGCGGTGATCGAGCATGACGTCAGGCGGCTCGACCGCCTGATCTCCGACATCTCCGATGCCAGCCGGCTCGATGCCGAATTGCAGCGCCAGGACATGGCGCCGGTCGATCTGCGGCGGCTGTTGACCACGCTGACCGGCGTCGCCAACGAGACCAGGCTCGGCCACGACGTTGCGGTCGAGGCCCGCTTCGAGGGTCGCGGACCGAACGATCCGTTCTCGGTGCCCGGCCATGATTCCCGGCTCGGCCAGGTGATCTCGAACCTGCTGTCGAACGCGCAATCGTTCTCCAAGCCGGGCGACAAGGTGCGCATCGTCTGCCGCCGCACGCGCGGCGAGGTCGAGATCGTGGTCGATGATGACGGGCCCGGCATCGGCGAGGACGCGCTGGAGCGGATCTTCGAGCGCTTCTACACCGACCGGCCGCATCAAGGCTTTGGCCAGAACTCCGGCCTCGGGCTTTCGATCTCCAAGCAGATCATCGAAGCGCATGGCGGGCGCATCTGGGCCGAGAACCGCACCGGTCCGGCGGATGACGACGGCAAGCCGACCGTCGCCGGCGCACGCTTCGTGGTCAGGCTGCCAACACTATGAGCGACAATTCAAGCGTGCACGCATCCGCCGTTCTCGTCGGCGAGCGTGCGGTGCTGATCCGCGGCCCGTCCGGCGCCGGCAAGTCCCGTCTCGCCTTCGATCTGATTCTCGCCGGGCGCACCGGCGTGCTTCCGCCGGCCATTTTGGTGGGGGATGACCGTGTCCATCTCGACACAGCCGGTGAACAATTGTGGGTTCGTCCGGCGCCCCAATTGGCCGGTCTGATCGAGATCCGGGGCCTCGGAATCCGCCACTGCCCGTTCGCCAGCGAGGCCATGGTCGGGTTGATCGTCGACCTTGCCGCCGACGATGCCGAGCGGCTGCCGCCGCCGGAGGCGCTCAAGTCTCGCCTCAATGGTGTTTTGTTACCGCGATTACCCGTCGCCGCCGGCTTCCTACCCCTGCCGCTAGTTGTCGCAGCGCTGACGACAACCGAAAGTTCATGGTCCCGTAATCTTGCGGCCAATTGCCGGGAGGGAATTGGTAACCATATCACATCCACAATCGCGCCGGATTTTGCCGGCGCAGCCTCCCCTCTCTACCGCCAGGAACCGGGAGACTAGCCAAGATGCCCTCTTGCGCAGGGCCTCTGGATGGTCAAAGTGGCGCGTTCGTGCGGTGCACCAAAGGGCGCCCGCGAGGAGTTTCCGATGATTGGTCTAGTGCTGGTGACCCATGGGCGCCTTGCCGACGAGTTCAGGGCGGCGCTCGAACACGTAATGGGTCCGCAGAAACAAATTGAGGCAATTACGATCGGTGCCGAGGACGATTCCGATCTCTGTCGAAGCGACATCATCGAGGCGGTGAATCGCGTCGATAGCGGCGACGGCGTTGCGATCCTCACCGACATGTTTGGCGGCACGCCGTCGAACCTTGCGATCTCCTGCATGAGCCGTCCGAAGGTGGAAGTGCTCGCGGGGATCAATCTTCCCATGCTGGTCAAGCTCGCCAAGGTCCGCGAGGAGCGTTCGCTGCCGGACGCGATCGCGATGGCCCAGGAAGCCGGACGCAAATACGTCACCATCGCCAGCCGCGTGCTCGCAGGCAAATGAGCGACGGGGCCTCGGGCGATAACCAGGCCGGCCCGGGCGTGCCAGCGGGCGCCATGTCCCGCGAACTGCTGATCGTCAACAAGCGCGGCCTGCATGCGCGGGCATCGGCCAAGTTCGTCCAGCTGGTCGAACGCTTCAATGCCGAGGTCTGGGTCACGCGCGGCGGCGAGACCGTCGGCGGCACCTCGATCATGGGCCTGATGATGCTGGCCGCCGGCCCCGGCACCACGGTCGTGGTCTCCGCCAAGGGCGCCGAGGCGCAGCAAGCGCTCGACGCCATCGCCGAACTCGTCGCCAGCAAGTTCAACGAGGAAGGCACTTAGGGCGGGCTCGCCACGCCTACATCGTCACCCTGAGGAGCCGCGCAGCGGCGTCTCGAAGGGTCGACGGCCCGACTGTGGCCGTTCATCGTTCGAGGCTCGCTTCGCTCGCACCTCAGGATGACGGATCTATGCTCGTCATTGCGAGCCAACGGGTCGCGCGAACGCGCGCCCGATGACAGGCTCCGCGAAGCAATCCATCGCACGGCATACGCGGAAGCATGGATTGCTTCGTCGCTATCGCTCCTCGCAATGACGAGGCGTTCGCGGACTCTGAGCGGGCGCTACTTCGCCGGCGGCACCAGATAGACTTTCCAGGCGGTCGACGGCCCGGGATGACCGTTGAAGAAGCGCATGGTGGTCATCACCAGCGGCTCGGCATCCTTGGCATTCTCCGCCATCCACGCCTCGCATGGCTTCAGGAACACCGGATCGGTGGTGTCGCAGATGCCGATGAAACCGAGACGCCTGGCTTCATCGAGCGAGGTCAGACCGGAGGTCCACGCTTCGCCCGGCACCAGCGACGCCGGATGATCCGGACTGTAGAACGTCATCGGCTCGCCGATGTCGGAACGCGCAATCACCACGGCCCAGCGTGAATGGAATCTGTCCTGCCAGGTCTGGGTGAGCTCGCGGGCGAGCTCGGAGCGCGCCGCGTAGGTCGCGGCGCCATTGTGGCTCGACGCCATCTCCTGCGTGGCGATGCTGGGCGCGGCGATCAGCGTGGCGATCGTGGCCACCAACCAGACCGCCGTGATCGAGAACAGCGCCATGCGCGGGAAGCGCAGCGCGGGGATCGCGACCAGCGCCAGCGGCACCAGGAAGAACAGCGGGATGCCCCAATCGGTCTTGATGTAGACGGTGAACGCCAGCGCGCCGAGCGGCGGCCCGATCGCGACGATCGACTGGATGATCCAGACGTTGAGCGCCTGCGGCAGGTTGACGGCCGGATTGGGTCCGCGCGACCAGATGCGCGCCAGCACGTCCGACGGCCGCCACGGCACCGCCCCCAGCAGCAGCGCGACAAAGCCAAGCGCAACGGGAATCGCGAGCAGCCCGGCATTGTGCAAGATGTAGCCGATCACGAGCTGCACGTTGAGCGCGCGGCTCGACAGCGCATAGACGTCGCCGGCATAGGTGAACGGCACGAAGTTCACCTCCTCCAGCCACACCAGATGCGGAATCATCGCCACGATCATCGTGCCGATCGCAACCCATGGCGCCGGCGAGCGCAGGAACTGGGCGCGCTGCGGATGGATCAGCGCGGCAAGCCCGATGGCGCCGATCACCGTCACCACCCAGTACTTGGTCATCAGCGCCAGCATGCCGGCGAAGCCGAGCCACAGACCTGATTTGAAGCTGCGCTTCTCGAACGCGTTCAGATAGGCCAGCACCAGCAGCGGCAGCGGCAGCAGCTGGGCGAGGTCGGCGTTGTACTTGAAGCCCTTGAAATTGAAGATCGGGTAGAGCGCGAGCATCACCACCATGAAGAACGCGCGACGGCGATCGACGACGCGCAGCGCGATCAGCCAGCACACCACCAGCGCGAAGCTGACGGTGGCCATCGCGAGCGCATAGGTCGACCAGTTGGTCACGGGGAAGATCCTGAACCAGACGCCTGCGATCCAGCCCGACAGCGGCGGATGCTTGCCGTAGCCGAGCAGGAAGCGCTGGCCCCAGGCATAGGCTTCCGCGACATCCATGTGGACGTCCTGCGCGGCCTTCAGCTTGACCAGGATGAGCGTCCAGAGAAACGCGTGGACCAGCGCGAAGCCGATCACGAACCACAGGCTGGTCCTGGGATCGGTGGCGCGCGAGGCGATCCATGCGGCGATCCGGCGAATCGTCAGCTTGCGGCTCGTGCGCCGTGCGGCGGGAAGAATGGAGACGGTCGACATGGCCTGTGCCTGAGGCATGCCCCGGAAAAGTGGCAAGCGGATTTCCGGGTGGATCATGCCCGAGTGGAAGCGGGAGCGCAGAGATAGCTCGTTTGGACTACGCCGCGCTTTAGCGCGTTTTTGTGGCCAGTGAAATCAGCTTGGCGTGAGAACGCCTCCAGCCGACGGATTCGGCTTCCGATTCACTTTCCGAGCAGCTCCGGCCGGTATTCGAAGTGCATGGTATCGTAGTGATACCATTTGCCGCCCCAGATGAATCCATGGCGCTCGAAGATGTCGACGATCTCTCGCGGCATCCGGTTCTTGTAAGGGATGGTCTTGGCCTTGCCGTCTCCCTTGGCTGCCCATAGCCAGTAATCCGAGACCTTCAGGTTGAGGTCGATCGCGGCGGCATAGCCATGCATGCTCATCCGGCCGGTATCGGCGACGGCGCGACATGACAGCACACCTGCGATCGGAAAAGCCGCGGCACGCAGCGCCGGATCGAGTGCGTCGATCTCGGCGGAGACCTGCTTGAGTCGCTCGGCGACGCCGTTGACCCGTGTCACCTGGACCGGCTTGCCCCAGGATTTCGGCAGCCAGGTGATCGTCACCAGGTTCCTCTTGACCTCGCCGGTATTGCAGTCGCCGTACATCTTCCTGAAGAAGGCTTCGTTGCGGAAACGGCCGGGATCAACGTTGGGGGCCGGCGGTGCCGACGGCCCGGTCGGATAAGTTAGCCGCATCTGGTCGAGGATCGACGCATTGCGCAGCATCTGGTCGAACGGCTTGTCGGAGACGCCGTCATCGACCGGCATCACCGTGCCGTCGCGCCAGGTGATCGACGTGTCGTCGTGGCCGGACAGCGCATCGGGATAGGCGCGCACCAGGCGGTCGAGCAGTTCGGAGCGCGTTTCGGCCTGCGCGAGCGGTGGCATCAGCGCGAGCAATGCAATGATGCAAGCTGTCCCTCGCCCGGCCATTCAGCGCTTCCCGGTCTGATCGATCAGCGCGACATTGGCCTCCTCGATCGCGTTCAGCTTCGGATTCCAGCTGTTCGGCGCATACCAGGGGAAGCGCGAAAAATACGCCTTGAGATCGGCGGAATCGAAATAGCGGCCCCTGCGGGCAAAGATCTCGTTGCGCGCGATCCGCAACTCGTCCCGCGACAGCCGGCGCAAATCGGCCGGCGTCAGCAGACGGCGATCGGAATCCGGGAAGATGAAGCCGCCCGGCGCTGCTCCCGTGCCGAGCTCGAAACGATCGATCAGCGCGACATTCGCGCTCTCGACAGCGTTGAGCGGCGGGTCCCATGAGCGGGGTACGTACCAGGCGAACTTGCTGAAGCGCGCGGTCAGGTCGGGCGCATTGAAGTAGCGCCCGCGCCGCGCGAAGATTTCGTTGCGGGCGATCCGCAGCTCGTCCTTGCTGAGCGCCTTGAGATCGGCGTCCGACAGCAGGCGGCTGTCGGAGTCCGGGATGATGAAGTCCGATTGGGTGCGCGCTGCCGGCAGCGCCGATGCAGGCAGGCTTTGCTGCGGCGGGATCACCGTCGCCGGCGGATCGGCGGTCGCGACCTGGCCTGTCGCGAGCTGGCTTGTTGCGACCTGCGCCGGCGCGTTGCCGGCAAAATAGAACGAGCCGTCGATCGGCGAGGTCGAGACCCACGGCTGCTGCGCGCTGCCGGTGGCACGCTTGACCACCAGACCGACCTGATTGAAGGCTTGCAGCACGTCGAGCCCGGGCTTCTGCATGGTGTCGACCAGCGCGCGGGTGTAGGGGCTGTGGCCGTCATCGCCGTCCAGCGCGACGTTGCCGGGCTGGGTCGCGTAGGACAGCAGCGTGCCCTCCGGCGCGCGGATCTGCGCAAGGCCACTATCGGCGGCGCGCAGGCCGCGCCCGCCGAACGGATTGTTCCGGCAGGCATCGAGGATGACGATGTTGAGCCGCGTGCCCGCCCCTTCCATCTGCCGCAGCACCAGGCTGACATCGACCATCTGGAAATCGACATCGGCCTCGCGCGTGGGATTGGCCGACACCGGCACCAGATAATTCGTGCCGCGCACCTGGATGCCGTGGCCGGCGTAATAGAACAGCGCGACGTCGGCGCCGATCAGCTGGCTGCCGAAGCGCTGGATCGCGGTGTCGAAGCCGGCCTTGTCCAGATCGACCTGGGCCCGTCCGCCGACCAGCGCGAAGCCCAGCCGTTGCAGCGTGTCGGCCACGAGCTCTGCATCGCTCTTCGGATTCTGTAGCCGCGACACGTTCTGATAGGTGGAATTGCCGACGACCAGCGCAACGCGCTTCTCGGCGGCCGCCGGCGCGACCAACAGCACGGCGAGCAATCCGGCAGCGAGCAAGGTCCAGCGCATCGTCAGGTCCAGGGTTTTCGGGCCGAAAGACCTAGCAGAAACATGCCCGAAAATCGATCATTGCAACCCGACCGGAAACACCCCCGTGATTCGCCGTCACACCCCTGCAAAATACCGCAATATGGTTGCCCGCGCGGGGGTGCGGATGCTATCCCGCGCCCCATGACAACTGCCCCGATTTCCAACATCCGCAACTTCTCCATCGTCGCCCATATCGACCATGGCAAATCGACCCTTGCCGACCGCCTGATCCAGATGACGGGCGGCCTGTCGGATCGCGAAATGGCGGGCAAGGAGCAGGTGCTCGATTCGATGGATATCGAGCGCGAGCGCGGCATCACCATCAAGGCGCAGACCGTCCGGCTGAACTACCGTGCCAAGGACGGCAAGGATTACATCTTCAACCTGATGGACACGCCCGGCCATGTCGACTTCGCCTACGAGGTGTCGCGGTCGCTGGCGGCCTGCGAGGGTTCCCTGCTGGTGGTCGACGCCAGCCAGGGCGTCGAGGCGCAGACCTTGGCCAACGTCTACCAGGCACTCGACAACAATCACGAGATCGTGCCGGTCCTGAACAAGGTCGACCTGCCCGCGGCCGAGCCCGAGAAGGTCAAGCAGCAGATCGAGGACGTGATCGGCATCGACGCCTCGGATGCGGTGATGATCTCGGCCAAGACCGGTGTCGGCGTGCCCGACGTGCTGGAGGCGATCGTCACCCGCCTGCCGCCGCCGCAGGGCGACCGCGACGCGACCTTGAAGGCGCTGCTGGTCGACAGCTGGTACGACGTCTATCTCGGCGTGGTGGTGCTGATCCGCGTCGTCGACGGCACCATGAAGAAGGGTAGCCGCATCCGCATGATGGGCACCGGTGCCGCCTACGACGTCGAGCGCGTCGGCTTCTTCACGCCGAAGATGCAGCAGGTCGAGGAGCTCGGCCCCGGCGAGATCGGCTTCATCACCGCGGCGATCAAGGAAGTCGCCGACACCCGCGTGGGCGATACCATCACCGACGACCGGAAGCCGGTCACCGAAATGCTGCCGGGCTTCAAACCCGCCATTCCAGTCGTGTTCTGCGGCCTGTTCCCGGTCGACGCCGACGACTTCGAGACGCTGCGCGCGGCGATGGGCAAGCTGCGCCTGAACGACGCCAGCTTCTCCTTCGAGATGGAGACCTCGGCCGCGCTCGGCTTCGGCTTCCGCTGCGGCTTCCTCGGCCTGCTGCATCTGGAGATCATCCAGGAGCGGCTGTCGCGCGAATTCGATCTCAATCTGATCGCGACCGCGCCGAGCGTCATCTACCACATGAAGCTGACCGACGGCACCGAGCTCGAGATCCACAATCCGGTCGACATGCCCGACGTGGTCAAGATCGCCGAGATCCAGGAGCCCTGGATCGAGGCGACCATCCTGACCCCGGACGAATATCTCGGCAGCGTGCTGAAGCTGTGCCAGGACCGCCGCGGCTCGCAGAAGGAGCTGACCTATGTCGGCTCGCGCGCGATGGTGAAGTACGATCTGCCGCTCAACGAGGTGGTGTTCGACTTCTACGACCGGCTGAAGTCGGTCTCCAAGGGCTACGCCTCGTTCGACTATCATCTGACCGACTACAAGCCAGCCGATCTGGTCAAGATGCAGATCCTGGTCAACGCCGAGCCGGTCGACGCGCTGTCGATGCTGGTGCATCGCACCCGCGCCGAGGGCCGCGGCCGCGCCATGGTCGAGAAGATGAAGGAGCTGATCCCGCCGCACATGTTCCAGATCCCGATCCAGGCGGCGATCGGCGGCAAGGTGATCGCGCGAGAAACCGTCCGCGCGCTGCGCAAGGACGTCACCGCGAAGTGCTACGGCGGCGACATCACGCGCAAGCGCAAGCTTCTGGAGAAGCAGAAGGAAGGCAAGAAGAAGATGCGGCAGTTCGGCAAGGTCGACATCCCGCAGGAAGCCTTCATCGCCGCGCTCAAGGTGGACAGCTGAGCCGACCGCGCCGGTGTTGCCCGTTATTGTCCCAGCAACAAAACGCACCATGATTTGAATCGCCATCACCCCGCGTGCGGGCTAAATTCGGATCATGTTGCGCATCCTGTCGTTCTCGATCGTCATCCTCGCATTGTTGCAGCCGGACCTGAGCTCGGCCGCCTCCTCGAAAAAGCGCCACGGCAGCACGCGCTGGCATGGCTACGGCTTCCTGCCCGGCTACCGCCAGCCGCCCAATCCGACCATCCCGGTGCTCGGCCCGCGCGGTGCCGCGCGCGGCTACCCGGACTATTCGCCGCAATATTGGTATGGCGGGGACTGGCACTACTTCGGCCGCCCCGGATTCCATGGCGGAGGCCGCTACAATGGCGGCAGCTACGGCCCGTGCTGGGTCTGGACACCGATCGGGCGCGCCTGGGAGTGCGGCTAGCTAGAGCCTTTCCCGTTCCGATAGAATCGGAACGGGGCTCCAGGTTCTTGTCTTGACGCGTTTTCTTCACGCGAACCGGTATCCACTTTGCTCGAAAACGCTCTGGCCGCCATCCATGCATGGCGCGACGTCCGGCAGTCGAGCAGGCTAGAGCCTTTCCAGTCCCGATGGAATCGGGCGGGGCTCTAGGTTCCTGTCTTGACGCGTTTTCTCCACGCGAACCGGTATCCACTTCGCTCGAAAACGCTCTAGCTTGCCGACCGCGGACGGATGCGCCACCATCGCCTCAAGCGCGGACCAACAACAGCAACACCGCGCAACGGGGAAACGCATGAGCAAGGCCGCGCGCTTTGACTATGGCTGGGTCGTCGTCGGCGCGGGCGCGCTGATGACCTGCGTCGGCTTCGGCACGATGCTGTCGCTCGCCGTGTTCCTGCAACCGATCTCGGATGCGATGGGCTGGTCGCGCGCCGGCATCTCGGCGGCGGCGACGCTGGATTTCCTCTGCATGGGCTTTGCGGCGTTCGCGTGGGGCGCGCTGTCCGACCGCTTCGGCACCCGCATCGTGGTGCTGGCGGGTGCTCTGCTGCTCGGTCTTGGGTTGGTGACAGCGAGCCAGGCGCAGAGCCTGTGGCAATTCCAGCTCTGCTTCGGCGTGCTGATCGGGATCGCCGCCGGCAGCTTCTATGCGCCGATGATGGCGCTTGCCAGCGCCTGGATCGACAAGCATCGCAGCCTCGCGGTCGCACTGGTGTCGGCCGGCATGGGCGTATCGCCGCTGACGGTCGCGCCATCGGCGAGCTGGCTGATCACGGCCTATGACTGGCGCTTCGCGATGCTGGTGATCGGCATCGCCGCGTGGGCGCTGTTGATCCCCGCCGCGTTCCTGGTGCGCGCCGCGCCGCAGGGCACGACTGTCGCCAACGCCGCAGCCACGGATGCGCCGCAAGCGGAATGGACCGCGGCACAAGCGCTGCGCACGCCGCAATTCATCACGCTGGCGCTGGCGCATTTCGCCTGCTGCGCGGCGCATTCCGGGCCGATCTTCCACATGGTGTCGTACGCCATGGTGTGCGGCATCGCGCCACTCACCGCGGTCACGGTGTACAGCCTCGCCGGCTTCTCCGGGCTCGGCGGCCGGCTGCTGCTCGGCGTGCTCGCAGACCGGCTCGGCGCCAAGCCGGTGCTGGTCGGCGGCCTGCTGGTGCAGGCGCTGTCGATCGCGACCTATCTCGCGGTGGCGCGGCTCGGCGAATTCTACGCACTGTCGGTGGTGTTCGGTCTCGCCTATGGCGGCGTGATGCCGCTCTATGCCGTGCTGGTGCGCGAGTTCTTCGGCGCGCGCATCATGGGCACGGTGTTCGGTGCGGTGTCGGCGTTCGCGAGCCTCGGCATGGCGCTCGGGCCGTGGGCCGGCGGCTATGTGTACGACACGTTCCACGGCTATACGTGGCTGCACGCCGGTTCCTTCGCGATCGGCCTCGCCGCGGTCGCGGTGGCGCTGAGCTTTCCGACCAGGCGCCAGCCGTCGCTCGATCTCGGCCGTGCCGCCGCGTAAGCGCGTCCGTCGATCCGTCACGCATCGGCACCAACAGCGGATAGCTGATCTGCGGACACACCATGCTACCTTGCCCTCCCCGGCCGGATGCGTCACCATCACCTGACGCGCCCAACAAGAACGACCGAAGGGGCCGAGGAAACGCATGAACAAGCCGCAGGGGTTTGACCTTGTCGAGCGGGCGCGCGCACTGGCGCCGCTGATCATGAGTGAAGCCGACGACATCGAACGAACGCGGCGGCTGACGCCTTCCGTGACCTCAGCCCTGGTCGAGAACGGATTGTACCGGGCGCTGCTGCCGAAGCGATTTGGCGGCGCCGAGGCGACGCTCGACGAATTCATGCAGATGCAGGAGGAGATCGCCAAGGCCGACGCGTCGACCGCATGGTGCCTCGGCCAATGCAGCGTCTGCGCGATGACCGCGGCCTATCTCGATCCTGAAGCCGCCGACGAGATCTTCAACACTGCGCCCGGCATCCTGGCCTGGGGCGCGATCGGCCACGAGGTTCGCGCCGAGCCCGGCGGCTACCGCGCCAGCGCGCGCTGGGATTTTGCCTCGGGCTCGCGGCAGGCGAGCTGGCTCGGCGCCCACGTCCGGGTCGTCGAAGCCGACGGCTCACCGCGCAACAAGGCTGACGGTTCGCCGGAGATCCGCACCATCCTGTTCCCGATGTCGCAAGCCACGATGTATGACGTCTGGGACGTGATCGGCCTGAGAGGCACCGGCACCGATTCCTATTCGGTCGACAACCTCTTCATCCCGGAGAAATTCGCCGCGTTGCGCGACGATCCCACAGCATGCCGCGAAACGGGACCGCTCTACAAGCTCACCACCAACATGGTGTTCAGCATGGGCTTCGCCGCGACCTCGCTCGGCGTTGCGCGCGCCATGCTCGATGCGGCGACCGAACTCGCGCGCGGCAAGACCCCGCAAGGATTGAAGGCGATGCGCGACAACAATGCGGTGCAGGGCCAGATCGGCCGCACCGAGGCGAGCCTGCGCGCCGCGCGCGCCTATCTGTACGCGACCGCCAACGACGTCTGGCGCGATCTGTCGCGCGGCGAAGCGATCAGCGAAGCGCATCGCGTCGCGATCCGCATCGCCTCGACCTGGACCATCCACCAGTCGGCCTCGGTGGTCGACATCGCCTATCACATGTCGGGCGCGACGGCGGTGTTCGCTAAAAATCCATTCGAGCGAAGATTCCGTGACATGCACGCGATCGCGCAGCAGATCCAGGCCCGCGACACCCAGTATGAGGACGCCGGCAAGGCGATCCTCTCGGGCAATCTGGGCGCCGCGCCGACGACGCGCTGAAGCGCGATGAAGTCAGCTTGAACCAGAGCGCGTACTCATACAGCCACCATGTCGGCTCTCCCCCTAAACTGGACATCGCCGGTGACTACGGCATGTCGATTTTGGGCCACAAGGCGAGACCGACCAGCTAAGCGAAAGCAAATCGTTTGCCGAATGCAGATGCTGCGGCGAGTGCATCGTCCCGCTTGACAAAAGTTCTGGTAAACCCGCCCGGTCCATCAAGCTTGATGATGACCGTGGGAACACCAGAAGGTTGCGGACGAGCATCAGTCGTCCATGAGACGTCGCCGACGCGGACACTAACGATTTGCTCCAAATCAATCGCGCTTTTCATCGATTGAAGGAGCTGCGCAGCATCACGAACGGCCAATGTGTTGCCCTGGACATCTCCTGGAGAGAGCGAGATGAGTTGAATAAGATCATCAGGTGCCGAAGCGCCTTTCGGGATCGAGAGAAAGACACCATGGCCTATCTCCATTTTTTCTCTTGATTTCCAATCGAGGAAAGCGCGCCAAAACCAGCTCAACGCGAGACGGCAACAGGTTTCGATTTTGCGGGAGAGTTTCATAGCCAGGCCTTTGACGCGCCGTCATGACGCTACCCACTTCCAAATACAGTTCATAGTCTGAGCAATAAAGCACCTCGCATTCATTAACTGACCGGAAACTCCCACCTACTCTACGGAAGCGGGCGTGGGACTGCTCGACCCCGCAAGGCGAAGCGGGTCTGCGGTCCGACTGATTCATCCCGATCTCATCGCGCTTCATCGCATGGTACGAAAGTAGGCACTGGCAACGACGGTCCCGGTACGAATTTCGGCGGCGCAACACCCGGTTGTTAAGCTTTTTCTGGGAGCTTGCGGACTCGAAAATCCCTGGAATTCCGACGGTACCATGTTCACGCTTCGATCGATTGCCGCCCGCCTGATCCTGGCGATTGCCCTGACTGTCGCAATCGCCTGCGCGATCCTCGGTGGCTTCTCCATCAGCCAGCAACGCGCGCTGACGCGGCTCGCGCTCGATCAGCAGCTCAAGCTGCAATATGACAGCGTGATCGCGGCGATAGAATATGAGGGGCGCGCCGCGCTCGCGGTCTCGGCCGTGATCGCAGCCTTGCCGCCGGTCGAGGATGCCATCGCCAAGGGCGATCGTGACGGCCTCGGCAAGCTGCTCGCCGCGCCCTGGGCCGCGATCAAGGCGCAGGGCATCCCGCTGATTTCGTTCTGGCAGGCCCCGGCGACGAGCTTCTATCGGGTCCACAACCCGAAAATCTTCGGCGACGACGCCTCCACCCGGCGCATCACCGTGGTGGAATCGATCAAGGCCGGCAAACCGATCGTCGGCGTCGAGCCCGCCCGCGAAGCCCTTTCGATCTTCGGCATGACCCCGGTCATGCACGACGGCAAGACGCTGGGCAATGTCGACATCGGCGTCGCCTTCGGCAAGGAATTCGTCGACCGCGCCAAGAAGCGCTTCGGCATCGACCTCGCCGTGCATTCCTTCGACGGCCAGCGCTTCAGGCGGCTGTCCTCGACCTTCGGCGACAGCGTGGTGGCGACCCAGGACGAGCTCAAGAGCGTGATGAACGGCGCGGCCGTGCTGCGCGACGCCGTTCTCGACGGCCACGAGGTCGAGCTCTATCTCGGCCAGATCAAGAACTATGCCGGCGAGCCGGTCGCCGTGCTCGAGATCATCAAGGACACCAGCGACTATGCGGCCGCGGCCGCAACCGCGCAGCGCAACCTGGTCCTCGGCGTGGTTGCGATCCTGGCCGCGGCCATATTGCTGGCCTTCCTGCTCGGCCGCGGCCTGTCACGGCCGCTCACCGCGATCACCGCCGTGATGAACCGCCTCTCCAGCGGCGACACCAGCGTCACGATTCCCGGCAGCGAGCGCCGCGACGAGCTCGGCACGATGGCGAAAGCGGTCGACGTGTTCCGCCGCAGCATGATCGAGACCTCGTCGCTGCGCGAGGCGCAGGAGGCCGACAAGGTGAAGGCGGAGACCGACCGGCGGACGCTGCAACGGCAGATGGCCGACCGCTTCGAATCCGACGTCAAGGATATGGTCGCCGCGGTCGCGCGGTCGTCGAGCGACATGCAGCGCGTCGCAGGCGAGATCACGTCGAGTGTCAACGGCACCTCGGAGCGGACCTCGGCGGCAGCCGCCGCGTCGGAGGAAGCCTCGGCCAGCGTCAATGCGGTGGCCGCGGCGACCGAGGAGCTGGCGTCCTCGATCACCGAGATCGGCCGCCAGGTCACCCATTCCAGCCGCGTCGCCGACAACGCCGTGGCCAAGGCAGCGGAAACCACCGAGATGGTGACGAGCCTCGCCGCGTCAGCCGAGAAGATCGGCGACGTGCTGCGCCTGATCAGCGCGATCGCGAGCCAGACCAATCTGTTGGCGCTCAACGCCACCATCGAGGCGGCGCGCGCCGGCGACGCCGGCCGCGGCTTCGCCGTGGTCGCCTCCGAGGTCAAGGAACTGGCGAGCCAGACCGCGAAGGCGACCGACGAGATCGCCGGCCAGGTCGGCGCGATCCAGTCCGCCACCGGCAATTGCGTCAGCGCGATCGGCGACATCAGCACCACCATCCGCGAGATCTCGGGCATCGCCACCGCGATCGCGGCCGCCGTCGAGCAGCAGGACTCGGCGACGCGCGAGATCGCCCGCAGCGTGCAACAGGCGTCGTCCGGGACCGGCGAAGTCTCCGCCAATATCGCCGGCGCGAGCGAGGCCGCCGGCCAATCCCGCGCGCTCACCGGCAATGTGCTGGATACATCAGGCCAACTCGGCGATCACGCCTCCGCGCTGTCGCACAGCGTCGACACCTTCCTCGCCGGCCTGCGCGACGCCGCCTGAGCGGCGGCGCTGCGGGTCACGTCACGGCCACGGCAGGAGGGGCGGCGGTGCGGATTGTTCGGACTTGCCATCCGGCGCCGATCCTCCCCAGTCGCTCATGAAAGGCATCTTCAGCAGACCGCGCAGCGATTGTTGCTCGGAACCATCGAAGCCGTCGAGCCCGTAACGCAGTTCGGCAAAGCGCGGGCCATGATTGTAGGTGCCGCCAAGCCGGTCCCAGATCGAGAGCAGGTTTGAATAGTTGCTGTCGGTCTCTGGCTGGTGACGGGAGTGATGCATCTTGTGCATGTTCGGCGTCACGAACAGCAGCCGCAGCCGGCGATCGAGGCGCTCGGGCAGCCTGATATTGGCATGCTCGAGCTGGCCGTTCAGCGCCGACAGCGTCAGATAGGTGACCAGCACCCAGGCCGGCGTTCCGAACACCACGACGCCGGCGATGTGCCAACTGATCCGCCATAGCGTCTCACCCGGATGCTCGCGGAACGCGGTGGTGACATCGACCAAGCGGTCGGCATGGTGCACGCGGTGGAAGCGCCACATCCAGCCGAGCTTGTGCATCGAGAGGTGGGCGAAATAGGTGAAGAGGTCGAGTCCGATGAGGCCGAGCAGGAGTTGGGCCGGGGCTGACAGGCCAAGCCAGTAAGACAGGCCGAATCCCGCGTCCGCGGTCCAATGCGTGACCAATGGCGAGAGCGGACTGAACAACAGGTTGACGCCAACGAAGATCACGGTGATGGCGGCGTTGCGCCCGATGTTACGCAGCCGTTCGCTACGGGCGTAGTCGAACAGCGGAAACGCCGCCTCGAACAGCAGCACCAGCGCGAAGCCGGCGAGCAGAAACGTGATGCGCGCGCCGGCAGATGGCAGCGCGACCTGCGCCGCCTCTCCGGCGCCGGGTTGGGACAAGAGCTTCACAAAGCCGATCATGACGCGTGCTCCTCTCTTTACAAAACGAATATTCGTTCTTTATAATGGAGGCCTGCGAACGTCAAGCCGTCCCGCCGCTCAGGCTGCGCCGGGACTCCGAAGGAACCGATCATGCCGAAGGTGAAACCCGAAACCCTGGCGCTGCGCCGCGAGGAGATCCTGCGCGCCGCCGAGAACTGCTTTGCGCGGCAGGGATTTCACCAGACCACGATCCAGGACGTGATCAAGGAGTCGGGCCTCAGCGCGGGCTGCATCTACGGACACTTCGCCAGCAAGGACGAATTGATCCAGGCGATCAGCGACAGCCGTCACGGTCGCGACAGCACGCTGTTCGCTGCCGGAGGCGACACCGATGATCCGTTGCAGGGCTTGCGGGCGGTCGCGCGTGCCTTCCTCGGCGACTTGCAAAAGGAGGCGGGCTTGCAGGCCCGCCGCGTCGGCTTGCAGCTCTGGGCGGAGGCACTCCGCGACGACGTGATCCGCGAACAGGTGGCGAGCGGAATACGGCAGCCGATCGCCTTGATCGCCGAGATGCTGCGCCGAGGGCAGAAACGCGGCGTGATCGACCGCACCGTTCAGCCGCGCGGCGCAGCGCGAGCGATCGTCGCCATGTTCCAGGGCATCGTGCTGCAACGGCTGTGGGGCGAATCCATCTCCACATCCGAGGCCATGCAGGTCTTCGAGACCTTTCTCGCCGGCCTCGCCGCGAAACGCTGACGGAACCCCGATGGCCATCCACGATCTCCTTGCCGGCCTGATCACCGGTTTGGCAGGCGGCCTGACCGCCGGGCTGCTTGGCGTCAGTCCTGGCGGCGGGCTGGTGGTGTTCTCGGTGCTGTTGCTTGGCGCCGGGCAGCACGTCGCGCAGGGCATTTCGCTGGTCGCGCAGGTGCCTCCGACCAGCCTCACCGGGATCAGGCGTTACTGGCGGAGCGGCAACCGCACGCCGCTGCGCTGGATCATTCTTCTGACCATTGGCTTCGTCGCCGGGGGCGCCGCCGGCGCACTCGCCGCGAACCATGTCGGCGAGCCTGCGCTGCGCTGGACCTATGTGGCCTATCTCGTCGCACTCGACGCGATGCTGATCCTGCGCGGTGGGCGCGACAAGGCAGATCCCGACGACGATCGCACGGCGCGCGACATACCCTGGCCGGCCCTGCTCTCTGTCGGCCTGCTGGCCGGCCTGTCGTCGGGCTTCCTGGGCATTGGCGGCGGGCTGGCAACCGTGGTGGGCCTGAGCGCCGTGCTCGGCGTGCCGCAACACCAGGCGCAGATGGCGAGCCTCGTGATGTCGCTGATCCCGACCACGCTCCCGTCGGCCTGGATTTACTGGAGCGAGGGCGCGCTCGCGTCATGGCCGGTGCTGGCGGGAGTCGTCGTCGGCCTGCTCGGAGGCACCGATCTCGGCGCCCGCGCCGCCAACCGCGTCGATCGCGCGACGCTCCGCATCGCGATGATCTTCTTCGTGTCGCTGATGGCGCTCTATATGACGTTCAAGGCGCTGTGGTAGATAAACACGGTATGTCCTCCTCTCGGAGTTCTCCATGCGCAAGCCGGCAACGTCGACCACGAAGGCTGCACGTCCCCCGCAAGCGAAGGCCGCGGACTCGCTGTTCGACGGCTACCCTGCCCCCGTCAAGGCCAAGCTGCTGGCGCTGCGGCGGCTGATCTTCGAGGCCGCGAAGACGACCAAGGGCGTCGGCGCGCTGGAAGAGACGCTGAAATGGGGCCAGCCGAGCTACCTGACGGCGGAGACCGGCAGCGGCAGCACGATCCGGATCGACCAGGTGAAGCCGGCCGCCGACCAGGTCGCGGTCTACTTTCACTGCCAGACCAACCTGGTCGAGACCTTTCGCGAGCTCTATCCCGAGCTCAGCTACAGCGGCAATCGCGCGATCCTGCTCGATGTCGCCGGCAAGCTGCCGGAGGTAGAGCTGCGCCACTGCGTGGCGCTGGCGCTGACCTATCATTTGAACAAGAAGGCGACGGTCGGCAAGGCGTAATCCTTGCCGTCGTTGCGAGGAGCGAAGCGACGAACCAATCCATCTGACCGCGCGGAGGATAGATAGATTGCTTCGCTGCGCTCGCAATGACGAGAGAGCAGCCCTGGCGGCTACGCGACCAGCGCCGTGGCGACGCGCTGCGCTTTCAAGAGGCTGATCACTTCGGCGTTCGGCCGGGCGCGGCTGAACAGGAAGCCCTGGCCCTCGTGGCAGCCCTCGGCGCGCAGGCAGCTCAGTTCCGCTTCGGTCTCGACGCCCTCGGCTGTGATGGTGACGCCCAATCCCATGCCGAGGCTGACGATCGAGCGCACGATCGCCTGCGCATCCGGGTTGGCGCCGAGGTCGCGCACGAAGGACTGGTCGATCTTGATCTTGTCGAACGGGAAGCTGCGCAGATAGCTGAGGCTCGAATAGCCGGTGCCGAAATCGTCCATCGACATCCGCACCCCGAGCGCGCGCAGCGCGTGCAGCGTCGCCAGCACTTGGCTGCTCTTTTCCAGCAGCAGCGTTTCGGTGATCTCGAGTTCGAGCCGCCGCGCCGGCAGGCCGGATTGCCGCAGCGCGTCGGTGACCAGCGCCAGCAGGTTGCCGGTACGGAACTGCAACGGCGACAGATTGACGGCGACGCGCACGTCGTCAGGCCATTGCGCGGCATCCATGCAGGCACGATGCAGCATCAACGAGCCGAGCGAATTGATCAGGCCGGTCTCCTCGGCGACCGGGATGAACTCGCCGGGCGAGATCATGCCGCGCTCCGGATGCGGCCAGCGCACCAGCGCCTCGAGGCCGGTGATGCGCCCGCTGGTGAGGTCGACCAGCGGCTGGTAGTAGGGTTGCAGGCCGTCGTTCTGGATCGCATCACGCAGATCGATCTCGATCTTGCGGCGGCTCTGGGCGCGCGCATCCATCTCGGCTTCGAAGAAGGAGAAGGTGCCGCGGAACTCGCTCTTGGCGCGCGACAATGCCATGTCGGCGCTCTTCAGCAGCTTCTCGGAATCCTCGCCGTCGCCGGGCGACATCGCGATCCCGATGCTGGCGCCGATCACCACCGAATGCCCCTCGAGCAGATAGGGCTCGCCGATCGCCTCCAGGATCCGCCGCGCCAGCAGCACCGCATCCTCGGGCCGCATCACGCCGCCCTGCACGATGGTGAACTCATCGGAGTTGAGGCGCGCCAGCGCGTCTTCCTCGCGCAGCGTCGAGCGCAGGCGTTTGGCGACCCCGCGCAACAGCTTGTCGCCGATGCCGTGGCCGAGCGTCTCGTTGACCGCCTTGAAATTGTCGAGCCCGAGCATCAGCACCGCGACCTTGTCGGTCGAGCGGCGGGTGTGCTGCAACATCTCGTCCATCTGCTGGCGCAGCAGATTGCGGTTCGGCAGGCCGGTCAGGCCGTCGTGCTGGGCCATGAAGGCCAGCCGCGCCTCGGCACGCTTGCGCTCGGTGATGTCCATCAGCGCGAGCAGCATCGCCGGCTGATCGCCATGCATCAGCTGGCGCGAATAGATCGCAAGGTCGATCAGCGTGCCGTCGGCGCGCACGTGCTTCCAGGTTCGCGCCGCCTGCTCGTCGCTGCTGCGACCCGGCGCCCAGGGCAATTCGGGATCGAACGCCTGCAAGCTCCTGATGGTCATCTTCTCGAATTCGGCACGCACGTAGCCATAATGCGCGATCGCGGCATCGTTGACCGCCAGGATTCGTTCGCCGTCGAGCGCGCACAGGATCATCGGCACCGGATTGCCGTCGAACAGCAGGCGGAACGAGGCCTCGCGCTGCTTCAATTCGGTGATGTCGACACGCAGGCCGACAATGCCGCCGTCCGAGGTCAGCCGCTCCTCGATCAGCACCACGCGGCCGTCGGCCAGCGTTTGCTCGTGGCGCTCCCCCGGCTGGTACATCTTCTTGAGCCGTTCGGCGATCCACTCTTCCTCACGCCCGGCGGCCTCGGGATAATCGCCCCGCGCGACGCCGATGCGGATGGTGTCCTCCAGGCGCGCGCCGTGCTCGAACAGGTCGGAGCTGCGCTTGTAGATTTCCGAGTATTTCTTGTTCCACAGCGTGTAGCGGCCTTCGGGGTCCAGGAACACGATGCCCTGCGGCAGGATATCGATCGCTTCGCGCAATCGCGCGTTGGACTTGCGTGCCTCGGCGATCGCGGCCTCGGCATGCGCGCGTTGGCGAACCAACTCGCCGATCTCAGCCGCGGGCCGACGCGAACCGCCTGCCACTCTCGGGATCGGCGTGGGCCGGCGGCCCCGGGAACGGGGCAGTTTGGACTGCTTCGGTTTCTTGATTTTCTTTGGCCGCATCATCGGTATCGCACGCCCCACGCGCATTCCAGCTCGGCGATACTTCTGCGATAAGTCTCTGAAAAATTGGTATCTCTTGGCGAATAGCTGCACACGTTGAGAAGCTGCGGCATGCCCGCTTAGCAGGCGGCTTCGCGCCGGGCGCAAATTGTTGCCGGTATGCGGGTGACGCAATGCGCGGATTTACGGCGTGGCAGCGCCGCTGCGTGGTGAAGGAAGCGTAAATCCACGCGCCGCTGCACAATGAATGCACCGAAAGCGCTTCAAGCGCTCGAATGTTTGTCAGTCTGTAACAGGGTTATCGCCGGGTTAAGCTGGCAGTCGCCAAACAAGGCGTGACGTCCGGTTGCGGGCTATAGCGGCTTGACCATGCGGATGGTCTCCGAACGAAAGCCACCGCGCTCATAAAAATCAATCGCGCGCCTGTTGTCGGCGAACACATCGAGACTGAGAAACCGGTACTTCATGTCGCGCGCCCAATCCTCGGCATGGCTCATCAGCAATCCGGCGATGCCCTGCCCTTCTGCCTGCTTCGTCAGGGCAAGGATCGCGACATAGCCACACGCTTCGTCCGTCACCCCATCCTTTCCGGGCTGCATATGGATGTAACCCAACCGCACATCATCGTCCGACACGGCGATCAGTGTCTGCGAGTTTTCGACGGCCTGGTTCACGGTGGCGGCCATGTAGCGGTCCTGAAACTGTTCCATCGCTCCCAAGTCATGCCACGCGGGACCAGGGACGCCTGAAAGACGCGGAGACAGCGCGACGAGAAAGTCGTGGTCGGATCGCGTTGCCTGCCGCACTCGAATCGAACCTGCACCAATCGACATTGCATTCTCCCACCATGGCACTCGCGAAGTCCGGAGGAGTTACAACGGATCGGCCGGACAAGCCACCGATACGCATTCGTGCACGGTGCCCGTCCTGCAAGCTTGAGCCACCCTGTGGGCGATCAAGCAAATGGGATGAAAGCGCGGTTCGTCTGGCCCGAATCCATGTTAGCCTCGCGCAGACAGAGTGATCCGAATGACACCCCGCCTGCGTCTGATCCCGCTTCTGATCTCAGCCCTCGTCGCCTGCACCATCTCCGCGCGGGCGCAGGACAAGGGCTCGCTCAATCCGCAGCCATTGCCGCCGCTCGCCAACCCCAACGATCCGACGATCGGGGCCAAGCAGTTGTTCGCACGCAAAGTGCTGCCGGCGGCGATGCCGACCCAGTCGATCGGCGGCTATACCAAAGGCTGTCTCGCCGGCGCCGCGCAGATGCCGCTCAACGGCGACACCTGGCAGGTGATGCGCCTGTCGCGCAATCGCTACTGGGGCCATCCCGACATGATCGCGCTGTTGAAGCGGCTGGCCGCCAACGCGCACAAGGACGCCGGCTGGCCGGGCATCCTGGTCGGCGACATCGGCCAGCCGCGCGGCGGTCCCGCGCTCTCCGGTCACGCCAGCCACCAGATCGGGCTCGACGCCGACATCTGGCTGACGCCGATGCCCAATCGCCAATTGTCGCGCGAGGATCGCGAAGAGATGTCGGCGGTGATGATGGTCCGCGACGACCGGCTCGACGTCGACCCGCGCGTGTTCACGCCGGGCCATCTGCTCGTCCTCCGCGACGCGGCGCGTGAGCCGGCGGTGCAGCGCATCTTCGTCAATCCGGCGATCAAGAAGGCGCTGTGCCGCGAGGCCAAGGGCGATCGCAGCTGGCTGTCGAAGATCCGGCCGTGGTGGGGCCACGACTACCACTTCCACATCCGCATCCGGTGCCCGTCCGGCAGTCCCGAATGCGAAAGTCAGAAGCCGCAAACCGAAGGCGAAGGCTGCAAGCCCTCCGATCTCGCCTTCTGGTTCAAGGATTCGGTGCTGCATCCGAAGCCGCCGCCGAAGCCACCGAAGCCGCACCCACCGATGACGCTGGCGCAAATGCCGGCGGATTGCAGGACGGTGCTGAACGCACCCGACGCCAAGCAATAACATCTTTGTCAGGCGGCTATGCCGGCCGGCTCCAACTACGTTATGATCGCGCGTGGCCGCGCCGTAAGTGCGGCCGCGCGATGGATCGGGGCCGCTGATCTGTTTCATCCGTCACAATTGCATTGGACCAGACATGCGCACATCGCTCCTCGCCGCATCGCTGCTGCTCGTTTCCGTTCCCGCCTTTGCGGCAGAGGAGCCGAGCGGCTGCGACAAGTTCAAATGGTCGATCGACCGCGCCCGCACCGCGCTCACCGCGCCCGATCGCGCCAGGCTTACCTCGGGCAGCGAGCAGGCCGCATTGCCCTCGACCGCCATCACCCTGGCGCTGGTGGCCCCCGCCGACGCCAAATTGCCCTCGCCGCCGGAGCGCGCGCCGAAGGACGGCACCTTCGCCGGCTTCACCAGCTTCAAGGCCGCGCCGAAGGCCGGGCTCTATACCGTCAGCCTGTCGGCCGGCGCCTGGGTCGACCTGGTGCAGGACGGGCATTTCCTGAAGCCGAAAGCCTTCAGCGGCGCGACCGATTGCGACGGTATCCGCAAGACCATGAAGTACGATCTCGCCGCGAGCCCCTTCGTGTTGCAGGTCAGCGGTGCGAAGGAGAACTCGCTCTCGATCGCGATCCAGCCGGCGGATCAATAGGCACCCCGTTAGACAAAGGGTCGCCTTTACCGTACGCCTCAGCCTGCTATGTTTGCAGTGCGATATCCCGGACGACCGTAAGTCCTTCGGGAAGCAGCGGAACAGCGCTTCCGTCCGTCGCGCCCAGAACCCACCCAACGCCTGATCTGCGCGTGCCCGTTCGCGCGCGAGCTCGCACGGAGCGCTTTCCATGTCACGATTTGCCGGACTTTTCACCGCCTTCGTCCTCGTCCTCGGCGCGATCCATTCGCCCGCGCGGGCCGAAAACAAGACACTCACCGTCTTCGCCGCCGCCTCGATGAAGAACGCGCTCGACGAGGTCGACGCCGCCTATACAGCCAAGACCGGCGTCAAGATCAGCGCCAGCTATGCCGCGAGCTCGGCGCTGGCGAAGCAGATCGAGCAGGGCGCGCCGGCCGACGTGTTCGTCTCCGCCGACACCGACTGGATGGACTACGCGATCAAGCAGAAGAACATCAATGAATCGACGCGGGTCAACCTGCTCGGCAACTCGATCGTGCTGATCGCGCCGAAGGATTCCAAGATCGACAACGTCAATATCGCGCCGGGCTTCGATCTCGCCAAGCTCGCCGGTGACGGCAAGATCGCGACCGGCGACGTCAAGGCGGTACCGGTCGGCAAATACGCCAAGGCCGCACTGGAGAAGCTCGGTGCCTGGCAGGCCGCGGAGCCGAAATTCGCGATGGCCGAGAGCGTGCGCGCGGCGCTGACGCTGGTGGCGCGCGGCGAGGCCGTGCTCGGCATCGTCTACTCGACCGACGCCAAGGTCGAGCCCGGCGTCAAGATCGTCGGCACCTTCCCGGCCGACACCCATCCGGCGATCATCTATCCGGTCGCGGCGACCACGACCGCGAAGCCGGAGACATCAGAGTATCTCGCCTTCCTGCGCTCCTCGGCGGCGAAGACGATCCTCGAGAAATACGGCTTCAAGTTCCTGATCAGCCCGACGACCTAGTCGCGTGTTCGATATCTCGCCGACCGAATGGACGGCGATCCTGCTGTCGCTGCGGGTCGCCGTCATCGCAACGCTGGTGGCGACCCCGTTCGGGATCGCGCTCGCCTGGCTGCTGGCGCGGCGCGATTTCTGGGGCAAGTCGCTGCTCGATGCCGCCGTGCATCTGCCGCTGGTGCTGCCGCCCGTCGTCACCGGCTACCTGCTGCTCCTGACTTTCGGCAAACGCGGTCTGGTCGGCGGCTGGCTTGCCGAGCATCTCGGCATCGTGTTCGCCTTCCGCTGGACCGGTGCGGCGCTCGCCTGCGGCGTGATGTCGTTTCCGCTGCTGGTGCGGCCGATCCGCTTGTCAATTGAAGCCGTCGATCGCCGGCTCGAACAGGCGGCCGAGACGCTCGGCGCGGCACCCTGGCGGGTGTTCGCCACCGTGACGCTGCCGCTGGCGCTGCCCGGCGTGCTCGCCGGCATGGTGCTCGGCTTCGCCAAGGCGATCGGCGAGTTCGGCGCCACCATCACCTTCGTCTCCAACATTCCCGGCGAGACCCAGACGATCTCGTCGGCGATCTATTCGCTGATCCAGACCCCCGACGGCGACACCGCCGCCGCGCGGCTCGTGATCGTCTCGGTCGTGCTGGCGGTCGGCGCACTGATCGCCGCCGAAGTGTTTGCGCGCCGCGCCACCGCGCGCCTGCATGGACAATAGCAATGCTGCGCGTCGACATTACCAAGCAGCTCGGCGAATTCACGCTGGCGGCGGCGTTCACCAGCGAGGGGCGCGTCACCGGCCTGTTCGGCGCGTCCGGCTCCGGCAAGACCTCGCTGATCAACACCATCGCCGGCCTGGTTCGTCCCGACCGCGGCAGCATCGTGATCGACGGCGAGACCGTCGACGATACGTCGGCCGGCATTCACGTCCCGACCTGGCGGCGGCGCATCGGCTATGTGTTCCAGGACGCGCGGCTGTTTCCGCACCTCGATATAAGGCAGAACCTCGACTACGGCCGTCGCATGAACCGCCTCACGGAGGATCCGGCGCAGCACAAGCGCGTGGTCGATCTGCTCGACATCGGCGCCCTGCTCGACCGCCGCCCCGGAAAGCTCTCCGGCGGCGAGCGCCAGCGCGTCGCGCTCGGCCGGGCGCTGCTGTCCAAGCCGCGGCTGTTGCTGCTGGACGAGCCGCTGGGCGCGCTCGACGAAAGCCGCAAGCTCGAGATCCTGCCCTACCTGGTCCGGCTGCGCGACGAGGCCGGCGTCCCGATGGTCTATGTCAGCCACGACGCCGCCGAGCTGCGCCAGCTCGCCACCCAGATCGTGATGCTGCGCCGCGGCCAGGTGACCGCGTTCGGCGGTGTCAAGGTGTTGACGTCGGGCGCTTAGCTGGGCGTTTTCCCGAAACTCGGCATAAGATAGCCAATCTTGTCTGCTAGGCCCACGCCGGGACATCCGACCGGGGCATGGGAAAGGCAAATCGTGCGACTGACTGGCTGGGTATTGCTGCTGATCGGCGGGCTGCTGTGCGCCACGATTGCGTGGGCCGCGCTCGGCTTCCTGTTGATGGGTGTCGGCCTGATCTCGCTGCAAGTCGCCGAACGCCGCCGGCGCCCGGCTGGCGATCTGGTGCCGGCCGGCGCAGCGGGATTTGTGCCGCCGCGGCTCAGCGCCGGGCTGCAACCGCCGACCCTCGACCCGATCGCCGGCCAGGAGGGCTCCCCGCAACGCCAGCCGCGCCGGGTGGCGTGGCCCGACCGGTCGGGCGGCGCGGCCTACGACCAGCAGGCGTGGCGCCGGCTGGTCGACAGCGACCCCGACATCGCCCGGCTTGCCAAGGTGCTCGCCGACTACGGCCCGCAATATGTCGACGAGCTGGCCGCGAGCTATCTGGCTGCCCCCGACAAGAAGCGCCTGGGAGCCATCGTCGACGGCATCATCACGCGCGCCCGAAACGGTCAGCCGGCCCCGCCTCCCGCGCCAGTCGCGGGATCGCAGCCTCCGCCGCTGCCGCCCCGGCCGGAGCACAAACCGGTCGCCGCCCGTGCCGCCGAGCCAGCGACTTCGCCGAGCAATCCCGCCGGCGCGTCGGAGACATCCCTGCTCGGTGCGGTCGAAGAAGCTTCGGCCAGGATTGCCGCTGAGCGCGCGGGTCTCTTCAAGCCTCGCAAGGCCACCGACAGCCGTCCATCGGGCCAGCAGGAACCAGCCGTCGGACGGCCCCCGAGAGATTCCGAATTACCGCCCAAGCCGGCCGATCCGCCCGGCGACCTCGAGGCATCGTTGATCGCCGCGGTCAGCGAGGCCGCCGCCCGCCGGACCGACACCTTCAAGCCGACGGCATCGCCACCGCCCGCGAAGCCCGAGCCCCGCGCCACCGCAGCCGACGCTCCCAAGCTTCCGCCTCCTCCGCCGCTTGCCAAGGCACCTCCGGCAAAGCCAGCTCCCGCCAAGCAGCCGCCGGCCGATGATCTCGATGAATCGCTGCTCGCGGCGCTGGCCGAGATTTCCGGCCAGAAGATCGGCGACGAGCCCAAGATCGAGCCCAAGCAGGGCGCAGCGTCCGAGGACCCGCCCGGCTCGCCGATTGACGACGGCTTGTCCGAGATGGTCAAGAAGTTCGCGCCCGATTCGAACTTTCTGCGCAAGCAGTGACGCTCAGACCCCGGCCACCGATGCCCAGATGTCGGCGAGCTTGCGCCGCACGGTCTGCATCCGGGTCTGCGGCACGACCACTTCCTCCTCTTCCGGCAAGCGCAGGCCGACAACACTGACGCGGCCGCCGCTGATGCTGCGCGCCACCAGCACGATCGAGTCGAGCCACAGCTCCGCGCCTTCCTTCGGCGCGCGGTCGAGGTTGATGTCGAAATAGTCCGCCAGCGTCAGCTTGGCCTGGTGCTCGTCGACCTTGACGCCGTAGATCTCGGCGAGCTCGCCGAGCGTATGCTCGCCTGACACCATGAAGTCGCCGAGCAGATGCGGATCGGGCGCGCTCGACGGCGCCATGTCGACGAAGAAGCGGTCGAGCGCCTCGGCGCGCTCCGGCGGCGCCAAAAGATAGATGTAGTCGCCGGGCGCGACCGGATCGGCCTCGACAGGCGTCAGGATGCGTTCGTCGCGGATGATCAGCGTCGGCTTCGACCAGGACGGGATCAGCCCGCGGCGGAAATACAGGCTCTTCGGCCGCACCGGATAGCCGACCAGCTGCTGCTCGAGCTGGCCGGGCAGATCCAGTTCGACGCGGCGCGGGCCGCGCTCGGCCCGCGGCAGCGCGACGTGCAGACGGCGCGCCGCCGGCGCCAATGTCCAGCCCTGCAACAATAGCGAGATGATGACGACGACGAAGGCGACGTCGAAATACAGATAGGCCTTCGACAGGCCGACCAGCATCGGGATCGAGGCGAGGAAGATCGCGACCGCGCCGCGCAGGCCGGTCCAGGCGATGAAGACCTTCTCCCGCCAGTTGAACTTGAACGGCGCGAGGCAGATCAGGACCGCGAGCGGCCGCGCCACCAGCATCAGCGCGAACGCCACCAGCACGGCGCCGCCGGCGCTGGACAGCAGGCGATGCGGCGACACCAGCAGGCCGAGCAGCACGAACATCACGATCTGGGCCAGCCAGGTCGCGGCGTCGAGGAAGGTCACCACCGAATTATGCGCCCGGGTCGGCCGGTTGCCGATGATGATACCGGCGAGGTAGACCGCGAGGAATCCCGAGGCGTGCACGATCTGCGAGCCGCCGAAGATCACCAGCGCCGCCGTGGTGACGAACGGCGCATGCAGGCCCTGCGGCAGCGCCACATAGTTCAGCGCGATCACCACCAGGCGGCCGCCGATCACCCCGATGATGGCGCCGAACACGGCCTCCTGGATAAATTCCATCGCGATATGCGACGCCGAGCTCTGGCCGACCGAGATGAACTCGACCAGCATCAAGGTGAGGAAGATCGCGAACGGATCGTTGGTGCCGGATTCCGCCTCCAGGGTGGCGCCGACGCGGGGACGCAGCCGCAGGCCCTGGGTATGCACCAGCAGGAACACCGCCGCCGCGTCGGTCGAGGCCACGACGGCGCCGACCAGCAGCGACTCGGTCCAGTTGAGGTCGAGCACATAGCGGGCGACCGGCGCCGTGATCAGCGCGGTCAGCAGCACGCCGGCGGTCGCCAGCATCATCGAGGGCGCCAGCACCGTGCGGATGCTGGCAAAGCGCGTCTTCAAGCCGCCGTCGAACAGGATCAGCGCCAGCGCCACCGAGCCGACCAGATAGGTGGTGCGGACGTCGTCGAACTGGAGATGGCCCGGCCCGGCGTCGCCGGCCAGCATGCCAACCAGCAAGAACACCAGCAGCAAGGGGGCGCCGAACCGCAGCGCCAGCAGGCTCGACAGGATGCCAGCCATCACCAGCACCGCGCCGAGCAGGATCGCTATACTGACGGAGTCGAGGGATGCCATGCGCCTACAAAAGTCTCAAATACTTGCAATTGCATCCTTATCGTCGCCACACTGGGACGCCAACCCATTTCTGCCGTCAGCGGCAATCCGCCCGCCTTGCCCTAGGTCGCCCCGACACTGTGGTGTATCGATGGTCGGGTGCGCGCCGTTGTGGGATTCTCCCCGTGCATTCGAATCACATTTGCCTGACCCGCGCTTCAAGTTGAGACTTTGCCGATGGACATGAGCTGGAAGGACGTCCTGGAAGCCATCCAAATGGCGGCGCGCTCGGTCGGCGCCGAGATCGCCTCGCCGTGGTTCTACCTGCAATTCGGCATCATCCTCGCCGCCGCGGGTATCGCTTACGCGGCCGACACCGCGATCCACGCCCGGGTCAACATGGCGACGCTGGCGAGCCGCTGGCCGTTGCCGCTCCGGCATTTCGCCCGCGTCATGGTGACGAGCGCCTCCACCGCGGTGTTCGCGGTGCTGATGGTGATCTCGCGCATCGTGATGTGGCACATGACCTGGCCGAGCCGCAGCTATCTGATCGCGGTCTCCGCCAAGCTGGCGCTGGCCTGGCTGGTGATCCGGCTCGTCACCTCGGTGATCGACAACGCCTTCATCGTCAAGACCGTGTCGATCGCGGCCTGGGTGGTCGCGGCGCTCAGCATCATCGGCCAGCTCGATTGGGCGGCCGACATGCTGGATTCCTACGCGGTCGTGGTCGGCGGCCTCCGCCTGACCCCGCTCTTGCTGCTCAAGGCCGGCGCGCTGCTGATCGTGGCGCTGTGGCTGACCAACCTTGCCGGCAATTTCGCCGAGAGCCGCATCAACAAGGCCACCGACCTGACGCCGTCGATCCAGGTGCTGCTGGTCAAGATCATCCGCATCGGCCTGATGGTGCTGGCGATCGTGATCGCGCTCGGCGCGGTCGGCATCAACCTCTCCGCGCTTGCGGTGTTCACGGGTGCGGCCGGCGTCGGCATCGGTCTCGGCCTGCAGAAGATCGTCGCCAATTTCGTCAGCGGGCTGATCCTGCTGGTCGACAAATCGGTGAAGCCCGGCGACCTCGTGACGATCGGAGACAATTCGGGCCGCATCAGCGCGATGAAGACCCGCTACATCTCGGTCGCCGCCGGCGACGGCCGCGAGTTCCTGATCCCGAACGAGGATCTGGTGACGCAGAAGGTCACCAACTGGACCTACACCGACAAGAACACGCTGGTGAAGATCGCCTTCTCCACCAATTACGACGCCAATCCGCGGCAGGTCTGCAAGCTCGGGATCGCAACCGCAGCGGCCCATCCGCGCGCCACCAAGGGCCGCACGCCGAACTGCATCCTGACCGAATTCGCCGAGGCCGGGATGAAGTTCTCCCTGACCTTCTGGATCGCCGACCCCGACGGCATGGACGGCGTGAAGAGCGACGTCATGCTGTCGCTGTGGGATGCCTTCAAGCAGGACGGCATCAAGGTGCCCTATCCGGTGCGGGAACTGCGGATCCGCGGCGGCGCGCTGCCGGTGGAGAGCGTGGTCGAGGTCTCCAGTTAACCCTCCAGCGTGCACATTTCGGCCAATCGGCGGCCGCCGTTCCGGTTCAAGCTGGCAAATCGGGCCGTTTCGGCATTGACCCCATGCCCAACCTTGGCTTGCACCGGCCGCCCCGATCATTAAATTAGAGCCTGAAATCAGCCCCTTGCCCGCAGAAACATCCCGCCCATGAGCTATATCGACGCCACCGACACCTCGCTTCGCAAGACCGGACAGATCAAGCTGCACGGGCCGAGCGGCTTTGCCGGCATGCGCAAGGCGGGTGCGCTGGTGTCGAAATGCCTCGATGCGCTCACCGACATCGTCAAGCCGGGCGTTCCGACCTCCGAGATCGACGAGTTCGTCCGCAAGTTCGCCTTCGACCACGGCGCCTATCCGGCGACGCTGATGTATCGCGGCTACCGCTACTCGACCTGCACTTCGATCAATCATGTGGTCTGCCACGGCATGCCGGGCGACCGTCCGTTGAAGGAAGGCGACATCGTCAATGTCGACGTCACCTTCATCGTCGACGGCTGGTACGGCGATTCCAGCCGGATGTATGCGATCGGCGCCATCGCGCGAAAGGCGGAGCGGCTGATCGAGGTGACCTATGAAGCGATGATGCGCGGCATCGCCGCGGTGAAGCCCGGCGCCACCACGGGCGATATCGGCCATGCCATCCAGAGCTTCGTCGAACCGCAGGGCATGAGCGTGGTGCGCGACTTCTGCGGCCACGGCCTCGGCCGCCTGTTCCACGACGAGCCGAACATCATCCATATCGGCCGCCCCGGCGAGGGCGCGCCGCTGAAGCCCGGCATGTTCTTCACCATCGAGCCGATGATCAATCTCGGCAAGCCGCATGTGAAGATCCTGTCCGACGGCTGGACCGCGGTGACCCGCGACCGCTCGCTGTCGGCGCAGTTCGAGCACTCGGTCGGCGTCACCGCCGACGGCGTCGAGATCTTCACGCTGTCCGAGCGCCACGGCGAGAAGCCGTGGGTTCAGGTGTAATCAGCGACGAATTCAATAATCGCTTCGTGTGCGGTTCTCGATCTCCTCGGGCGTGTGGTTGTCGCCGATCGACATCGCACAGATCCGCGACAGATGCAGGTAAGGCAGCCCGGTTTCCTCGGCCCAGGCGTTGAACTGCGCCTGCACCTTGGCGAGATCGCGCTTCGACTTGACCTCCTCGGCGATATCGAGACCGGCATCGCGCAGGCAGGCTGTGACGTCACGCGAGGTGACGAAGCCGTCCCAGCCGAGGAAGCGCAGCAGCATCTGACCGGTATTGCCGCCGAGCCGGCTGCCGCGCTTGGCCAATAGCTCCAGCAGCCCGATCTCGTTGGACGACGGCCATGCCGCGAGGAATTTGCCGAAGCTGCCGTGCTCGCGCGCGACCTCCTGCACGAAGCGGCCATTGTCGCGCACCGACATGATCTTGGCGCCGTTACGCACGATCCTGGCGTCGCTGACGAGCTTCTCCCAGTATTCGTCGGGCTTGAAAGCAAGCTTGGCGGGCTGGAAGCCGAGGAAAGCCTCCTCGAAGCCCGGCCATTTGGCATCGATCACGCTCCAGGCGAAGCCTGCGCAGAACACGCGTTTGGTCATCTCGGCCAACACCCGGTCGTCGCCGAGCTTGGCCAGCGTCTTGGCGCCCGCCGGCGGATGCAGCAGCTTCTCCAGCGCCTTTGGCCCGCCCTTGCGCTTCTCGGCGCGCGCCCGGATCACCTTGAATGACGTCAAGCATCCCTCCATAGATTCTTGTTCTGACGCGTTTTCTTGACACGAACCGGTATCCACTTCGCTCGAAAACGCTCTCTTCGATTCCCAACAATTGCAGCCAACGGTAATTCGCCTGCCGCATCGTGGCAAACCGTCGCAGGCACACCCACATCGAGAAACCAAATCGTCCTGATGTCGCCACGCTGAGTGGGACATGGGAAGCCTCCCGCGCAATCGACAGGAGCGATCATTGGACAAGTCCACGCGCCGCGGCTTTCTCGGCCTGATCTCGGCAAGCGCTGCCGGCCTGTTGCCGGCGCGACAAGCCGAGGCCGCAACCGACAGCCGGCCGATCGACACCGCGGAGGCCTGCATCCTGACGCCGCAGGCGGAGGAAGGGCCGTTCTACGCCGATCCAAAGCTGGTGCGGTCCGGCATCGCCGACGGCAAGCCCGGCATTCCGCTGACGCTGCGGCTGCGCGTGATCGAGGCCGGCGCCTGCACGCCGATCGCGGGCGCGCGGGTCGACATCTGGCATTGTGACGCGCAAGGTCTCTATTCGGCATTTCCCGGCCAGGGCGACGGCCACAACATCGATGAATCGAGCAAGAGCTTCCTGCGCGGCACGCAAATGACCGACGCGGCAGGATGGGTCGCGTTCAACACCATCTATCCCGGCTGGTATGCCGGGCGCGCCACGCATATCCATTTCAAGGTCTTCCTCGATCAGAAAAACGTGCTGACCGGCCAGACTTTCCTGCCGGACGCGCTGAACGAATTCATCTACGCTAATGCGCCCGACTACACGGGCCGGCCGCGGCCGCGCACCACGCTCAATGCCAACGACCACGTCGTCGAGAACGCCGATCCGGACCGCCGCGCCTTCTGCGCGGTGAAGGAGGAGAAGGACCGCTATCTGGCAACGCTGACGCTCGGCGTCGACAGGCGTGCCGAGATCGCGATGCAGCCGCGCCGCGGGCCGCCGCCGGGCATGCCGCCGGGACCTCCTCCCGGCCCGCCGCCGCCAGGCATGGGCCCCGGCCCGATGCGCGGCCATCTGATCAAGGACCGGCTGGCGGCGCTGATCCCCGGCCTGAAGCGCGCGCCCTAGCGCCGCGCGGGTACTTGCAAAACGCCGCTGGCACGGCAAGGTTGTGGCCGATGCCCGCCAAGCCCGATGCCAGCAACGACGAGCCCGACGAGACGCCGCATTACCACGGCCATCGCGAACGGCTGCGCGAGCGCTTCTACGCGGCGGGCCCCGACGCGCTGACCGATTATGAACTCCTGGAGATGGCGCTGTTCGCCGCCATCCCGCGCCGCGACACCAAGCCGCTAGCCAAGGCGCTGCTGAAGAAGTTCGGCTCCTTCGCCGAAGTGGTGCATGCGCCGGTCGCGCGGCTGCGCGAGGTCGACGGCGTCAAGGATGCCTCGATCAACCAGCTCAAGCTGCTCGCGGCCGCCGCGAGCCGGATCGCCAAGGGCGAAATCAAGCGGAGCGTCGCGCTGTCGTCGTGGAACGACGTCATCGGCTATTGCCGCTCCAGCATGGCGTTCGCCGACAAGGAGCAATTCCGCCTGCTGTTCCTCGACAAGCGCAACCAACTGATCGCCGACGAGGTGCAGCAGACCGGGACCATCGATCACACCCCGGTCTATCCACGCGAGGTGATCAAGCGCGCGCTGGAATTGTCCGCGACCGCGCTGATCCTGGTGCACAACCATCCCTCCGGCGACCCGACCCCGTCGCAGGCCGACATCCAGATGACCAAGGCGATCGTCGAGATCGCAAAACCGCTCGGGATCGCCGTGCATGACCACATCATCGTCGGCAAGAACGGGCACAGCAGCCTGAAGGGCATGCGGTTGATGTGAGCTGTACGTCGTCCCGGCGAAGGCCGGGACCCATACGCCGCGGCGGGAGTTAGTGGGGGACTCGTCGTTCCAGCACAACTCCACAATAATCATTGTTGGTTATGGGTCCCGGCTTTCGCCGGGACGACACTGAATGTGTTGAGCGGATTCGGCCTTGGCCGTCATACGGTCATCTGCTGATGCCGCTAACATCGCCCCATGCAACGTTTCCTGCGTGGCGGCGTTTGTTGCAGGTTGATTTGCCAGTTCCAGACCCTTGGGGGACCGATGTCCGATTTCGTGATCGAGGAAGGCCTGCCCTATCCGCTGGGCGCGCATTGGAGCGGCCACGGCACCAATTTCGCGGTGTTTTCCGCCAACGCCACCAAGGTCGAGGTCTGCCTGTTCGACGGCGAGCGCGAGACCCATCGCTTCGAGCTGCCTGAATACACCGACCAGGTGTTTCACGGATTCATCAATGGCGTGCAGCCCGGCACGTTCTACGGCTATCGCGTCTACGGCCCCTACCAACCGGACGGCGGACATCGTTTCAATCCGAACAAGCTGCTGCTCGATCCCTATGCGCGCGCCCATGCCGGCAGCCTGACCTGGAATCCGGCGGTGTTCGGCTACAAGATGGAAACCGGTGACGACCTCACCTTCGACGAGCGCGACAGCGCACCGTTCATGCCGAAATGCGTGGTGGTCGATCCCTGCTTCGACTGGGCGCAGGAGCCGCAACGGCAGGAAGCCCACTGGGACGAGACGATCGTCTATGAGGCCCACGTCAAGGGTTTTACCAAGCAGCACCCCGGCATCGATGAGCACTTGCGCGGCACCTATGCCGGCCTCGGCGCGAACGTCGCGATCGACTATCTGAGGGCGCTCGGCATCACCTCGGTCGAGCTGCTGCCGGTGCATTCCTTCATCAACGACAGCAACCTTCTGGAGAAGCGCCTCACCAATTACTGGGGCTACAACACGATCGGCTTCTTTGCGCCCGATCCGCGCTACGCCGCCGATGTCGCCAATAGCCTGCGCGAGTTCAAGGAGATGGTGGCGCGGCTGCATGGCGCCGGCCTCGAGGTCATTCTCGACGTGGTCTACAACCACACCGCCGAAGGCAATGAACGCGGCCCGACGCTGTCGTTCAAGGGCATCGACAATGCGAGCTACTACCGCCTGTTGCCCGACAAGCGCCGCTACTACATCAACGACACCGGCACCGGCAACACGGTGAATCTGTCGCACCCGCGCGTGATCCAGATGGTGATGGACAGCCTGCGCTACTGGGCCGGCCACATGCATGTCGACGGCTTCCGCTTCGACCTCGGCACCATCCTGGCGCGCGAGGTCTACGGCTTCGACGAGCAATCGGGATTCCTGAAGGCGATGAACCAGGACCCGCTGCTCGCGACCGTCAAGCTGATCGCCGAGCCCTGGGACTGCGGCCCCGGCGGCTACCAGGTCGGCGGCTTCCCGCCGGGCTGGGCGGAATGGAACGACAAGTACCGCAACACGGTGCGCGATTTCTGGCGCGCCGAGGCTGCGCCGGCCGCACTGGCGCCGCGGCTGCTCGGCTCGCACGACGTATTCAACCGCGAGGGCCGCCGCACCTGGGCCAGCGTCAACTTCATCACCGCCCATGACGGCTTCACGCTGAACGACTGGGCGAGCTACAACAACAAGCACAACGAAGCCAACGGCGAGAACAACAACGACGGCTCGTCCGACAACCATTCCTGGAATTGCGGCGCCGAGGGGCCGACCGACAACCCCGAGATCGTCTCGTTGCGCGAGCGCCAGAAACGCAACATGCTGGCGACGCTGCTGGCTTCGCAGGGCACGCCGATGCTGCTCGGCGGCGACGAGTTCGGGCGCACCCAGCGCGGTAACAACAACGCCTATTGCCAGGACAATGAGATCTCCTGGTTCGACTGGAATTTTTCCGACGACGCCAACAGGCTGCTCGCCTTCACCAAGCGGATGATCAAGCTCCGGCGCGACTATCCGATCCTGCGCCGCAGCCGCTTCCTGTCCGGCGATCGCGATCCGCAACTCGATATCCGCGACGTGGTCTGGATCAACGCCTCGGGCGCCGAGATGTCGCAGGCCGACTGGACCACCGGCTGGATCAAATGCTTCGGCGTCGTGCTCGACGGCCGCGCCCGCAAGACCGCGATCGCCCGCCAGGGCGAGGACGATACGGTGCTCGTGATCCTCAACAGCTATGAGGGCGAGGTCGACTTCAAGCTGCCGCAGACCACCGCAGGCCCGCATTGGTCGCTGCTGCTCGACACCAATGCGCCGGAGGAAGCGGCAGGCACGCAGTTCGCGTTCGAGAGCGCCTACAGGACGGCTGGGCGATCGTTTGTGCTGCTGACGGCCGGTGAAGTGAAGTAGCCTGGGCTGAGCAATTGCGGCGTCGGAACGCTAGTCTAACGACCGCGCGCTCGCGCAAGGGTCTCCGAGGGAGACTCGCCATATGCCTTGTAGTAGCATCGCGCAAAGTCGCTCATGTGCCAGAACCCGTTCGCTTGTGCGGCGGCAGTCACGGTCAGCAGCGGCCTCCCCGTCACGAGCAGCTTGCGGACCAACCACATGCGCTTCGATCGCAAGTACTGATGCACGCTGACACCACAGACGTGTTGCACGGCAGTTTGCAAGGTCCTGATGGAGACACCTAGTGTCTGCGCGAGATCGCAGCTGTAGAGATCCGTGCCACCGAGCGCCTCCGCAAGCTCGTCGAGACGCTCGACAAGCTTGCGATGTCGGCCGAACGAGCCAGGCCGTGCCTGCTTGACACAGTCCCGCACAAGCCCGTTATCGAGGGCCGCAATCAGCGTCTCCTGCATCTGCCTGCTCGGCCGATCGAATTCCTTGAGATCGCCGGAGCTCGATGCCAGGCAAAACATGTCCAGAACAACCGCTCGCAGCGCCTGCATCGTGGCCGGCGCCAGCTCGAAGAGTCTGATCCCATCATTGAAGTCGGCCCAACCTCGATTGTGCATATCGGAACCGAAACGCAGCATGAGATAGGTGTTCGCATGCTGCTCCACGACGCGAGTGGGCGAGCGGCCGCGAATGATACCAATTGCCGAATCTCCGACCGCGCGCCCATTCATCGTGGCGTGGAAGGCCAACGGAATGACGAGACCCACGCCGCGATCGGTCCCGAAGTTTCCCTCCATCTCTCTGGCAAAGGAACGTTGCAGCACGAGCAGACTGTCGGAGAGGGCCAGGATACTCCGAGCGACCGAGAAAGCGGTCGAGTGCAGCGGTGTGCTGGTCACGCCACCGAGGATATCGTTGGAGCGAAACTCCTCAAAGCTGCTGAAGCGCTCGACGCGGAGCACCGGCGATGGGCTCAACCAGCGAACGGGCATTGCTGCCTCCTAAGGGTGCGGATGGTCGAGCAGCGCCTCACCCGAGCGAGTAACTGCCTTCATCAATTCTATGGCAACCAGAAACCTGTCCTGGCCGACCTGCTCGATCAAGCGCGCTTGCGCGGCCTTCCAGTACGGCAGCGCACGCGACAACGTCGCCGTGCCGTCCGCAGATATCGAGACGTTCCGCACCCTTCGGTCTTTGCCCGACGCGACCGCCAACAGGCCGCGCCGCTGCATGATGGCGACATTGCGGGCAAGCGCACTCGAATCCATCGATAAGCGGATCGCCAAATCACCCATCGCGACGCTCTGTTGGCGCGAGCAGGCGACAAGCAGCGCGAACTGCGTAGGCTCGAGGCCGGCGGGCGCGAGGGCGTCGGCGTAAAGCCGCGTAATGGTCCGGCTTGCCTTCCTGATGTTGAAGGCCGCACAGCGATCCCCCACACCAGCGAGCTCTTCGCTCATGCGCCGCGCGTCACCCGCCATGAGACACCTTGGGTCGGCAATAGATATCGGTATATGCCGATATCTGTATACGTGAACAGTTATCCATTGATTAACGGGCTTGGCGGGCCGGCACGGCTTTCAGGGGCAGTCGCAGGATCGCATGCGCGAACCGGTTGCTGGCGCAGCCGATCCTGGCGAGGAAACGGCGATCCTCAGCGCCGGCCGTCAGTTCGTTCCCGGCAGCGGACAGTATTTCCGGAGCGCCGCGAACAGCTCCCTCAGGTCCAGCGATTTGCTGACGAACTCCGCGGGACCGGGCAAGCCATGGATGCCCCTCAGCACGCCGAGCCGGCCCGACTGATCGAGCGGGCGGCCGCTCATCGCGATGACCGGAATCCTCTCGGTCATCGGCGTCGTACGCAATCGCCAAATCAGATAGCCGATGTCCCCATCGGGCATGAAGCAATCCGAGACGATGACGCTCGGCGACTCGCGCAGGGCCAGTTGGTAGCCGGTCATCCCGCTCTTCGCCAGCAGGGGTTCCACGCCAAGTTTTCGTAACCGGCTGCCGAGAAACTGGCCAACGGAAGGATCGTCGTCCACCACCAGCACCCGCGGGCGATCGCGCACGTGGTCTTCCGCCTCGGTCTGTTCGCTTGCTCCGGCCAGGTGCCGCGGAAAACTCTCGAACAGCGCCTTCTTCACCTGCTGCCACAGGTCCGGCCCCTTGCGGGCGTAGACCGCTCCGAAACCATCACATCGCGCGATCGTTTCGTCATCCGACTGCCCCGTGACAACGATGACGTCGAGCCGCCTCGCCTCTGGCCGCAACAGGTGGAAGCACAGCGACAGGCCGTCCACCTCGGGCATGTTGACGTCCACGACGAGAACGTCCGGCTGGAATCGCTGTGCCACCGCCAGCGCCTGCAATCCGTTGCTGGCCGATTCGACTCGCAGGCCGAGCTTGACGCAGCGACCGACAAGGAGGCGCACGATGCTGGGATCGTCGTCGGCAATCAGCACCTTCGGGACTTGCTCGTTCTGAACGAAAGCTTCGGCATTCATCATGATGCACCTGCAAGACTGCCTGAGGATTGATGGTGATCGACTTGACCCGATCCGGGCCGTTGCTTCATTGCAGCGACGGTGCGTGACCCGCGATGCTGTCGAGCACAGCCTCGATCTCGCTCGCGAGATCGGAGGCCTTGTCCATGAATTTCCTTCCAAGTACCGCCCTCTCAAGCGCCAGGGCGCGCTCGCTGACATCGGAAAAACCGTAGCAGGCCGCCGCACCGGCCAATCTGTGCGCGGTCTGCCCAAGCTCCAGAAGGACATGAGTGGACCCTGGCATGTCCAGGAGCGCCTTGTTGAGGACCGCAAGCGTCACGGCATCGCGACGGAGCCGGGCGCGGAACTGATCGACTTCGTCGGGTTCGATATCCAGCGACACGTCGGCTGGATGAGTCGACGCTCGATCCGCCTCCAGCAGTCTTCGCACGGAATCGCAGAGTTCCTTCGCGCTGAACGGCTTTGTTATCACGCCACTCGCGCCAAGCGCGGAAAACTGCTCCAATTCGTGCGGTTGCGCGCGTGCGGTCATGAATACGAACGGAGTACTGCAGGTCGTCGGCCGCTCCCGCAACCTCGCCAGCGTCGTCGGGCCGTCCATTTCCGGCATCATGACATCACAGATGATCAGCTGCGGCGCCCATTCCGTGGCGACCGCAATGGCCTCCCTCCCGGACGCACAGCTCCGAATATTGAAGTCGACCTGCGTGCCGAGCGACAGTTGGACGATCCGGCGAATGTCCTGATCGTCGTCGATGTGAAGTACGCGAAACGCGGTCATGCAGCCTCCACTACGTTCAATGAGAAATCGTCTGCGGTCGGTATCTCGAAATAGAACATCACGCCGCCGCCGGTCGGTTCGATAAATCCGATCTCGCCACCGAGCTGTTCGACAATCTCCTTCGCGATCGCCAGGCCCAGACCGCTGCCTGCCGTTCGACGCGCGTTAGAGCTGTCGGCCTGCGCGAATTTCTCGAAGACCCGGTTGCGAAATTCAACCGGGATGCCCGGCCCGAAATCCCTGACGGATACTCGAATTCTGCCGCCGATATCTTCGACCCGCACGATCACGGTGGAGCCTTCCGGTGAAAACTTGAAGGCATTCGACAGGAAGTTGGAGAGCACTTGCGCCAATCGGTCGGGATCACTGTTGGCGTCCCGCACCGAGTCGGCGATGTAGCTGATGCCGACGGCATATTTCTCCGCAAATGACCTGCTCATCTCGATCGTCGCCTCCACCAGCCCGGCGACGTTGAATTGCTTGCGCGCATATCCGATCTTGCCGGCTTCGAGCTTCTCGACATCGAGAATGTCGTTCACGAGACGATTGAGCCGCTCGCCATTTGCCCGCGCGATCGACAGCAATTCCTGCGCGGTTGGCGACGGTCGGTCCAATCCAAGTCCCTCGAGCAGTTCGAGCGAAGCAACGATCGATGTCAGCGGCGTGCGGAGTTCGTGGCTGACGGTTGCGACGAACTCATCCTTGAGGCGAGCCATTCGTTCGGCGCTTCGCCACTCGGCTTCGGCCTGATCGCGTTGCCGCTCGGTGTTCTCCAAGAGACGAAACGCGCTGCCGAGCCGTTCGGCGAGATCGCGAAACTCGCGGATTCGGAGCTCGGGAAGCCCCGGGAGTTCGCGGCGACTAAGCGCCAGCGCGGGCTCGATCAGGGATTGCACCTCGACCGCAATGGTCTTCGACCTGTGTCCGGCCATCGCGATACCGAGCGTCAGAATTGCCAACGCCGACAGGCTTCCGAATCCGAGCAGCTTGTAGAGTTGCCCGTTCGCGATGGACGATGGGACGCCGACGGCAACGGTCCAGGCAGAGAAATCCGACCGGCTGAAGCCGCCGTGGACCATCACGCCATCGAGCGTGGGAGCTTCTACGACTCCACTGGCCTGGCGCGCCATCGCCTGCATCAACGGCCGTGCACCGGACATTCCGACATAGCGTTCGGAGCTCCGGTTGCGCGCGGCGATGATCCCCGATGCGTCGAATATCGTGACGACCCATTCAGCCGGCAGCTCGTTGCGTCCCACCAGCCCGACCAGTTGGTCACAGAAGACCGCGAGCGCAAGGCTGTACTCCACCTTGCCGTCGAGAACGACGGGCGCCTCGACGGCGAAGAGATACTTGTTGGCGACCGGTCCGAAGAAGATGTCGCTGATCGCCGACTTGCCGGTCGCGAATACCTTGTCGAGGGCGCCATGCTCGGGATCGCGGGGAAGCGCGCTGCCGTACGGCTTGAGTGTGTTGAGGATTTGCTGACCCGAACGATCTCTCAGGACGATGTTCTTTCCGGGCAGGCGCTTGAGCAACTCCGACGCCCGTCGATGAAACGCCGCAAAATCACCGATTTCCAGTTCTGGCGCCGCCGCGAGGACCTCGACGGCAAGCTGTGCCGCACCGAGATAGCGATCGAGCGTGAGAATGAGCCCTTTCGCCGCGATCACCGACTCCTTGGCGCTCTGCTCTCGCTGGTTCTGGTAGATCGCGAAGATCAGGACGAGCATCACGATCACGGCCGGGACGAGGCAATCCAGCGCCATGGAGAGCAGCGAGCTCTTCAAGCTGTAGATGCCCTTGCCGCGCTGTGAGTGCCGCCCAAGCAGCAGCATCTGCCTCTCCCGAGTTCCTTGACCTGTTGCGTGCGATCGCTTCGGAGCCGTCCGATCGCAGACTTGTTTATGGGCATCGGCCGAGCAAACGGCGTTAAGCGGCCTATCGAAATCAGGCAGACTTTTCCGGGCCGGATTCTTGCGGGCTTGCCGGGTCCAACCGGCCTCGATCGGCCCACCCGGCTGCATTCTCTCCCTGACCGCGCACTCCCCGCGACCTGCCTGCCAATTGACATTCGGCCGGGCGGTGCCAGACTTCCCGCAAAAATACAGGGTGGAGACCTCTGGATGGCCAATCTTTCGGCCTCAAATCACGTCGCCCGTGTTTTGTCGGCGGCCAACCAAATGGCCGGCGTCGACACCGAGGCGCGGATTGCTGCGTCGTGGCGGCGCTGCGTGGTCAATCACAACCTCGATCCGGCCCGGCGCGGGCCGCCGCAGACCCTGACCGAGGCCGAGGTCCGGCACATCGCCGAGCCGATGGAGGACCTGATCCAGGTCGCGGTCCCGGCGCTCGAGGACCTTGCCCGCCTGCTCCACGATAGCGGCTATTGCGTCAACCTCGCCGATCCCAACGCCACCATGCTGGTGAGCCGGCTGCCCGGCGGCGACTACGAGCGGATGTTCCTGGAGTGGAAGATCTACACCGGCTCGAACTTCGCCGAGACCTTCGAGGGCACCAACGGGCTCGGCACTGCGCTCGCCGAGCAGCGGCCGATCATCGTCCATGGCGACGAGCATTTCCGCGAGCAGTGGCACATGTTCACCTGTGCGGTGTCGCCATTGTTCGACCATGCCGGCAGGCTCGCCGGCGCCGTCAACATCTCCTCCTGCCGCAGCGATCTCGGCCGCGGCGCGCATGAACTGGCGTTGGCCGTCACCACGGACGCGACGCGGCGGATCGAGCAGTCGTTCTTCCGCCGGCGTTACCGCGCCTCCTGGATCGCGACCCTGCCCGGCGACGGGCAAGGCATGCTGGCCTATGACGACGACCGCCGCGTCGTCGGCGCCTGCCGCACCGCGCGCGGCGTGTTCGGGCTGACGGACGCGATGATCGACGACGGCATCGACCTGTCGCATCTCATCCAACTGGACGATCGCGCGACGCGGGCCGCCGACGAGCCGGTCACGTTGCGCCGCGCCGACGGCACGCCGTGGGGCCGCGGGCGCATCGCACCGCCGGTGCGCACGCGTGTCTCCCGTCCGCTGCCGGCTCCACCGCGCGAGCAACCCGCCGGACAGTTCAGCGGCCTGCACCGGCTGGCGGGCCGCGATCCCGTGCTGATCAAGGGCGTGAAGCGGCTGATGACGGTCGGCAATCTCGACCTGCCGATCCTGCTGCATGGCGAGACCGGCGCCGGCAAGGACGTGTTCGCGCGCGCCATCCATGCCGCCAGCAACCGCGCCGGCCGCAACTACGTCGCGCTGAATTGCGCGGCGATGCCGGAGAGCCTGATCGACGCCGAGCTGTTCGGCTACGAGGCCGGCGCCTTCACCGGCGCGCGGCGCGAGGGATCGAAGGGGCTGATCGTGCAGGCCAGCGGCGGCACTTTGTTCCTCGACGAGATCGGCGACATGCCGCTGGCGCTGCAAACACGGCTGCTGCGCGTGCTGGAAAACCGCGAGGTCTGGCCGCTCGGCGCGCTGAAGCCCGTGCCGGTCGACATCCGCCTGATCAGCGCCACGCATCGTGACCTGGCGCGGATGGCCGAACACGGCAGCTTCCGCTCCGACCTGTATTACCGGCTGCGCGGCATGGAGATCCGGCTGCCCGCGCTGCGCGAGCGCGCCGACCGCAAGGACGTCATCGCGCAGATCGCCGACGAGGAGGCGCCGCACTGCCGCATCGCGGCGGACGCCTGGGTCGAGCTGATGGCCTATCCGTTCCCCGGCAACATGCGCCAGCTCCGCCATGTGCTGCGCCTCGCCGGCGCGACCGCCGAAGCCGGCGTCATCACCGAAGCCGATCTCGATTTGCCGACGCTTGGCAAGACGACCGCTGAGGCCGGTCATGCCGCGAGCGAGCGCGCAGCGATCCTCGAGGCGCTGCGCGCCAGCGGTGGGCGGGTGGCTGAAGCGGCCAAGGCGCTCAGGCTCAGCCGCGCCACGCTGTATCGCAAGATCAAGGGACTGAAAATCGACGCCGCATCGTAAGGTTCGATGGCGCGCCGCCGATCACACGCAACGGCGATCAGCTCATCAACTCCTCCAAGACCAGAATCGCCAGGAAACCGACAAAAAACATTGCCGTCACCCAGGGGCGATCTGGTGTCTGGTGCGCTTCCACCAGCAATTCTTCCGTCACCAGATACAAAAGCGCGATCAGCCCGAAGGCGAAGAATCCAGCCACGATCGAAGGCGGCAGGGCGGCGACCGGCGTAGCGAGCACCGCACCGAGCGGCAGCAGCAGCGCCAGGGCGGCGGTTGCACCCACCACCGCGAGGCGGGAGCGGACACTCTCACCGAGCTCGTTGGCAACGGTCAGACCGAGGAACAGGACTTCCAGCGTCAGCGCGACCGTCAGCAGGATGCCGGCTTTGGCACCGGCGGAAAAGCCGATCCCGAGCACCAGGCCATCGATCAGGATGTCGACGCCGACCATCGACAAGAGACCGAGCGGGCATTTGACCAGACCCTCGACCTGCTTGATCGCGAGCATCACCGCCAGCGCGATGCCACCGCCGACGACCGTGGCGACCGGCGCGTTGCGATGCATCAGGTCGGGAAGAATCTCGCCCGCGGCCGCGGCGAATACGACGCCGGCGGCCAGATGCTGGATCGCACTGACGATCCTGGGACCCGGGCGGATGTTGACGGCAGCAACCGCACCGAGCACCGCCGCCGCCGCGGGAATCAGGGTGTACATCCAAGCAGAGCTCATGACGGGTCCCTGCCGCTGATCGCTCGTTCAGTCAGGCAATCAGGAAAACTCGTTCCAGCTGACGCGGCGTGCGTCGAGGTCGCCGAGCGCGACGGGATCGTGGATGTCGCGCACGCTCTGGAAGCCTGAGCGCAGATAGATCAGCGGATCGACCGTGGTCACGGCGCGGACGTGCTGGACCTCGCCGATGAAGATCGAGTGGGTCTTGGTCTCGAGTTGCTGCGCCAGCACGCAATCGAACGCGGCAACCGCATCCTCCAGCACCGGGGCGCCGGTCGCGCCCGTGGTCCAGCGCCCGAACGCAAAACGATCGTCGCCGTTGACGCCCTTCTGGCCGGAGAAGGTCAGCGCCAGCAGCGCGTGTTCCTCGTTCAGGAAATTGATGACGAAATGGCGCTCCTCGAGGATGCGCTGATGCGCGCTGGCGTTACGGTTAACGCAGACCAGCACCGAGGGCGGATTGTCCGACAGCGAGCAGGCCGAGGTCACGGTCAGGCCGGTGCGCTTGCCGGGCTCCGAGCCGACCGTCACCAGCGCGACCGCGCCGGCGCAATGGCGCATCGCCTGCTTGAAACTCTGTGCGTCGACCGTCATGCAGAAAACCCCGGTACTGAATTATATTTCCCTCCAAGATATGCGACGCGGGGTGCGAGGCAAGCCCCGCACCCCGCCTAGCTGTCATGCAGCCTTCTCGAACTCGGCGCCGAGATGCTTGAGCCGCGGCATCACCTCGGTCTTGAGCAATTCCAGCGAGCGCCGCCAGGCCTCTGGCTTGTGCTTGTAGTCGAAGCCGAACACGCAGAGCACGCCGAAGCCGCCGACCTCCCGGTAGATCTTCTCGATCTTCTCGGTGACGGTTGCCGGTGAGCCGACGATCCAATTCCGGCGCGCGCAATATTCCACCGTGACGTCGCTGTCAGGCACATCGGGCGCGT
>ERZ941671.16-NODE-16-length-103632-cov-6.939745_pt1 | contig 103632 bp, 110 predicted proteins | sample MGYA00521093_ERZ941671 | MGnify/ENA primary metagenome ERZ941671 (study PRJEB32759, sample SAMN07749878) | skin metagenome | biome: transportation; feature: city; material: polyester macromolecule | host: Homo sapiens | place: Hong Kong:MOS line | collected... | reverse complement strand
AGCTCGCCGAGGCCATCCGCTACGCCCTCTCGCGCTGGCAAGGCTTAACGCGCTTTATCGATGACGGCCGCATCGAACTCGACAACAACACGGTCGAGCGATCAATCCGTGGCATCAAGCTCAGTCGGAAGAATGCGCTGTTTGCCGGATCCGACGGGGGCGCCGAACATTGGGCCATCGTCGCAACCTTGGTCGAGACCTGCAAGATCAACGACGTCGATCCGCTCGCCTATCTCGCGGACGTCTTGACCAGGATCGTCAGCGGTCATCCCAACCGCGACATCGACCAGCTATTGCCTTGGGCCTACCGCGCTCAAGCCCTCAAAGCTGTGGCCTAAGAACGACGCTTACTGTGATTTTCTGGATTCGGTCTTTGAACTTGTCGAGAGCTTTCGGCGCAATGCGTCGCTCGCTCCCGTCATTCGCAATACTGAATCCGAGAAATTTACGTTCCTCGGGTCGCGCCCCGCGCTTTTGGCCTCGTTGACTTTCAAGCGGAGCCTGTCGGTCAGGAACCGGCTTATCGAGGCCTTCACCCTTTCGCCGGCGTGGTGGCTGCGAACATAGATGTTGCAGTCATCCGCGTAACGGCAGGACCGGTGACCACGTCGAGATCGTCGAGCACGATATTACTGAGGAAGGGCGAGAGCGGACCGCCTTGCGGGGTCCCTTCGTCCACCGGTCGAACCAAACCATCTTCCAATACCCCGGCATTCAGGAATGCCCGGATAAGCTTGAGCACGCGTTTATCGGGTATCCGTGCGGCGACGCGCGACATCAGGATGTCGTGGTTAACTCGGTCGAAAAATCTTTCCAAATCGAGATCAACCACTACGTTGTAGCCATCGGCGACGTAACGCTGTGCCTGGGCTACAGCCTGGTGGGCGGACCGCCCCGGCCGAAATCCGAAACTGTGCTCCGAGAACGTCGGATCCCATCGCGCTTGGAGAACTTGCAACACGGCTTGTTGAATCAGGCGGTCGACGACACAGGGGACGCCGAGTTTCCTGACCCCGCCATCCGGCTTCGGGATTTCAACCCGCTTAACCGGCTGCGGCCGATAGTTTCCGTCGAGCAGTTGAGACCGAATGTTTGGCCAGTGCTGACGCAGGAACGCCTTCGCGACGTCGATGGTCATCCCATCAACGCCAGGGCCTCCTTTGTTCCTTTTAACACGCTTCCATGCTCTTTCGAGGTTCTCTCGGTCGCACACCTCCTCCATCAGTTGCTCTGTGAAAGCCGAGTTTTCGGTGGCTGGTTTCGCCATGAATGGTTCGGTCTCCTCGTCACCGCGCGCCGGGGCTTCACCCCGGTCCTTCGGTTCCAACGCCAGCACTTGCTGGTTGTTCTGCCGCTTTCTATTCACGAGATACCAGTCCTACTTGCCTCTCTCAATCGTTCGGGCCTTCAGCCATCGTTTCCGAAACAGGTCCGATGCGGGTAGGCGTCGCCATCGGCGACCTAACCTCAGGCATGTGGACGGCGATCGGGATTCTCGCGGCCTGGGCGCAGCGTCAGCGCTCTGGACTCGGCCAGGCGGTGGAGGTGTCACTATTCGCGAGCTTGATCGGGCTGCTCAGCGTTCACGGTCAGCGCTACCTAAGCCTTGGCGAGGTGGCGGAACCGGCCGGAAATGCCTCGCCGAACATCTTGGTGTAAGTGAGAGAACACTGGTGCGACGCTTCAACGCCGCGCTTGAGCAAACGCCGCTCACTCACCTATCTGCAGCACCTGCTCATAGACACAGCTCGACCGCTGCTTGAGTTGGGAGACTTAACCGTTCAGCAGATTGCCGACCAGGTCGGATATGGCGACACAAGTTCGTTCGCTCGCCTCTTCCGTGAACGGGTAGGCCTCAGCCCCGGCGCCTATCGCAGGCGTTTTAGACCGGAGAATGGTATCGAACCGTCGTCCAAATGATTGGCGATTGGCATCTTCAAAGCTTGGTTCACTTTCATTCAAATCGAGGCCACAGTCCCAGCGAATCGTTGTCAGGATGGCAAAAGCGCCAAGATGCGATTGTGCCGGCTTTCGAGCTGGCCGGACTTGGACACGTAGAAACTCGACGGTGGCTTCACACCGCACACAGCGGTATAGGGGCCTCCTGAGGCGGATTTGAAAAATCAACCCTCCTTTTATGTACACTCCTAAGATTGCGTGAGAGGGGAGCCATGGTCATGAAAGACGAGGTCCCTCCAGGGCGTCGGGAGCGGCTGTTGCAGCACAAATATTGCGGCCTTCCCGAAATTCTTTCCAAGAATTGAAAGGGAACGATTTTTGCGCTCGCGGAATGGTATGTGTTCAGGTTGTAGACGATGGGACCGATTTTGCGAGCATGTTCCACGCGTCCAGGACCGATCGCACGATGACTGTGCCGTCGGGCACAAGTTCGAAATCGGTTTTTCCCCGCGCCCATTCGTTGATCAAACCGTTCACGAGGGCGCTAAATGCGATCGCGGCGGTCTGGGGCGTCCAGGGCGCGGGTAGCACCTTATTTCTCTTCGCAGCCGCGAATACCTTGACCAGTGAATCCCGGAACTGTTGCTGAAAATCATTTCCGTCGCCGGATTCGTCCTCTGAAGACGACCAGTCGAATTGCAGAAGCACCCTGAGCATGCGCCTTTGTCGCGGGTCCGTCTGCAGATGGGCGAACGTGCTTGATATCACATCGCCAAGGGCTCCGAGAGGGGAGAGGGTGGTGTCCGCCGCCAATCGCTCGGCCAAATATTGCGTAGGCTGGCGCATCTCGTCACGGATCGCAAACAGCAGCCCCGGCTTGTTGCGGAAATGCCAGTGTACGGCTCCGCGCGTGACGCCGGATGCCGAAGCGATCTCGTCAAGAGAGACGTTCTCGTAACCGTTCTCGAGAAAAAGCATTTCGGCGGCTTTTAGAATGGTGCGCCGAGTCTCCTCGGCTTGTTCCTTTGTCCGTCGCATAGCTGGCTTTCGCAGTTGCAGGGCTTGTTTACAAACATTCGGTACGTATGTATATAACGAATAACGATTGGGCTGTAGAGCCCACGGAGCATGACAATGGTCTTCCAAGCCGCTGTGCCATTCGGCGCAGCTGTTGCTTCGTCTGCACTCGCCCCGATCGGCAGCGGCGCGTCTCCGACCGTTGCCATTGTTCAGGCCGGAACGACGGCCGTCACCAAGACGACCGAGATCATTGGGCGCATACAATTCATCGGATGCGTCGATCAGTTGGCCGGCGTCACGAGCTTTCTCGAAGAACGCTCTTTTGTCGAGGGAGCTGATATCAAGAAGGGCGATCTTCTGTTTCGTCTTGATGAGGTGGCCACCTTCACGGGACTCGGTCTGGCCCATGTCATCCTCGACCTCTACACCCAGATCATGGTGCTGTCCGCACGGGCGGCCAGGAACGGCACCCTCATCGTCGAATTCGCCAAAGAGCAGCGAGCATCGGTCTTGGCATCAGGCAGGCGGCCATGCTTGGCGTCAAACTGCGCTTACGTGCCGTGATGATCACTTCGGTCGCCTTCATTCTCGGTCTGGTGCCGCCCGTCTGGGCAGATGGTGCATCGATGACCGCGCGGCATAACATTAGCACGCCGGTGCTCGTCGGGATGATCGCCGCCAGCACGCTTGGGATTTTCCTGATCCCCATGCTGTACGTCACCTTCCAGACCCTACGCGTAAAACTCAAAGCCAGGGTTCGGGAAGATCGAAATCGCGCATCAGTTCGATATCGCCGTTAGGAGCCGAATGGTCAGATGAAGTTCAGGCGACTTGTCAGTCATGGGCGATATCGAATGAGAGAGAGCGGAACAGAAAATGCAATTGTACGGTATCGGCGGCTGCTTAAGGGCAGGTTTCGCGGCGACCGCGATTGGCTGAGGCTTGTATTTCTCGGTGTAATTCTTGTCGCGCTCAGTACCGTGTTCCTCGCCGATGCACTCGCAGTTCAACGTCTTCCAGGTCACTTAAGCGGTGGTTCGGCCATATTCGGCGGAATTACAATTGTGCTGTTCGTCACAAAAATTGCGAGAGGCGCGCTTTATCTAGACTGGTTGCTGGGCGCTGTATCCTGTCTCCTCGCGGGCCTACTGCTCTCTCGGGATGAGGATTTCACGTATCCTCTATCGCTGCTCTATGTTGTCTCTCTCATGTTCGCAAGCGGCGCGGCCCGAATCTGGATTGGTTTGACAGCGTCTCCCGAGGAGGGAGCAAGTTGGATTTTGTGCTCTGGATTGGTTGCCATGCTCTGCGGGCTCTGGATCGCCTTCGCATCGCTCTTGGCCATGCCGACGACGCTCGCGCCACTGATATTCGTTTTCGATGCGCTGTTTGGGGGCATTGCAATCGTTGGGTTCGGCATGTCGCTGAAGGAGGATCGATGAACGCGACGGTGTCGATCTGTTTTGAGAACGTCTCTTCACTCGTTCTTTTCGAGGCTCCAGAGGATTACTAGCGATGGCCATCAAGAACATTGCAGTTTTCGTGGAGCCATCACGAACTGGAGCGGCTCGCGCTCGCTACGCGGTGGAGCTGGCTCGTCGACATGGCGCACACCTCATTGGGATCTTTGCGGCGCCGCCCGGCTGGAATGCAGACCCTACAGAGTCTTTTGTTAGAGGAAGCGAAGCCATACGACGACTTATAGAACGTCATAAGGCGGCAGAGATTGCGATATCCAGTGCTGCAAACCAAAGCTTTGAGGCCGCCACTAAACGGGCGGACATCAGTTTTGAGTTCCGTATCATTCGTGAAAAAGATGTCGATGACGCCAAGCTGCATTCTCTTTATACCGATCTGATCATCGTGGGAGCTCCACGACCGGGCGGGCTGCCCAACTACTGGTCGGTGGAGACATTGCTGCTTACGACAGGCGTTCCGTTTCTGATGCTGCCTGATGCGTGGAAGGCCGGGACCATCGCCGAACGTGTGCTTGTTGCTTGGAACGCCAGCCGCGAAGCCCGCCGTGCGGTCTCGGATTCGTTGTCGCTGCTGATGGCAGCGCAATCGGTCTCGGTCGTTGTTGTTGATCCGTGGGCGGACCCGCGGCACGGAGAGGAGCCCGGTGCAGATATTGCGCTCTATCTCAGCCGCCATGGTGTGAATGTTGATGTCGTTCAGCTCAAATCCCAAGGTCAGCCGATCGAGGCCGTTATTTTAGGTCATGCGCTACGTATTGATGCCGATCTCATCGTGCTGGGTGCGTATAGTCACAGTCGAACGCGAGAGTTCATTTTTGGCGGCGTAACACGATTCCTGCTTCAGGACTCTCCCCTGCCACTCTTGATCGCCCACTGATAGGCTCAGGCGGTGCAATTTATCCCGTCAAATCGAAGCGCTTGTCCGATTGCAGCGCGGCGGATCGACTGGAACGCTCGCTGCCTCCAAGACAAGGGCGAGTTCTCATGTCGTGAAAGGAAGGCAGCCCAAGCACTGTGTTGCTCGGCAACGCAGTGCTTGGCTGCTTTTCTGTAAGCGGTGTTCTGGCCCCCGGCCGCTCTGGGCGAGAAGATGGTTAGGTCGCTGCCGCGCTCTCGCTGAAGCTTGAGCTGTGGAGCGACCGAGTCTCTCAGCATGTCATCGCTGATGCCAAGGTCAGTTCCGCTCGGCCGTCGCGCGGGATCCGCGAGGCCTGCAAGCTGCTTGTCGCGAAACTCGTGGAGCGCCTTCGGCTCGGTGGTGTAGTGGCTGGGCGGCGGCGATCAAGGTGAGACTTCGCTCTCATCCGGATTGTCGCGCTATAAGTGGCCGTGAATGTCGATAATCATGGTGGATCCGCATGGGATGACGGCGCCGGGTGTGCCGGTAGACTACGAGCGAAGGAACAGGTCCTCTGGCTTGCAGATCGACCCGGTCAAGAACTGCTCGGCCGAGAACTCGAATGCCAATTGAAGCGAGCGATAGTTTGCCTCGAAACCATAGTCCGGCGGGGCCGGGGCGTTGTCCTCACGCACCGCAATCGTTCTCGCTGTCTGAAACAGGCTCATCAGCTCCTCACCGAGCCAAGGATGCTCGGCCAGCAGCGAGGTCTTGACCGCGACGACGTGATTCTATCGCGACCAGCTCCTCCCGCGCGCAGCTTACAAACGTCTGTTCGACACCCTGCGGGAACATGGTGATGACCGGCGCGCCTGCAAGGTGACGGTCGAGCTTCTGGCGCTCGCCCACGAGCGAGCCTGCGAAGCCGAACTCGCTGAGGCGATCGCGATCGATCTCGATGCCGGACGGCTGCCTGATCTTGCTGCATTGCGCGATCGCTTCCGGCCCGAAGCGACCTCGATCTCGTGCAGAAGCTCCAGGTGGCGCGGCGCGAGCTCAACCTCGAGGCGGCCATCAACCGCCTCGATCGCTTCGATCTCATGATCCTTGACGATCTCGCTTACGTCACCAAGGACCAGGCCGAGACCAGCGTGCTGTTCGAGCTCATCAGCGCGCGCTACGAGCGGCGCTCGATGCTGATCACGGCCAATCAGCCGTTCGGCGAATGGAACAGGGTCTTCCCGGACCCCGCTATGACCCTCGCCGCCATCGATCGCCTCGTTCACCACTCAACCATCGTCGAGATGAACGTCGAGAGCTATCGCAGGCGCACCGCCCTCGACCGAAAACGTGGTCCCGGACGGCCGCCATCGCACGCGACACCGAAAACAATCGCTGATTGACGCTCCGCGACAATCAGAGCCAACAAAACTCTTGCGCGCGACAATCATCGCGGCAATCATCACCTCGCCGCGACACCGACTCGCCATCCTGATTGTCGCGCGCTTCCCACCCAGATTGTCGCGCTATAGATGCGCTATGCGCATCCAGAAGTGCGGAGATTCTTGCCCCACCGCTTCAGATCGCTTAGCCTCCGCCGCCATCACGGCATGTGGAGGCAGGCTTGCGTAAATACAGAGGCTTCCAACGCCCACTTCGTTACCTCGCCATAGACACTTTGGTAGTCCGGCCTGCGGGTGATGGTCCGCATCCGATTCAGTTCAGGCCGATCTGCTTGTGACACCTAACCGGCAAGCGCCCGGTCAGGCTTTTCGGCCCCCTTCCACCTGCTGTTCTCCCGGCAAGGGGGCGGCATCGCAGCCGCCGGTCGAAGATCAGCAAGTTTGGGAGATTAATCAGATCCAACCTCCCGCACCGTCACGGCGCAAAGAAACCTCGGAAAAAGAGGTCGGGCGAGCCGTCCCGGAGACGGCCAGCTTCGATCGGATTCAGGTCATCGACCAGAAAGAGGAAGACGCCCCTGTCGGAAGCATAGAGCGTCGTCGTGTCCTTGGAGATGTCAACGCGGGGATTGTAGGTCCCGGTCGACCAGTCGAGCACACCCGGCACCTTCCACCGCGTATCGCCTGTGCCATTGCCGGCGATGCGCTGCACGGCCTCAACCAACTCGTGGTCAAAGATCCGGCCATTATCCGGGCCGGTGACCGCGCGTAGCTCGACGCGGCCATCGTCGGTCTCGAGCGTCTTGATCTGTTCGGCGCGTTATCTGAACAGTCAAGCTGTCTCAGCCGGGTGTTTCAGCCACTTTTGCCTGAAAATCCGCAGGTCCCGACCGATCCCGGCGTGTGAGACAGATTCGCGAATTGATCGCGGACCTTGGCAACTGCTCACCCGGCGCAGCAGGACAGCTTGGCGACGTCCTTGCCGAATGACAGCGCCGCGAGCTTGAGACCCTCGACGGTGGTGAGATACGGAAAGATCGTATCCGCGAGGTCCTCAACGGTGAGGCCCTGCCGGATCGCGAGCGTCGCGGTCTGGATGCTGTCGGCCCCCTCCGGGGCGAGGATATGCGCGCCGAGCAGCCGGCCGCTGCCGGCGTCGGCTACGAGCTTGATGAGTCCACGGGTGTCGCGAGCGGCGAGCGCGCGCGGTACCTGGTCGAGACCGATCGTCGAGACGCGCACGGCATGCCTCGCTGCGCGCGCCGCGGCCTCGGTCAGGCCCACGCTCGCGACCTGCGGGTCGGTGAACACGATGGCAGGCATGGCGCTGTTGTCGTAGCGCAGGCTGTCGCCATTAAGGGCGTTCTTGGCGGCGAGCTTGGCGCCATAGGCAGCCATGTAGACAAACTGGTCGCGGCCGGTGACATCGCCGGCAGCATAGATGCCGGCCCTGGTGGTCCGCATGCGGTCATCGACGACGATGCCGCCCTTCGGCGAGAGGGCGATGCCGTGCTCGATGAGCCCAAGGCCTTCGATGTTAGGCGCGCGCCCTGTAGTGATCAGCACCTGATCGGCGTCGATGGTCGTGTTCTGGCCATCGCGCGAAACATCGAGCGCAATGCCGTTCTCGGCCTTGCGGATCGCACGGTAGGCGACACCGGAAACCACGGTGATCCCTTCGTCCTCGAAATACCCTGTCAGTGCCGTGCCGATCTCGGGCTCGGCTTCGGGGAGCAGACGAGACCGGCACACGAGCGTCACCTTGACGCCGGCGCGGGCGAACATCTGGGCGAGCTCCGCCCCGATATAGCCGCCGCCGATGATAAGCAGCGATCGCGGCAGCTCCTCGAGGTCGAGCGCGGTCGTGCTGGTCAGATACGGCACGGTCTCGATACCGAGGATGGCGGGCAGCGCCGGCCGCGCGCCGGTCGCGATGATGATCTTGCTGGCGGGAATGCGCGCGCCGTCCACCTCGACGCCACCTTCCACGAGGCGCGCCGGTCCTTCACGATGCGCGATACCGTTGTAGGCGGGGAGCAGGTTTGTGTATTTGGCTTGGCGTAGTTCGGAAACGAGTGCGTCTTTCTGACGAACGGTTCCGCGCCAGTCGATCAGTTCGGCCTCCGCAGTGATGCCGGCAAAACGTGCCGCCACGCGCGCGTTGTGAAGCGTCTCGGCGGCGCGGATCAAGGTCTTCGATGGTACGCAGCCGATATTGACGCAGGTGCCGCCGATGGTGCCGCTGCCGATGAGAGCCACCTGCGCGCCCTGATCGGCGGCCGTGATCGAGGCCGAGAAGCCGGCCGAGCCGGCGCCGATGACCACGAGATCGTAGGCGCCATTGCCACCGTTGCTGCGAAAGCGACGTTCTGCCACTGCAGCGCTCTTCGATGTCGAGCCGGTCGACGATTGTGCCGCGGTATCGAGGCCGCCGAGGCTCGGCCCGAACAGAGCGCGACCAGCCTCAAGGCCTTCCTCGATTGAGAGCCGAAATCCGGGCTCGTCCGCGGCCTGTTCACGGCGCCAGGCTGAGAGATGGTCGTCCGAACAGAAAAAGGCGGTCGTTGCGCATAGCGAGTTCGCGGCGCACGCGCCTTCATAGCGGACACTCTGCCACATGACTGACGTCTTCGGCTCAACGCGAGCTAGCATCCGACCTTGATCCCGTGTGGTGACTCGGATTGGCGCACCGCAATGGCGGCAGCGCGATGCAATCGTGATATCGCGATCAGTCATGGCGCCAATGCCGAGTGCGTCGACCGCGCACATTGCGTTAAGAAGACGTCCGTCGAGTGTGACCCGATGGCCCGTATCCCTATCGGTGAAGGGATAGGCGCCGACGATCCGCTCGCCGTCGAGCACGGCCAGATCGCGACGGCGGAGCTCTTCGAGCAGAGTCCGGACGGACGTCTCGTTCAAGCCCGCGCGCTCCGCAAGCGCTTCGGTGGTCGGGGCTCGCCCGTCTTCGGCGTAGAGTTGGAGCAGCGCAACGCGAACGCGGTCCGTGGCGGAATCGTAGCCACTCCAGCGATCCAACACATGGTCAGACCCGACCATTGCCTGCAGGGCATCCTTGACCGCTGGTGATTTGACCACAGACCAATCCGGAAACGTCACGCCCGGCCGCACGGTGTAGCTCGGTAGTGTCGTGGATGTGGAAGCAGCAAGCTTGCTCTGGGACGAGGATGCGCAGCAGTCGTTCATGGCTTCACGCCTTCCTTGTGAATCTTGGTCTCGCCGCAGTCGGCTCTTGCACGGCGACGATGGATACCCCACGCGACCAGACCGAAGCACGCGATCACCAGGGGAAGCACCACCAGACCCGCGCCCGCCACCCATGCGCCGAGGCCGGCCAGTGGCAGGACTCCGGCGAGGAGAGGCGCCGCGCAGCAGATCACGGCGAGAACGGCGCCAGCCGTGCTTGCACGGATCAGGACGCGGTCATTCACCTCAACTGCCCTGCTTCACCGGATGGGCCGGATAGCCCGCGTTCATGCTGGCGGTCGCGATGGCGTCCGGGTTCGTCTTCGCGTCGTCGAAGATCACGGTTGCGGTCTTGGCACGGAACGAAACGGCGACCTTTGCGACGCCGGAGACCCCCTCCATCGAACTCTTGACGATGTAGGGACGCGAGGCGCAGGTCATGTTGTCGACAGCGAAGGTGATTGTGCGCTCGCCAGCGAATGCAGTCGATGCCGTCATCACTGAGGCTATCAGGGCGAAAGCGCCCAAACTCTTCTTCATGGGTCAGGTCTCCTCTTGGTGTCAGGTACGAAGCAGCAGCGGGGCGATGTAGTCGAAGGCAAAGGCGGCGATCACAAGCGCGGTCGCTATCCAGAGCGAGAGTTGAACAAGGCGGCTGGGAATCGGGCGTGCGCAGGCGGCGCCATCAGCACAGGCCCGTCTGGGCTTCCAATAAACGAGGTAGAAGCCATAGCCGAGCAGGCCTGCTGTCCCCGCGACGAAGAACGGCTTGTAAGGTGCGAGCGCCGTCAGATTGCCGATCCAGGCGCCGCCGATGCCGAGGCTAAACAAGATCAGCGGCACGATGCAGCAAGACGAGGCGGCGAGCGCGCCGAAAATGCCGCCAACGGCGATCAGACGCTGCCGTCCGACCTCGCCGCGCCTGGACGCGGAAAGATCCGCTGCAGGGGGCGCTGTGCCTGCCGTTCCGGTTCGCGATGCGACCATGTTCAACCTCGTCGTTCTTGCCGAAATCCTTATTGCCGCGTAGCATGCAGTCTGTAGCCACTACAGGGTCGAGATGGGTTTTGGCGATGCGCAATCACGCCGTGGTGAAGGGGATGCAGCGGGCCGAACTCGCTGAGCGATCGGGCTGCAATCTGGAGACGGTGCGCTACTACGAGAAGGTCGGCCTACTGCCCGAGCCGCCGCGCACGGCGAGCGGCTACCGCAGCTATGACACCACGCATGAACGACGGCTTCGCTTCGTGCTGCGAGCGCGCGAGCTTGGCTTCTCGCTCGATGAAATCCGTGAACTCTTGCGTCTCGTCGACGAGCGCGACCAACCCTGCGCTGAGGCACGTGCTGTTGCCGCTGCGCATCTCGACGACGTACGGGCGAAGATCGCCGATCTCAGGCGCATGGAGCGCGTGCTCAAGGACGTGGTCGCGCGATGTGCTGACGGCACCCTGCCGGAATGTCCGCTGATCGAGACGCTGTTCCGGGAGGGTTCGGTCAACTGACCCTCCTCGGTTGGAGACCACGAAACGTGCCAGTTGGGGGCGCCTATGCGGCGCCCTGAACCTCGTCGGCCTGCTGGCACGCGCTCGACTTTCGGCCAGCTTGATAGCCGCCGGTGATCTCCTCGGTGCCGCAGCCGCCGGCCCTTGATCCGCCGGACATTCGATTGGGACAGCACGAGCTTGTTGAAGGACGCGGCCTGGATCATCCGCAGCTGTCGCTCATAGAGGCTCTTGAGCCACCAAGCGACACGCTTACCCAGCCAGCGTCGCACGATCAAGATGCACGGCCTGGGCGGCTAGAATTTGCACTTGCCGGTACAGCGGCAGATACTAGGCGAACTTCGAGACCACCACGTGGTCACAAGCGCCGTCGAGACCATGCCGCTCTCAATCAAGCGCGGACTGATATTCCATAATGTTAGTTATGCGACTCAATTTTCAGTCGTCTTTCTAGTGTCCTAGATATTCTTCATTCCATAATCATTTCGAGAGGACAGCTCCTGACGAGCTCATGTCGCTCGTCCATTTCTCATTTCGATCAGCCTGGAGACGGTACGGCGTTGGTCTTCGGATCCGAGCTGTTCGAATATCTGCTCCGGCGCCGCGGCCGCAAGCGCGACCAACCGGGCCTTGGATTCGTACAGCGCGTCGATGAGCGTGACGAGCCTCCGTCCTTCGTCCACGCCATCCTGAGGTATAATTGGCAGGTTCTCGAGGAAGATCGCATTGAACCGATCTGCGATCGCAAGATGATCATCGGCACTGAGCGGCCGCCGACAGACCTCCTCGAAGGTCACGCGCAGGTTCGTCCCACAGCAGCGGTTAAACCATAAACGTCGGCCATGCACGTCCACCGAGACTGATTGCTCCTGCTGGGCATTCAGGGTCTGGCGCCAGAGCCGATCGAAACGGCGCGTGGTGGGCGGCGGCGTAATGGGACAGAGATATGCGGCCTCGTCCTTTTCCCCGTCAGAGCGGTGATCGTGCGCGCCGTCTATCTGCACGACATCAACATGCTGCTTCAAGCGCTCGACAAAGGGAGCAAAAAGGTCACGGTTGGGACCATTTCGATAAAGATTGTCAGGATGGTCATTCGACGTCGCGACGAGCACGAGCCCATGCTCGAACAATTGATCGAAGAGACGGCCAAGGATCATAGCATCTGCGATGTCGATGACCTCGAGCTCATCGAGACAAAGAAGGTGCGATTGGCTCCACAGTCTTGCAGACGCTTGCGCGATAGGGTCCTGATGGTAGGTGTCGCCGTCGGGCGGCTGCATGGCGGCATGAACCTCCTGCATAAAGGCGTGAAAATGCAGGCGGCGCTTCATCGGTTCATCGGCGCAGCCAAAGAACAAGCTCATCAGCATCGATTTTCCGCGGCCGACCTTCCCCCGAATGTAGACGCCTTTTAGCGGGGGCCCCGGTCCTGCGCGCGAGCAAGCCACGCGACGCCTTCCTGGTCGCAATGTCATTCGAAAGGCGGTCCAGGGCCGCCACGACCTGATCTTGATCAGGCTCGTATTCAATTTGATGAGCTGCGACTCGCTTCTGATATTCCAACCTGAAAGCACTGGCCATCGGCACTCCCAATCTTTGCAAATTCCAACTCTTCGATGTTGAGAGCAGTCATTCGGTCGCCGATTTCAGACCGCTGAGCCGCTTTCGCGGTCGCGCAGTCAGGAACCGATGCACCCAAGGATTGCGACTGGCGTAGAGATCATCCGGAGTCGAGAGTACAACGATTTCTCCGTCCGCGAGCGCCGCCACACGATCGCAAACCCCGAAAAGCGTATCGATGTCGTGCGTGATCAGCAGGACGGTAATGCTGCGCGCCCGCGCCATCTCGCGGATAAAATCATCGATTTGTTGCGCCATGATCGGGTCGAGACCGGTCGTTGGCTCGTCGAGTAGAAGCAGCTCGGGATCATTGGCGATGGCGCGCGCCAGGCCAGCGCGTTTCTCCATCCCTCCAGAGAGTTCGCTTGGATATTTGCCGCTGGCGTCGGTTGGCAGGCCTGCCATCGCAATTTTGAGCTTCGCAAGTTCTGCGATCAAGTGCTCCGACAGACCGCTCAGGGTACGGATGGGAAACTCAACGTTCTCCTGGACCGTCAACATCGAGAAAAGAGCATTGTGTTGGAAAAGGACACAGCAACGCGCCAATACCTTCTGCAGCGCTCCACGCGAGGACGCATAGATATCGACACCAAATAATTCGATGCATCCGCTGACCGGAGGGAACAGACCGACAATCGACTTGAGAAGCAACGATTTGCCTGACCCCGAATTGCCGATCACGCCGAGGATCTCACCGCGCCGAACAGCGAGGTTGAGGGCGCGGTGAAGCGGCACACCGTTGATTTCGGTGCTTAGGTCGTGCAGGAGGACAAATGCTTTTCGTCGCTCCCCTCCTCCGACTCCAGTTCATTGTCTCGGGCGCGTTTGATGTTTGATGGCCGAGGGCCGCATTGATGATCCCGCCGTTTCGGACTGCCCACACGGGCATCCTTTGCGTGTTCGGCAGGAGTCATCAGCCGGTCGGCGCTTTAGGGAGACCCCATTCCCTGGCTATCACCAGATGGGCGGCGATAGCGTGCCAGAACTACGAATATCCGGAGATCATTGCAACGGACAAGCCGCCTCACATCGGTTTGCGGTCATCGTCCGCCAACCAACCGCATACGGAATGGCCGTATGGCATCCGAGGAGCGAACGGCGTGTAATAATAGGGATGGCGTTCCCCCAATAACCCGCCGTCAGCAGCTAGTGAGCCCACAAGTCGGACAGCAGGAGCTGCGAGCGTTGAAGGCTGAAGTGTGTCCGACGCGGGCTATTGACGGCGACCTTCCCCTCATCGCGCTGACCGGTCTTGGTCTTGCGGCTCATGCTCGCTCTCCCAGATGAACCGCCTGACGCGTGGTAACACCTCGCGCCGCCACGCAGTATAGCCGACACAGTGTCTCGACCACGTCGGCGATATTGTCATCAAGTCCGAATGGACCGTGTTCGAGTGGAACGTCAGCCGCATCCCGCCAGGTTAAGCAATGAACTTCGTAACCACGCAGCATCGCCAGAATCATGTCGTAAAGGATCGTCGATCGCATGCCGGAGAGCGGCGCCACGAGAAGGACGCGCGGCCGTTTGTCGGCACTATCCATCTGGAAGCGGAGCAGGCCGCTGAAAGGCCGTTCAATCAAGAGCTGTTCCTGTATCGGCACCACCTTTCCGCCGATAACGGCGTTGTCGACGCCAATCTCGGAAACACGCCGTATCGCGTGCGGAAGCGCCTTCGTACTATCGCTGAGAACTCGCGAAACATGCTGCATGGTGACTTGATACGTACGACAGACGACCGGCGCAGGCGAATCAGACAGCTTGCGCTTCGAAGCGCGCAACAATCGGCCAGACAGTTTTCATTGGTCTTTTAACTTTTTTGAGCCGCCATGGACCTGTGGCGTTGATCTCGATCAATCCGGCGCCGGAAATGCTGGCCACCGGCACAGCCCAGTAATTGCACGCAAAATTGCCGTATGGCGCCGACGAACCAACAGTGTATAATATGTCGTGCGGGGGATGGAGTCCCCCGGTAACCACCGACAACGGCTGATGACTCCTACAAGCGCGCAGGCTCGCGCTCGTAGGAGTTCCAAAGTGCTCCCACGGCAAGACCTGCGAGCGTTGAATAGGCGCTCTAACGTTGGGGGTCTTTGCCATGCGAAAAGTCAGTCGCGCTCGCGCCAAATGCGTCTCCGCTGAAGCATCCGCAAATCCGGTCCTGCTCTACATTGCCCTGTCATTGTTGACGGTTCTGGGGATTGTCGAGGCCGACCTTCATCGCGATACGCTCAAGCAACTGGGCATCGTGATCAACAGCGAGCTCATCGATTCGCGATGTGAGCCAGCTGTTCAGGTGGCGCAAAGAGCTTTGAGCAAGCACGGTGAAGAGAGTAAGAGAGTATAGCGCTATTCGTGCCGGTCGAGATTGGGCCGTCTGTGCCGCCGCGGGAGGTGGCCGAAGCGCCATTGACGACGACGGCGGCGCGTCGACCGAAGAGCCTGGGCATTATCGAGATTGATCTTGGTAGCGGGCACCGCATCCGGGTCGATGGCGACGTTGATGGAGACGCGTTACGTCGCGTTCTCGATGCTTTGGTCCGCCGATGATCCCGGTTCCGACGGGCGCGCGAGTGTGGCTCGCGACAGGCTTCGATCTTGTGATCGTCACGTAAGCCGTTGGCCCTTCATAGCCTGTGTCTTAGCCTTGTCAGCTTCGAGGTCGAGTACGATTTTTTCCTGTTCTGTACGTAACCTTGCTAAGGCGTCGGTTTGAATCACATTTGTGGGTAACGGCTGGCCGGGATATTCCGCTATGATGTGAGCGGCCTCAGCTGCGGCGGCTGCTTCACGCGCCTCCTTCGCGGCCGCGCGCCCGGTTCCTGCAACGATCGCGCGTTCGGCGCGAAGCTCACGTTGGGATGTCGGATCGAGCCTGGCAACCGCCTCCTCGCGACGCTCGGCGTTCACGGCGCGATCGGCAAGCCGTGTGGCCTCAGTGGCCTCGCGCCCTTCGCGCAACCGAAGCGCTTCCGCCTGCTCGATCAGACGTTCGGCGTTGACGCCGGCGATGGCGGCGACCTCCGCCCGCGTCATTTGCTCGACCCCGCGCTCCTGTACGCGCTGCAGGTCGAGCCGATTGGCAAGCGTCTCGAGATACCGCGACGAGGCTTCCCGGAACTGCTGTTTCGTTTCGCCATCAAGCAAATCGCTTGTTCTCGACACCGCCTCGTTCATGAGGCGAAGATCTTTCACCATTTGCTCCGACGTGATGGCCATTTCCGGTCCCTCCTTGGTGAGTTGGTCGACCCGTCTCCCAATCGTTTGAAGAATGCCCCCGACGGTCTGAGCCATCAACAGCCTTTCGAGCATGTCCCTTGCCACGGCATTGCCGGGCTGCTCGGCGGCAACCGTCTTCCAAGCGAGGACGCTTTCGTTCACGGCTCTGCGATCGGGAGCCGACATCGGCAGACGGATCGGATTTGTGCGCGCCACCTGGATCCTTTGGCGGGCGTTATCGATCAGCCTGTGGTTGGCTGGATCCGCCGCGTAGGCACGATCGCGAGCCTCGCGCGCCGGGCGCGGACGGTCCGCGGCCTCGACGATCGCCTTGTCCTTCGGACCATAGCTCTGCGACGAAGCCCGTTCTCGCGCCGACGTCGCCACGATCTTCAATCCTTCGGCTTGGGCATGCTGAGCGTAAGCCTGGCGCCATTCGGAAAAGGTTTCGCGGCTAGGGTGGATCTTCTGACCGGACTCGGATCTCACCGCGATTACGGCATGTGCATGGATGTGTCCGTCCGCCTCCTTGTCGGTATGGACCCCGAACATGAACTTGTGGTCGGCGAATCGGTCCTGCAGGAAGGCCCGCGCCGCCCGCGTCAGCGCCTCGACATCCGTCCCGGCTTTCGCCGAGATGATGAGATGCATCGTGTCGCGCGCGGATTGGGAACGCAACGATGGTGCCCACTCTCGCTCAGCGATCCGGGCATCCGCAACATTGCTAACGGTCTTGCCGCGGTCGTCGGTCGCCGGGCCCTTTTCGATCAGTTTGTTGAGTCGATAGGTCACGCCATCGCGGCCGTGGCTGGTCGCACCTGGCGCGAGGCGGATCGCATCCGCAGGGATCGCGGTTGCGCCAGCGATCCGCTCTATGACACGGGCCTCCGACTTCATGTCGAGGCGCTTTTGGGTGAACCCGTTCTCACCGTCACCAACTTGCTCCTGGCGTACCCTGAACCTCTCCTTGGAGGGGCCGGCCATCGCAACGACGACGCGCGCCTCGAGTGCGCCGGATGCCGTTGTCTCGAGGCGATAGGCATAGCGATGGCCGTCGAAACCGGCGGCGACCGCCTTGGCGTAGGTCTCTCGGCCCTCGGCGGTGTCGGAGACGCCATCGAGCCTCAGCCGGATGGCGCCGACATCCTGGCTTTCCGCTCGCTTGGCGAACGAGCTGGACCAGACCTTGATTTCATCGGCAACCGCCTCGCGATCGGAAAGCGTGCGTCCATCATGCGTCTCAAGCGGAACGTCCTCCCGCTGCACGTACTGACCCGTCGCTGTCGCGCGCGCAACGCCACGCGCATAGGACACGACCTTGATGACGGCAGGCTGATAGCCTGCGGCAAGCTGCCGGGCGCGACCGACCGCTCCACCCTGCCCTGCCCCGCCGGCGCCCCTCCCTCCCCCGCTGAGACCGCCGGCGATCGGAGCAAGCCCTCCCCCGCGTGGCGTTCCAGAGCGGCCGTCGGCGCCGCCTCCGCCGCTGACAGCCGGTAGAGCTCTCGCCCGCTCCTCGTCGCGCTCGCCCGTAAGGGTGGCGCCCTGGATGATCTCTTTCGCAGGCGGCGACTTCGGAAGCGGCGGGACGCGGGCGCGCCGGCGGCGCAGATCATCTTCGAGCAGAGCTGACGGCCGCGGCCGGAGCCGCTCCTCGCGCGCTTGCGCCACAGCGCGCCGTGTCGCCTCGACCTGCTCGAGCCACCAGGTGATCCGTATGGCGCGATTCACGGAGCATCCTCTGCAATCGGTTCCTGCGGCAGGGTGAGCTTGGCTTCCCGCCGCAGCTTGGATCCGTAGGCGACCGTCATTTCCGTGAGCTCGTCGTTGATCGCAGCGACGACTTCGTGCAGCCCGCGCCAGACCGGTTCCGTGTCTTCGATCCGGACCGCCTGCCCACGATGAATGGCCTTTAGGACCTGAGCCAGATTGCGACCGACCATCCGCACCTGTTGTGCGAGCTCGATGACGACTCGGGTGTTCTCGGCCGACAAGGCAGGACCTGCCTGGACTGAGGCCCGGATGAGCCGCCGCACGACCTCGGCCTTCGGCAGTCCATAGAGCTCCACGGCTCGCTGCAGATGGGCCTCGTCAGCCTCGGACAACTCTGTCCGGAGCCTCGGCTTGCGTCGCGGAGCTCTGGCGGAGCGAGCCATCGGCGCTCCCCTTCCCTTCCCGTTCGAACGGCTCCTCGGTTGAAGACCGGGAGCCGAACATGCCGGCATCGACCAGATGCCGGCGCCAGCGCGGCAGCGCCCTTCGGCTGCGTCCAGCAGCCGTCCCCCGGTTTGGCCCACAAACCGGTATCTTGTCAAACAATATCTAATATAATGAACCTAAGAAGTCGGCGCATGAAGGGCGCTTGCGTCCGAAGAGCCGTCCGCATGGACTCCGCATCACTTACGCGCACAGCGCGAACCGCAATACGACAATACGGCATTCCCGCACACAGACATTCCAGCAATATCGGAATGCCGCCTTATCGGACGTGCCAACAACGCTATTGCGGGATTGCATCAATCCAACAACGACGTAGTGCCGCATGTCGCTCATAACGAGATGCCCCAATGCAAGGTTGCCAGCTTTCGATATCCCGATATCGCCGCAATACGACACTGCCGAATTGAAGCAACATCGCCTTGCGCGGATCGCGCCTTCGCGCGTTGTGTCAAGTTCATTTTACTGTATGTTGTCACTCACGAATTGCGGCATTGACGCAACAGGGAGGCCGGCGTGCCGAGCATCTTCGCAGTGGCAAATCCGAAAGGAGGCAGCGGCAAAACCACCGTTGCGATCATCTTGGCCGGCGAATTTGCCAAGCACGGCTATTCGGCCGCAATCGTCGACGCTGACCCCCAAGGATCGTCATATCAATGGCACGCCTCCTCTGTTGCGCGCGGTCTCAGTCCGCAAGGCGTCGATCTCGTCCGGACGCCTGATGAAGCCGCCCTGCTCCAGGCGATAGAACGGCTTGGCGGGTACGACGTCATCATTGTCGACACACCCGGCTACTATGGCGACGTTCTCATTCAGTCGGCTCTGCGCGCGGATCTCGTGGTGCTGCCCTGCAAGGTCCACACATTCGACGCTTCGCAGGTCGTCCGAACCATCCGAAACCTCGAGCAACACGCGGCCGGTGCGAAGTTGCCGATGAGCCAGCACCGCGTGCTCTTTAACGAGTACGACAGCCTCGACCGAAACACGCGTCCGCTGCGGGAGGTCGTCGCGTATCTCGACGCCGAGCGGGTTCCCGTCTGCACAAACGCCCTTTATCGGCGGGTAACATACCGCACGATGACGAGCGGTCACGGGACGCTCTACCAGATGAGCGATAAGGACGAGTCCGTGCGCAAAGCGCGCTACAATGCGGATCAGGTCGTTCGCGAGCTGCTGGCCGCGAGCCAAGGAACCGCCGCGGACGAGACGGCCGCATGAACGATTCAGCGGCAACGCCGAAGCCCGACCGCCCTGCCCTACCTCGCGACGCCTTTCGATCGCAACGAACTGGCATCAGTCGCGTCGAGGCTGTCGCTCCTGTTCAGCCGGTCGTGGTGACGCCCGCCTATGATGATCCCATCACATCCGGGCCGGTTCCTAGACCGAGCGAAGCGGCGGGCGCTGACGCGGAAGTGCCTAGATCATTACCGCGACCGAAGCCGGCGAGGCGACACGAGCGCAACCCGTTCGATGATTATGGCGAACGCTCGTCCTCGCGGCCGTACGCGATGCGGTTCCCCGACGCGATCGATCTCGTGCTGCGTCAGCTTGCGGCCGAGGGCCGTACGCACCCGCTGCGAATTATCGACCGTATCGTTTACGACCACCTCAAGCGGATCGGGCGGCTGCCGCCGCCGAACCACTGAAACGATACGCATCAGGGCCTCAGCATAAAGAGGATCGCGGAGGGAAGGTTCATCCGGAAGGGAAGGAGCCGGACGGCGCTCGGGCGTCTTTGTCTTGTCGCCGTAGGTGGGACGTTGTGAGCGCCATAAGCATTGGCCAGATCGAGAACTGACCTGCAGAGGCGCGTCGTGTCAGCGTTCTTAGATATCCGCCGGGATTCTTGATGGCGTCGCCTTTTTGCAGGATCGCGGCAAGAGTAGCGCTCGCCTGGCCCTCCCCCATCACCGTGCAGGCGTCTTCCCAGGCACTCGGGCTGACGCCGAGCAGAGGCCGAATGAGGGTCGCCGTCGCGATGACGTCGCGGACAGTGCGAATATCGTCGCTGGCATAGTCTCCGAAGTCCGGGCAAGCCTCGACAATCAATCGAACTGGAATTGTGTTCGGGGCCTGGGGTTTCAAACTAGGTGCGGCAGCGGTCGGACACACGGGTGCCGCTTCCGGTTCTGGCTCGATGCAGTCGTCTGTAGGATGGACGTGCGCGGTCGCTGGCTTTTGCTCGTGCTGGCCAAGGTGTTGACGCAGTATCTCGAAGACGGTCGCGTGAAGCATGGCGAGCTCTCGGGCGAGCGGCTCAAGGGCCTCGCGGGATGGAACGCGCGGAAGGCGGGCCACCAACTGACGGAAATCGCGATGAATCGTCGACCAGTCGGCATCCACGCCGTCCTCGACGCCTGCGGCGATCATCTTGGCGATATCACGACGGGAGAGCGTGGCCTGCTCTCGCAGCAGATCGACCGCTTGGCGCTCCTTGGCGATCGCTTCGGCAAGACGAGCAAAATCGTCTGCGCGGGCGACAATCGGGCTGAGGTCGAAGCCGAAGGCTTGATCGACGTCCCCGTTTGCAGCTCGCCGGGCATAGCGCTTTCCGTTTGGGCTATCGCGCCGCAGAAGAAGGCCGGCGGCGACGAGAGAAGCCAAATGCCGGCGGAGCGTCGACGGGGCGACGCCGTGCGCCCTGAGCGCAAGTTGTCGATTTGAGGGGTAGACGACGAGGTCGGGCGCACCAGAGACGAGCACCGTATCAGGATGGAAGCTGACCAGGGCGTTGAGGATGGCGAGCGCCCGATCAGAAACGCCGAGCTGGGATCTCGCTTCGCAGATATGTCGAAATACCTGCCACTTGTGAACCGGCTTACCGGGTGGGCATGTGTTGACGTCGCATTGCGTTTGAACGACCGCAAGCGATAACCTACCCTTTCCGAAGGGCGTCGTCGGGCCTTGCCCAAGCATCTCCATTCGCGGACTCTCCTGATCGAGAGCGCGGGTCAAATAAAGACCGTGGCGTAAAAACGCAGAGTCTCTTGAACTGTCGGGTGGGGCGCGCTAAAGTGCCATCAAGCGTTTTGGGCACCGTTGGCGATTGGCGTCGCCAGCCCGCTCACCCTCATGAGAGACCCGGCTCTGCCGGGTTTTTCTTTGTCCGAACGCTCTGCTCCTGGTTGAATCGAATCCGTCTATTATATTGAATGTTGATTAGGCGTCCAACGTGTGAGTTCAGGGGCGACGCCGTCGATTTTCGATGCGGGCGGGTGAGCGATGGTCGCGAAGAAATCCGGTCGAAAGGCTGCACATGCGGCCCAGGGCAACACGCTTCTCGTGGCCTTCCAGGGAGCGCTCGAGGGTCTGCGCCGCGAGCTGGGACTGAGCCGCCGTGCGTTCGCGGAACGACTCGGAATCCCACGATCGAGCTATTTCCATCTGATGACGGACGCCGCCAACCCGAGCCTCGATTACATCGAGCTGATCGCCGAGCGGGCCGGGGTTGAACCGATCGCGTTTCTGGGAAGCGTCGCGGCCAGGCGGACGATACAGAATCGGGCTTCGCAGGGCGCGCGACCCGTAAGCTGAATCATTTTCAAAGAAAATTCGATCTGACAACGTCCAATATACTGGACTTCAGACACGGGGTATGGTGATGGATTGGGATATCTCAATATGTGTGAGAACTCGGTCGCGATGCCGCCCGTCCGCAAACCCCAATCCGTCGATCACTCGGTGCTGAACGAAATGCTTGCTGTTCGGCTTCAACAGCTTGAAGTCGAAAACGGCGGCATGGAAGCCTTTTGGCCAAAGACCGGACTGGCGCGGGGCACCTACTACACGATCCTGCGCGGTATCGGGAATCCGACATTGCGGACGATCGAGAGGATCGCATCCAGCCTGAACATGAGCGCGCTGGAGCTCCTCGGCTTCGAGGCGTCGGATGCGCGGCGCGCGCTCAAGAAGAGCGGCGTCGACTATGACGATCTTGTTTCGGCGATCGGGAAGAAGAATCGGGCGGATCGCGGACTAGCGCGCCAGACGCGGTCGCGAAAACTGCCGTCCTGACTTTGAGGGTCATCGCGGCGCAGATCAGGCCCCGGCCGACAAGAATGGGATGGGGAGGCTCTCGCCTCCCCGCTCCTGGCTCAGGCGGCCGAGCGGTCACTCGCCTGAGCGAGCCGGCCGAACTCGAGGGCGATGAGGTCCACCGTATAGACCCGCTGGCCGTCGCGCTCGAAGCTATTCTGCCGCAGCCGTCCGCGCACATGAACCAGGTCGCCCTTGCTGACGTGCTCCTTCACGTAGGTCTGAATCGACTTTGTGAAGATCGTGACTTCGTTCCAGTGGGCGTCGTCCTTCCACTCGTCCTTGTCCTTGAAGGGATAGTTGGCGCAGATACTGACGCGGACGGTCTTGCCAACTTCCTTGATGGTCCCGACGCGACCGATGAGGGTGAATTCGGCGATGTTACGCATGGTCTTTCTCCATCTTGTGGGGCTGCGCCCCGTTGCGATGGCGATCCGTTCATGGCCGGGAAGACGAAACAGAGCCGAAGCCCGCCAGAGGCGGAGCGGAGGGCAAGCGCAGCGCTGCGCCCCGGCAGGAGCCACGAATTTTGGCGCCGCAGGCGCATGCGCGAGGAATGCCGGTCGGGGTCCCCGCTCGCGGGGGATCCGGCAGGGGAAAATTCTTGGCTCCAGGGGCCGACGTGCCGGCGACGGCCATAGGTATTCAGCCATGCAACCGGGAGCCGCAGCCCAAACCGGAGAAGGCCGTGAGCGTCGCCGTTGTCATCCACAGCCGCACGGGACCGGTGATTTGGCGAGACGACTGCGATCATCCCTCTCGCCTGTCCCGGCCCAAGACGGACGAGGGCTATACGCGCCGATATGGACACCACGATCGGAAATTGATTCCAGACCGCGGACCGCCACCCAGCGCGACCGATTTGCGCGTCGGCCATGGCTAGGGACGAGCGCCCTTCGGCCGAGGATCAACGCGGCACCTTGTCGACGTTCGGCGACGATCCAAGCTCTGGCCATGACCAGGACAGAGCGGCCCGAGCCAGCGGGCCTGAGAGACGTCCCCCCTCCCATCAGGCCGGTCGTTTTTCATGAAGCCGCGAATTGATCTGCGCCATCAGGATCGGTCCGAGCGAGAACTCCCCAGCCTCGGCTTTTCGCGTCAACCCGCGCAAATATCCGCCCGCGGAACGGATCGCTTCCCCGCGCTGCAAGATGCAGCCGACGACGATCGCCGCCTGGGTTTCGCCCATCACGGTTTGCGCCTCCTCCCAGGCGCTGGGACTGATCCCGAGCATCGACCGGACGACCGCGGCCGTCGCGAGGAAATCCCGCCAGTTCGAAATGCCGCCCTTGGCGTAGTCGACGATGTCGGGACAGGCACTCAGCACCATTCCCAAAGGATAGGATCCCTCCGCAGGTCGCGACGGTTGAGGTTTTGGCTCCGCCCTCGCCGCCCTGCCTTTTCGAAGGCTAGGTTCAAGATCAATAAGTGAGTCTGCGTTTGAATTCTGTAAGTGACGCTCAGTTTGGGACTCTTTGGCGCTCATATTTTCTGTTTTGACGTGAGTTTCCAGCAGGCTGAGCACATCATCGGCAAGCTGCGAGAGCTCCTCGGCAATCTCCTCGAGCTGCTGGCGCGTCGCGGTACGAGGAATCCGGTCGACGATCGACCGGAACGCCTGATGTACTTCCTGCCAGTCGGCCGGCCCGTGCCCTGCCCTGCGCGTTGGCACGCCTTCCTCGATACCCGTCGCAATCATCTTGGCGATGTCGCGCCGACATAGCGTGACCCGCTCGCGCGCGAGCTTGAGCGCGCGCGCCTCGGCCTCGATCTCCGCCGCCAGGTGCTGGAACTCCTCGGACCGAACGACGAGAGGCGATAGATCGAAGCCGAAGGCGAGCTCGATGTCACCGCCGGCGCCTTTCCGCGCATAGCGTTTGCCGTTTGGGCTATCCCGGCGAACGATGAGGCCGGCGTCGACCAGGACCGCCAAATGACGCCGAAGCGTGGATGCCGGCATGCCGTGGGCGCGCAACGTCAGTTGGTGGTTCGAGGGAAAGACGATCAGGTCGTCTTCGCCCGTGAGCGCGGTCTCGGGGTGAAAGCTCAGCAGCGCATCGAGCACCGTCAGGGCGCGTTCGGAAACGCCGAGGCGCGGCCGGGCGGTGCAGATGGCGTGGAAGATCTTCCACTTGTGGACCACCTTTTCGGGTGGCCTGCCCGCCGCCACAATTTGGGTTGCCACATGGGCAAGCGTCAGCGATCGCCGCCCAAAGGGCGTCGTTGATTGATATGGTTCCATGTCTTTGCCTCAGCTAGGCAAAGGAAAACTGCTCGCCAAAAATGACGCCGTCTCGCACGAGAGACCTTGACTGCGATTCGCGGAAGTGATTCTCTATCAATCGCCAAAAAGATGAGAGGGCTTCCGGGACGGTGACGTTTCGGGGGCCTTTTCTTTTGCCGGGATGTCCTTCTGTTGATGAAGCAGGGGATGGATTGTCAGGTGACAATCCATCGGTGAACGATCAGGTCGTCTGGCCACCTCCTTTCTCTGGATGCGACTGCGCTTCTGCGGCCGCGAACTCCTCAAGAAGCGCCGGCAGGCGCTGCTCCAGGAATGCCGCGAACGATGCTTGATCACTCGTCACGCGTATTCCCTTCTTGGTTCGTTCAACCCAAGCCACTCGTTGACCGTCGTCGGTCTTGAGTGCGGACTTGTTCGCAGGCGACGTCGCTTCGTCCGTTACGGCCGCGAGCACGATGTTGAAGCGTGAATTCGTATCTGCGCGTTTGAATTCGTCGGTCGCGGTCGTCTTGACGGCGCGCGCCGCGGTCTTTGGATCGCTGCACTTATCGGCAAGTGCTGACCACCTCGGCCGGCCGATCTTCGGCGCCGGGCCGATCGCGGCGATCAACGCGGGCGTGATCGCATTCGCGACCGTCAACAAGCGCGACAATTCCGGCTTGTCGACGCCGAGTGCGGTCGCGATCGTGTCCTTGTCGAAATCATTCTCGATAAGGTTGGAGGCAAAGAGCGCTCTTTCGATGAACGTCAGGTCGGCGCGCGGACCATTCTCCTGCGCCTGGGCCATGATTAGATCGCGGTCCGACAATTGCCGAATGATCGCCTTCACAGGCCTCCCAAGTTCGCTCGCGACGCGCAGACGGCGCCGGCCGTAAGCAACCTGATAGCGACCCTGCCGTTCGGGATGTGGACGCACAAGGATAGGGACCTGCTGCCCCACCTCGGCGATCTGCGTTTTGAGATCCTCAAACGCCGGATCATTGTCTGTAGGAATTCGATCGGAGACCGGAGACGGATCGATGTCGGACGCCGCCAGTTCAAGTACTGGCTCGCTGCCCGCAAGCGTTTGGCGTAGCGCCTTCGCCGCCGCGGCCTCATCGGAGAGATGCTGCAGCTCCAGGTTCATCGCGCGTATGGCGCCAGACGAACGCTTTGGTGCTACCGGCGCCGTTTCCGTCGTCTTCCCGCTCATCATATCGCGAAGTGCGTCGCGGCCCTTCATGCCGGTGCCCTCCCCCATGCTTCTCGAACGAGGCCTTCGATTTCTCGATTGACATCGTCCATCGCCTCGATGGCGCGGTCGTAACTTTGCCGACGCTGAGGGTCCCGAGTGGCCTCGTAGATCGTCTGCTTGGACAGACCGGCGTCCGACACAGCCGTCGATTTGACCATCATCGCCGTGAGCACACGCTCGCCGAAGAGGCTGCGCATAAAGGCGACGATCTGCGCCTGCGGTCCGTCGTTCGGCTCGTATCGTGTAACGAGATACCGGATCCAATCGTATTGGAGATTTCCGCCGTGCTCTCGCACGACCGAGAGGAGGTCTGCCGCCATCGCTAGAAATTGATTCATCGACGCAAGGTCGAGCATCTGCGGATGAACAGTGATCAGTACAGAGGTCGCCGCGCAGAGCGCGGAGAGCGTAAGAAACCCAAGCTGCGGCGGGCAGTCGATCACGACGACATCGTAGTTGGCATCCACGCTCGCGAGTGCGTCGGCGACGCGCGAGAAAAAAAGATCACCCGGCTCACGGTTGCGAGCCGCCAACATTTTCGGCGTTGCGTGCTCAAACTCGTGAAGCTCAAGGTTGCCCGGGACGAGGTCTAATCCGGAGAAATAGGTCGGCCGGATGATCTCGCTGAGCGGCGTTTGCTGCTCGTCGTAGCGGATTGCGCCATAGAGAGTCTGATTGTCGGCGACGTCGAACTCTGGCTGATAGCCGAACAACGCCGACATAGACGCCTGCGGGTCGAGGTCGACGGCCAGAACGCGATACCCTCGCAACGCGAAAAACTGCGCCAGATGCGCAGCGGTCGTAGTCTTGCCCGAGCCACCCTTGAAATTCGTTACGGCGATAGTTTGCAAATGGTCGCCGGACGTCCTGTTTCGAAGGTAGTTGGGCTTCGCCTTTCCGAGATACGCCCGGACCGCGTGAACCTGTTCAAGCGAATAGGACAGACGCCCTTGGGTGGTCTTATCGACCTCGGGCCCCTCCCCTGATGCTGCCAAGTGGCGAAGATAGCTATCGGTTACGCCGATCAGGCGAGCCGCTTCGCCGCTGGTAAAACGGCGGAGCGACTTCTTGGCTTCAGGCGGAAACAATTTTTCGCGCAACATTTGTAGTTGCGCGCTCAACGCTTGGGCGTCAGCCTGTATGACCTGGTCCATCGCCAGTTCAACAGGAAGACTGTCGTCAGTCTGATGATTGGGGCTCGGCATCGCCATTCACGATTTTCAGGGCAAATCACTCGATTTACCGCAAATGATGCCGAGTCGGGTGCACCCGTCAAGGAATAATGGGTTAACGAGATCTTAACGCGCATCAGCCGTAGAAAAATTGTCAGCTGACAATTTTTCGCCAGGTGTTTCGGATGGCTCACCCGAACCGCGCCGCCACAGCCCTGACGCCAGCCTTAAGAATTGTCAGCTGACAATTCTACTAGACGCCGAGGCGAGCCGCCCTTCCCTGCGCTCGCTCCACCTCGTTGTAGTAGCTCGCCGCTTGCTGAACAGAGCGATGCTGCGACTGCTGCATGGCCTCCGGCAAAGCGACGCCCTGCCGTGCCGCCTCGGTGAGATACCCCGACCGAAGGCCATGCGCGGCGAATTCTTTCGGGTCGAGCCCCGCCATCGCGCACCGCCGCTTGACGATCAGGTTGATCGACTGCGGCGTGAGCGCCCGCTCCTCGAGCGCTTCCCAGCGGTCGATCGCGCGGAAGATTGGACCCTTCCGGATGTCGGCCCGGTCGAGCCATTCGCGTAGCGCCTCGACCGGCGGCCCGACCAGGAACACCCTGCCCTCGTCGTCGGCGTCGCCGGTCTTGGTGCGGCCGAGCTGGATCGAGACGCACGGCAGCGTCGGCGACTTCGGGTCCGTCGGATCGAGCGGCACGACCGGCTCATCGATTAACTGTTCGACCCGCAGCCGCGCCACTTCACTGCGACGCCGCCCGCCGGAGGCGAAGGCGAGCAGCAAGACGGCAAGGTCGCGCGTGTCGGCGAGCCGGTCGGTCGTGCACGTCGCAACCAGGCGGTCGAGGACGTCCCGCGTCACGGCGCGCTTGCTCTTGCGGCGGCGCGGCCGCGGCAAGGCCCGCACGGCGAGGCGCACAGCCGACCGCAAGGCTGGAGAGCCGAACGGTCCCTCGATGCCCTTCCAGCGGTGCAGCGTGCCCCAGCTCGCCAGGCGCCGCTTCACGGTGCTGGGCGCGTGCGGGCCGTCGCTCCGCAGCAGGCCCTCCCCATGCAGCACCTGCGCGACGTCCGCCGGCATCCCGTGCCGGGCGTCGGTCTCGCGCTGCGCCGGGTCCCAGAGGTGGTGCGCCACGAACTTCAGCGCCAGCGCTTCCATCGCCGGCCACGGCAGCGGCTCGCCGGTGGCGGCGGCCGCCCAGCCCTCGAGGTACGCCAGGTCGGACGCCAGGGCCCGCAGGCTGTTCTCGCCCATCCCCTCGCGCGCGAGGTGCTTCAGTGTCGCGACGTCGTCGTCGGTGAGCAGCTGCGCGAGGCGATCGCGACGGTCCATCGGCAGGATGGCCGAAAGCGTGTCGAGCTCCAGGCTCCGCCGGGATTCGGCGTCGAGCGATCGGCCTTTGACGATGTCGTCCATGGCGCGCCTCAGAATCCGTAAGATCGCTCCGCCCAGCGCAGCAGCACCGCCGCGTCCGGGTCGGGCAGACGAACGCGCTGCGCCTTGAGGCCGTCCGCGATCGCACGGCCGACGTCGGGCTCCACCCAGTGGCCGTGGGTCATCAGAAAGAACCAGCCAAAGGGCAGACCGACCTCGCCGTCGACCGCCTCGATCCGGTCCATCAACTGGTGAACCGACGTCTCTGGCGTCATCAGCAGGCGCTCTTTCGGCATCCTCAGCGGCCTCGGGATGAAGCCGACCTCGCGCTCGCCCTTGTGGGTGTAGTCGCGAACGTCGAGTGCCCAGTGCGTGAAGACGCGTTGCGATCGAGCGCTCGAATCCTCCCAATCTCGGAAGAACCGCACTTCGCGCGGCACGAACTGAAAATAGTCCGGGACTGCCTCAAGGAACGGCGTCTCCCGCGTTCCGCCCGGCCCGACCTCGCGAATGACGCGCCGCTCCAGCTCGGGTCGCTTGGCGTCGCGCTTGTCACGCTCGATGCGGCCGCAGCGGTCGAGGAAGCTCCGGACGTGGACGAAGGCGCCGCCGGCCCGGTCGAGGAGGCGGTAGACCGGGCCGGCGAGGCGGTCCGTATCGGGCAGGGGCCTGTCCCGGGGCCAGCCCGGATCGAGCAATTCCTCCTCGCCCCAGGGGCGGTAGTCCGGGTTGACGACCGGGCCGGCGCGCCACTCGATCTCGCGGCCGAGCGCGATCTGGATGTAGTCGGCCGACGCGGGCCCAGTCGGCGCGAAGACGAAAGCGCTCGAGCCACGCCACTCGGTGATCTGCAGGTCGGTGTATTTCAGGCGCGACCAGGTCGCCTTGACGTCGCCGCCGTCCTTGGCGAACTCGGCCGTCATCCACGGCCGCAGCTCGCCGATTCGTGTCCCGTCCGGCCGGATCACCGAGCGCGTGTCGCGCCAGTAGGCGTCGTCAACCTGGGCGAGGCTGAAGTCGAACCCGGGGAAGGCGGCGGCGAGGGCAGGGACGAGGCTGGCGTCGACCGCCCCGGGGTCGAGGCCGGCGAGAACGGCTTGCAGCGAGGCCGCATCCGGGAGGCGAACAGGAGCGGTCAACGGCAGGCCTCTTGCGCTATCGGCGGGATTTCCGCACATTTCAGGACGACGGAGAGCGCCGTATGGGAACTGGAACAGCGGGCGAGGCATCCAGGGCGGGCACGCGCGCGATCAGGCGGGATCGCCTCGTCCAGCGCACTATCGAGCTCACCGAGCCGGAGATCGCCGCGGTCGAGGCCGCCGAGATGGCGTCGGAGCCCGATCATCCCGCTCCCTCTGCCGCCAAGCAAGACGAAGACTAGAGCGGGTGCCTCGGAAACCCGCGCTTGAACTTTATCCCGATTTTCGCTATTTTGGCGGAAACGGAGATTTCTCATGGCACCCGTCACGCTCAGCGCCAGCGAGTTCCAGGACCGGGTCGGCGAGGCCCTCGACCGCTCGCTCAGCCAGCCGGTGCTGATCACCAAGCATGGCCGGCCGCGCAACGTCGTGCTGTCGTACGACGAATACGAGCGGCTCAGCGCGCGCGACCGCCGGGCGGTCAAGGCCGAGGACCTGACCGACGAGGACATCGCCGCCCTGGAGGCGAGCGAGATGGCGCCCGGATTTGAGCACCTGAACGCCGAGCTCGAGGCGAAGTGAGCCTTGAGCCGAAGGTCGGCTGGCTCCTCAGCTACAGTTACCTCTGGGCCGACGAACACAAGCGGGGCGCGGAGGAGGGGATCAAGAACCGGCCCTGCGCACTGGTCGCGGCGACCCGCCGCGACGGCGACCGTGTTGTCGCGATCGTGGTGCCGGTGACGCACAGCCCGCCGGCCGATCCTGCGACAGCGATCGAGATCCCGGCAGTGACCAAGGCGCGTCTCGGGCTTGACGCGGAGCGCTCCTGGATCGTCTGCAACGAGGCGAACGTCTTCGCCTGGCCGGGCCCGGACCTGCGCGCCGCGGGCCGCCAGACGCCGCCGAGCATCTGGTACGGGCCGCTGCCGCCCAAGCTCGCGACGGCCGCGCGGGAAAAACTGCGGGAGTTCGCCAAGGCCGGCCGACTGCGCCAGGTGCCGCGCAGCAAGTGACGGCCGCCGGCGACGGCAAAAGGCTTCCGGAAGAGGGGAGGGGGCTGGCAAGCGGCGCGTCCTCTGGTCGATCGGAGAGCCCGGCGGACGTGATTTGCCGGGCTCAGGGCCGCCAGAATCGCTGATTTGCGGCTGGACGTCCAACACTATCGATAAGGGGTGGTTATCGATAGTGAGAGGGCCGCAGAGAAAGTCATCGCTATGACGGAAGCGAACGCCGTGATAGCTTCCGTTTTGATGATTCCCGTTAAGGTTATCAAGACCTTGCCTTCCGGCTACCAGATCTCCGATCCGCTGCCTTGGGCAGCCCTCGCCGGACCGCTCGCGGCCGCCGAGGATGCCGTGGCACGGCTGGACGAACGCTTGGCCAAGAGCCCGATCCGTGAGGGCTGGATCGCCCGCACCCACTTCACCGACGCCTGCGCCAGTCTGTGGCTGGAAGGCGAGCTCGTCCACCTCGAAGATCTCGTTCTCCACGATGCCGGCATGGACGTCCGCACGCCGACCCACGAGCTGACCCGCGCCCACGCTGTGCTGCGATCGCGGCGGCGCATCGCGCACGCGGAGCCTGGCTGGTCACTGTCGGCGGCCGGGCTGGCAGGACTGCGGGGCAGGGGAGAACGCGGCGACGGCAAAGAAGACACTGTCGATCGGAAGGAGGATGGGAACGAGGCGCTCGGCGTCGACGACGCCGACGGCGAGGACGATGGGACCGGGTTGCTCGGCGTGGCTTCAAGCGACGACCGGCTGGCCGACGTGTTCGCCGCGGTCGATGCCGCGATCGCCAAGGCCGACCGCACCCTCTCGGGCGGGGTCGCGATCCAGGCCAGCCGGAGGCCGGAGCGGGACCCGCTGGTCTACGATCTCGACTGGGACGAGGACGAACGTCTCGACGCATGGCGCGCCATCGTCGACCAGACCCGCGCCTTGCCGCCGACCCTGGCAGCGGCGGTCGCCACCGACGCCTGGAGTGCGATCGAGCCGCTGCAGCACACGCCCTGGCTCGGCCGGCTGCTCGGCGCCAGCGTGCTGCGCGAACGCGGCAAGACGCGCGCGCACCTTGCCTGCCTGCACGAGGGGTTGAAATCGATCCCGCGTGAGCGGCGGCGGCCGCGCGAAGCGGCCTTCCGCCTCGCCGTGCAGCTCGAGGCGATCGCCGCCGCGGCCGAAGGCGGGCTCAAGGATCACGACCGTTGGCTGACCGCCCGCACCCTGCTCACCCACAAGCTCGAAGGCCGCCGCTCAACCTCCCGGCTGCCGGCCCTGCTCGACTACGTGCTGACGCGGCCGGTCGTCTCGGCCGGCATGATAGCGGAAGAGTTGCGGATCACGCCGCGGGCGGCGCAGGACCTGGTCGCCGAACTTGGGCTTCGCGAGGCGACCGGAAGAGGGCGATATCGGGCGTGGGGTCTGTTGTAGAGATTCAATAGGGCGGGCCGCCCCGGAGCAGATGGCGGTAGCCGTGTTCGGTCATCCAGCGCGCGCGCCAGGTGACTTTCCCAAGCCCCGCGTGTCCGAGCGGGTTCCCGCTCGGGATCGCGGTGCAGCACAAGTCGGGCGACCTCCTCCCAATCGGCGCTGGCCGCATCGGCGTCGAGCGGGCGCAGATAAGTGACGAGATGCTGATCGTCGTAACCCGTCAGGACCAGCGCGGTCGGCGCTTCGTCGGCGACGTCGGGATCGAGTGGTCGGTTGGGCATCAGAGCACACGCGCGCAGGGACCCGACGATCACAATGGGCCTGGGGAACGCCGATGGGTAGAGCACGATTCGGCATCAGTGATGCGTGATATGCACCACCAGACGGACCACTTTCCTGGCGGGATGAGCCCTGGGCGGGATTGGCAGGGAGCTAATATATCCCTATATTGGGATGCATTAGGAGACCATGACCCATGACCGCCTCCCAGACCCTGACCTTGAGCGAAGCAGGATACGTCCTCGACCGCTCGCCGACCGCGATCAACAAGGTCGTCGATACCGGCGTCATCCGTGCCCGGCAACGACGGGTCGGCAAGGTCGTGCAGCGCCTGTTGGGGCCCGCAGAGTTGCGCTTCTTGTTGTTGGCGGAACAGTTGGAAGGAGACCTGACGCCGGCGGGCCGGCGACGGCTCTATGGCGCGGTCAAGCGTCTGGCAAGCGATGCCCACCGCCTGACGCTGGGCGAGATCGTTCTCGATCTCGTGCGCATCGACGAGGAATTGCACGTGCGGCTTCAGCGTTTGGAGCGGATCCGCCAGAAGGTCGATGTAGGACGTGACCATGACGAACCGGTCATCCACGGGACAGCGATTCCAGTCTACATGGTGGCGGCTCTTGCACGGGAAGAGACGACTGACGAGATCCTGGACGACTATCCTTCGTTGACGAAAGAACAGGTCGAGGCTGCCGTCGAATATGCCAAGGCCTATCCCAAGCGAGGGCGTCCCTATCCGGGACGGAGCCTGAAGCGGACCCTTGCCGATCTGGCCGAGATCGGTGTGTTCGAGCAAGGCGAAGAGCGGCTGACGGGCGCGCCGCGCAAAATTCCGTGACCGTTTATTTGCTCGATGAAAACGTGTTGCGGGAGCTCGGCCCGCGCGGAAACGCCAAGGTCCGCAAATGGGTCGCGTCGGTGGATGACAACGCTCTGCGGCTCAGCGTGGCGACGCTGTTCGAGAAGCGGCGCGGAGCCGAGATGCTGAAGCGTCGCGATCCGAAACGATCGGCAGCCATCCTTGCGTCCATCGCCGCGCTCGAGCGCGCCTATGCGGATCGCATTATTCCGGTGGACCAGGCCGTCGTCGAGGAATGGACGCGCCTACTGGGCGCCAAGAACAAGGACCGATGGGACCTGGCGCTTGCGGCAACGGCGCGCGTCCATGATCTCGTGCTGGTGACGCGCAATGTGAAGGACTTCGAAGGACGGGGCGTGCGCATCCTCAATCCCTTCAAGGACCCGCCGGATTTCTTCGAGCCATAATGAAGAAAGCTAATGACCAACGAGTGATGACGAAAGAAGGCCTGGCGCGGAAGTCATGGCGGGTGGAGGAATCGCGTAGGAGCTGGAAAGCGTCTTCACGGAGGGCGGTGGATATGGTCGCCACTTTCGACCTGCATTGGTCGTCGACAGAGGAGGAGTGTGCCGCAACATGGCGACGATCCAACTTTCCGCAACACCGAAAGGCAATGGCTATCAGGCGACCGTGACGCTCCCCGATGGCGTCTCGATAAGCTCGGCGGAGACCTACCCGACGATCGCCGAGGCGATTATCGCCGCCGCGCGAAAGCTGTTGGACATGCCCGAGCGCCTGGAAGCGCTCGACAAGCCGGATCCGCGGTCAGCATCTTGACGCGAAGAAGGCCCCGCCTCGCGGCGGGGCCGAAGCCTGTTGGCCCGTCAGTCGCGGTTCGGACGAGACCAGATGAGCTGGAGGCCTTCCTGGCCGTCGACCTCGATGAGCGTCGCGTAGATGGGAGCCGGGAAGCTCGGATCGTCCAGCTTCACCGAGAGGTAGTCGCGCTCGGTATCCCGGGCGGTCTTCTGCCAAGCCGCGCCCAGCTCGACGGTGCCGGCGAAGATGCGGAACTGCGGGCCCTTGTCGGAGGGGTTCTCGACGCGGGTCAGCTTGGCCTTGACATTCAACGTCAGGGTGCGGATCGAGCCGGTGAAGCCGTTGCCATTCGAAGTGAAGGTGCCGATGGTCGCCATTGTCGTATCCTTTCAGGTGTTCGGACCGCGCCCATCGCGGCCTCGATGGCTGGCGACAGACCGGAGGCGATCGACCTGCACCCCGAAGGGGCCGGCACGTAGTAGAGGGCAACCGCTGCCGACTTTCTTGTCTTCCGCGAGGAATGGCGCGCAGCGCCAGGGGAAGAAAGTCGGCAGCGGTTGTTGCAGGGATAAGAGCGAGACGGCGCGCTGGCGCCGGCGGCCTTCGGTCAGACATGCCAAATCGAGGACGAAGGGGGCGAGCTTGAGACTTGGTAGCAAGGATACGACAGTGACCTCGCACATTCCTGATAGCGGCGGTTCATCGATCGAGGCTAACTTCCAGGCACTCAAGGCCTGGGACGCACGAGAGTCCCGGCAGGGCTTCGCACCGCGTTCTTGCGGTAGTGCGGTGCCGAGAGCGCGCTTGAGCGAACAACCGTGGACGCGCGCAATCTCGAAGATGAGGAAAGCGAGACGACGCATCGTGGGCCAGATCACAGCGGCATTGAGGTCGGAGAGGGTGAGGCGACCCCAGAACATCGACGCTCGAGTCCGACGCAGGGCGAGAGGCGCGCGGACCTGCCTGGGCCGGGCCACCCGCGGTTTGCAGCGCCATTTGGCGTCGATCGCCGCAGCGTGCGGACGCGATAACAGGCGTCTACAACCCACACATGCCTTCACACTCGTTCGCGAAGAGATCGAGTTGGCCGTGATCCGCGTCTGTCGAAAAGTCGACGTCGCTGAGCGGCACGGCCGATCGATGCAAAAACACCTCGCCGCGGATGCTGCGCATGCCGGTTCGAATAACGCGGTCGATCTCGACCGCGTCGGTCCAGGACCGCGGATCCGACGCGCGCATATCCCGCCAAGCTGTATCGGAGTGATAGGGGCATCCGATACAGGCGCTCTTGGGCGGAACAGGATAGTCGTGCTGGCTGAGCCAAGCGAGACAATCTCTTCGCGTCATGCGCAGTTCGATGAGCGGCCAGCGGTTGACACGCCAGCTCTCGAAGCTGGGCTTCATTCGGATCGTCTCGTCCATCGAGATGCCGATCCATTGTTCGACGACGGGTTCCGCCGGCGAACGGCGCCGTGTGAGGCCCGCAAGTTCGCGAACCTTTCGCCGGATCGGATCGATCTTGTAGTCGCCGGTGCATTGCCGACGGATCATGCCGATCGACATGCAGCCGCGATGATCGACTGTCCGGGTATAGGCCGGGATCGACGCCCAGCGTTCGCCGGCCGCCGCCCGGACAAGATTGTCCCGAAGATTGCCCGCCGAGACGATGTGAACGGGGAAGGGCAGAACATTCGGCGACATCAGCCAGGCGAGATGATCGTACACCGCTTGAGGCTCCCAGGCGGTGTCGGCGAAGATGGCGCAGTCGGGCATCGGCCCGATGACGCCATGGGCCGCAAGCAACGCCAGCGTCGTGGATTGAACGCCCGCGCCGAGGCTCAGCACGCGCAGCCGGATCGGGGATGGCGCAAGGCCATCCCCTCGAGAGAAATGCTGCTGTTGCATTAGGCCGCCTCCCCGATCTCGGCGGCCTTCGGCTGCAGGTCGTGGAGATAGGCGACGGCGCGCTGCGCATGGGCGGCGGCCGAGAAGATGAACCGCTTGTCGTTCGCAAGCACATCGAGCCAGGAGGCAAGGTAGCTCGCGTGATCGGAGCGTGGTTCAAGTTCCGGCACGATGCCAAGATCGGCGCTGAGGAAGCATGCGCCGAGGTCGGCGACCAATTCCTCGCGGGCCCTTTCGCTGCGGTCCTTGTGATAGCGGCTAAGGTCCCTGTTCAGCCGCGGCGGCGCACCGGTCCAATGGACACATTCATGACCAAGCGTGGCGTAATAGCTCGCCGCGTCGCGGAAGCTCTCGAACGGAGGCATCTGCACAACGTCGAGGGCGGGGGCATAGTAAGCCTTGTCGCCCCCGTGCCGGATGACGGCGTGGGTATGCGCGAAGAACGAATCGGCGTGCGCGATGCGTTCGCCAGGGTTGTTCTTCGGCTCCGCCGCAGGCGCATAGAACTGCTCTGGCAGGCCGTCGATCTGATCGACGCAGAAGACAGTGTAAGCTTTGAGGAACGGGATGTCCCGTTCAACCTCGTCGCCATGCGCATCGGTTTGCGTCTTCGTGAACCGGCTGGCGTAAACGACGAGGCTTCCGCTTTCGCCCTTGCGGACATGCGCGCCAAGCTCGATGGCTTGCTTGAATGTCATCCAGATTGGGGAGCGGAAACCGCGCGCGACAGCCTCGGACCAGAGCAGCACAACGTTGATGCCGGAATAAGGCTGGCCGTTGTGGCGCAAGGGCCGGGTAATGCGCCCAACGATGTCCGCGGCGCCCCAGGGCCTGACCCAGGGACGCACGCCACGCTCGAGGTCGGCGACGATGCGATTGGTGATGCGCGCGTAGATGTCCGCGCGCGGGTTTTCTTCCTTCCTACTCATTTCCAGGACCTCCGTTCGGAGGCCGCGCCTGCCGCGGCCCCTCGCGGGGGGCCGTCGCGGCGGCGCTAGGCGCTCGCGCACCCGGTAAGGGCCGCAGCGCAGCGGAGGACGGCGAAGCCGTTGCGCGTGCGCCGTATCCGCCGCAGGACCCCGATCGGGAGGGGCCGCGCTGGCGCGATGCGTCGCTCTTTTTTGATTCCAGCGGCGACATGAAAATGGGCCGGTCGCGAGACCGGCCCTCGAAGTGGCGACAGATGAAAGGCGGGGCCGAAGCCCCGCCGTGTCGGCTAGTCGAAAGCCGCCATCTGGGCTGCGGCGGCCTTCTTGGTGACGGTTTCACCAGCGTGCTCGACCTGCCGCTCGAAGGGCTTCCAGGCCTCGCCGATGATCCGTTCGTAGGCAGCGACGGCGCCCTCGGCCGCCACGCGGAGTGCGTGTGCCTGCAGGCCCATGTCGGCTGCGAACTCGCGCTTGCGCTGCGCCTGACTGTCGAAGCCGACCGGCCCGTCGAGATCCTCGTCGCGCATGTCGTTGGCGAGCTTGGCGGTCGCTTCGCGCGCCTCGGTCACGGCGCGTGAGTAGAACTGGCCGGCGCCATGGGCCGAGCCGACATAGGCGCCGACGATGCGCTGCAGGTGGATTTCCATCGCGCGGTCGCTGAGTCCGTCCTTGAGAGCGTCAGCGGTCTCGACGATGAGTCGTTCGTGCAGGTCGCGGATGCCGTCGCTATCGAGGATCGCAAGGCCGAAGCTCTCGGAGATGCGAAGCGCCTGGGCGGAGTCGGGGCAGGCGTGGCGAACCATTTCGAGGGTCGTGCTGCGGCGAAGCGGGATGACACGGGCGGAGGTGCGAGGAGAACGGGCGGTCTTGGTCATGATGAGATCCTTTCTCGGTTTCGCCCTGGGAAGCGATTGGGCCCCTTTGGCCGTCGCCCCCTCGGGTGTGGTCGACCAGAACCGGCGATAGCGGGCCGCTTCAGGGGGCGGTGGCTGCCAGGGCGAGCATGGGCGGGTTGCGGACGAGCGGGCCTCTTGGCCTGCAAAGGACGCGGCCCCCCATGACGAGACGGCGGCCGCCGATCGCTTGCGACTTGCCCTTGAAGCGGACTGCGGCCGGTTCAGACCGCAGCACAAACCGAGGGACGGCGGCCAAAGGGGTTAAACCGCCACAGGAACCGTGGGAGGGCGTGCCAGACCGCACGTGGTCTCTGCCGGCACCAGAGATTCCTTCGCGCAGTTTGCACCCCGATTGGTGTGATTCTCCGCTTCCTCACCCCTGCGCGGCGGAGACGTGATGCCGCGACCGAAACTCGGCGATCGCCTTGTCCTGCCGATCGAGCTTGCGCGTGAGAGCGTCGATCTCGGCGCGACGGGCCAGCGTGAGCTCCAAGACATGCTCCTGAAACAGCCGTTCATCGGCGCTTGTCCAGGTCGATGCGCCGCGGCCATGTTGCCGGCGTTTCGCCCGATCGGTGATCGTCAGCCGTTCGGCGCGTGCTGCGATCTGCCGCTCGATGATGCCGAGATGGCGCTGTGTCTCGGCCTGTGCGATTTCCATGCGCGTGAGCAGCATGCGTCGTTGCGGAGGCTCTATCATCGCACCGTCCCCGTGGGCCATAGCGGAAAGGCCGACTCGTCCGGCATGTAGTCATCCGGAAGGGAAACGGCGGCGATGGATGATGTGATGTCGTCGCCGGCGATCGCCCAGTCGATCAGTGCCGAATTGGTGCCGGCATGCTTGCGCATGTCCGACGTCAGGATGCCGTTGAGCGCGTCGGCGATGGCGCTCTCGGGACGATGATGCGCCTGCACGAGAAGATTCACGGCGACAAGGTAGGCCTTCATGACCGAATCTCCTTTTTATCAACGTGGGTGGGGTGGGGTTTCGGCGCGTGGATGGAGAGACGCACCGCGCGCTTCCGGGCTTCCGAACCCGAAAAATGCCGTCTGAGCCGGGGATGCCAAACGACGAGGAGCGGGATTTCGCCGTCCTCGTCAGAGGCTGTGCGCCAGCCGAAGGCTTTGGCGATGAGGCGCCAGGGCATGGATCACCTCCATCCGACGAAGTTGGAGGGACCGGCGTAGAGCTGGTGCCGCGCCGCATTGATCACAAAGCCGAAACGGCCGACGTGGTATTCGTCGGACGGCACGAGATAGCGGCGCTGCTCGGCCGCGCAGCGATCACCGCCGAGCGTGGCGATGCATTCGGTCATGCCGGGATGGTGATCGGAGCGAATGGCCGAGATCACGATCCAGTCGGAGGCGTTGTCTCGCTCGAAGGTGCGGCGATCCTTCTCGTGCGATTCGCCTGGCAGGAGCTGGCGGCCATGAATCGCCTCCCAGGCGTCAGGATACCAATCCCGGATCGTGCGATCGGCGTGGCGCCGTTCGTAGTCCGTGAACAGGTCCGGAAATGCCTGCGCCACGGCGGCCCATGCCGAGTCTTCTTCATACCAGCCGCCCCGCGCGCGAAGGGCAGGATGGACCTTCGCATTATTGGCGGCATCGAGATGGAAACCGCCGTGGCCAGCGGTCGAATGACACACGACGCCGTCGGCATAGACGGTCGCACCTTGGGAGGCACCCCACGGCGTGTTCGCCGTGGAGCGAATCTCGCGCCGTCCGAGTGCGGCACGCTGGCGTTGGTGCTTGGCATTCTCGTCGAAGCGAGCCCGGAAGGCGGCCTCGTCCGCGAGTTCACCGCCGTGACCGTAGAAGTCGGCCCTTGTCCATTCCTCCAACGGCCGCGAGAGCAACCAGGCCGAGGCGAGATAGAACCGACCATTTGTGCCCGGCATCATCGCGAAGGCGTTGTCGCGGACCTTCGCGACGAGAAGCCCGTCGCTGGTGCGGGCAAACAAAACCTCCGCCTCGGCGGAGATTGGATTGCCGACCTGCGCGGCGTTGCGAATCATGTTCATGCCGCCCTCCCGTCGCGAGAGGCAGCGACACCATCGCCCTCGATCAGCTCATCGAGAACCGCGTCGGGATAACCGTGGCTCTTGAGCCAAGTTTCGGCGTCGGCGCGATTGCACGCGAGATGGACGAGTTCGCCTGTCTCGCCGGGCCGGTCAAGCACGCGCACGGACCCAGGCGCCGGACGTTCGACCACACTGAATGTCAACGCGGAGTCGACCGAAAAGGTCTTGAAGACCTTGAGCACCACGACGCCGGAGCTGCCGTAGTCGTTCAGGTGCAGGCTGAAACTCGCCGGCGACGTGTAGCTGCCAACAGTACGGGCGGGCGCCTTGCGAACCAGCCGGCCGCGACCGTTGTGGTTTTCCCAAGCGGCGAGTTTTTTCGTGAATCGCGCTGGCGGCCGCGCGGCGCCGTCAGAGAATTGAACGATCGCACCAAGCGGTGCATCGTCGAAGATCGATCGAGCGGACATGATGTCCTCCTATTCATGAGCGTGGAAACAAGACCGCCGCCGGCTGGCGGCCGGCGGCGGGATCCCTTGGGATGGATGAAGCGGCTATTCGGCCGCTTCGGCGTAGCCGCTGTGCTCGTCGTCGGCGGCGTCGATGTCTTCGACTGCCGTGCCCTCGTCATCGTCGACAGGCGCATTGTCCTCCGTCCATTCGGCGACGACGTCGGCTGCCGGCGCGAACAGCGCAGCGGGATGTACGAAACGGCCGTCGGCGTAATGAGTGACGAGCGCCGCACGCGTGTCCTTCACGCGTGGACGCGGCAGAACGGATGTCCCCTGCAGCGAGGCCTCGAGCGCAGTGCGTGACAAGCAGGACAGGAACTCCTCCGTCGCCAGATTGGGCAGGAACTCGTCAGCACCGATCGCCGCACCCGCGATCCGCGCGACGACGCCACTCTTGGAGCGGTTCTCGCGGCACGACAGCACGTCGATGAGCACCTCGCGCGCAACTTGGTGCAAGGTCTCGCGGTCGAACGCGAGCTTCCCATCCGCGCCGATCAACCGTCTGGCGTGCTGCGCACGAGCGCCATATTCGGACGTGCGCCCGGAAGCGACGGAGACGTTCCCGCCAGCAAAGGCGAGCACGAGCAGCGCGGTCAGTGTGTCATCCTCGATCGGCGCCCGGCCGAGCGCCTCATGCAGTGCGTCCGTGCGCAGATCGCCGATCATATCCATGCCGCGTCGGGTGATATCCGGTCGCGGCGCTGGCGCAGCGCCTTCGGCTTCCGTCGTGGGGGAGGCTTTGCCGTTGGCCGCAGCCTTCTTGGCCTGCGGCATCCGGTAGGCGACCGACTGGACCGAGCCGTTGCGCGGATCGAGATACCAGCCGGTGTAGTCGCTCTTGTTCGGCTTGCCATAGACGCGCTCGGCCTTCGGCGGCAGCTTGGGTTCGCCCCAGGTCGTGACCTCGATGAGGAAGCCGCGCTTCGGCAGGTTGGCCGTCATCCATTCCTGCTGCGCGCCGAGGAATGCCTCGACGTCGTTGGTGTAACGGCTATCCTCGTCGGCCGGCGCGAACAGGTCCTCCTGCCAGAGGATGCCGTAGGCCTGGGCGAGGTCGTCGCCAAAGCTGGCGTGCCGCGCGAGCATCCGTGACTTGGTGAGGACGCGCGCAACTTCGCTCCAGGAGACTTGCGGATCGACCTTGCGCGGCTTGTACTTCTTCCACACCTGCGCCTGCTCGTCCTGCGTCGCGGCGGCGATCGTACGCAGGTGCTGCTCGCTGGGCATATCGCCCGTGGCGATATGATCGAGCATGGCCGGAAGGATATTGGCCAGCAGCCGGAGCTTGCGGATCTGACGCACGGACTGGCCGAGCGCGATGCCGATCGATTCCTCGGTCCAGCCGAGCGCGACCAGCCGTTCGATCCGACGCCAGAGATCGACGGGATTGAGCGCCTCGCGCGCGACGTTTTCGACAAGGCTGCGCAACGCATCCTTCTCCTCGTCGGGATCGGCGACAAGAACTTCGATTTCATCGAGCTTCGCGGCGATCGCCTGCGCTACGCGGCGATGACCGATCTCGATGAAGAAGGAATTGCCAAGGCCGCGCTGCGCGGTGACGATCGGCGGCTGGATGATACCTACAGCCTTGATGGTCGCGAGCAGCAACGCGTCGCTTTGCGGCGTGGACTTGGTGCGGCGCGTCGGGTCGGGATTCTCCGTGAGCGCACTAGGATCGACCTTGATCAGTTTCATGGGATAATCTCCATTTCGGGGGTTGCGGGCCACCTCATTCGGCGGTCCTTCTCCGTCTTCTTCTCGAAGACCCCTGCACGGCCGCAGGACGCGAGTGGCCGACGCAACTGCCGGCGAGCATCCCCGCCCGGCGACCAAGCGGGGCTCACAGCCCTGCGCGGGGCGCCGTGGCCGGGATCGCGGAGGCGGCGGTTGAGGCTCCGTCGGCGGCCCGAGTGCCCTGCGAGGCCTTTTTCTTTTTCGGTTCGATTGCTTTTTCCGACGCCGGCGCAACGCCGCGCACGGAGGCTCGCCTAGGCCGCGATCGCTTTCGCTTCGTCCGCGCCCGCGACGTCCGAGGCGAGCGCCTTCTCCACCTCGGCAAGCTGCCGTCGCTTGTCGGTAAGCTCGGCGGCGAAGGCGAAGTCGCCGCCTTCCCGCGACTGGTAGGCGGCCAGGCGCCGGCGCACATCAGTGAGACGTTGGCGAAGGCGGTCCTGCTCACCCTCGAAATCGGCAACTGCATGCTCGAGCCGCGAGATCGCGCCGAGCGGCGTCACCGTCACCGGGAGGTCGATCTCATCATTGGTGCCGGTGCGCATCAGCGCAGCAGCGTAGCGGTAGCTGTCGCGGCCGACGCGCGCGCCGGAATATTGGAGATCGAAGCCGCCGATCGATGCGATGATGGTCTCGCCCTCCTGCTGAAGCTGGACCAGGGTGAGGACCTCCTTCAGGAGCGCGCGTCCCGCCTCCTTGCGCTCGCCGTAGCGTTTGCCCGTCACGCTCATTGCGAAGGCCTCGCCCGTGGTCGGGACGAGACGCGCGATATCCTGGCCGATCTCCGAGATGCGCCGGGTCGAGAATTCGATGTCGCGCTCGGCATCGCGAATCTGGCGCCGGATTGCGTGCTGGTCGTCGATATGCGCGGCGCGGAGACGTTCGAGCCGCGCGATGTCGGCCTCGAGACCCGCCTTCAGCATCAGTCTCGAATCGCCCGAGGCGATTGCCTTGGCTATAGCGAACTGGTTCGCTTGGCTTTCGCCCATATCCTCAAGCCGACGGATCGAGGTGTCACCCGACAGTGCGGCCGCGATGAAGCGGGCCTTCCGCTCGTTGTTCTGCCACATCTGCGCGTCGAGACTGCCTTCGGTCGCATAGGCGAAGATGTCGACTTCATCGTGTTGATTGCCCTGCCGCACGATGCGGCCTTCGCGTTGCTCGATCTGCGACGGAAGCCACGGCACGTCGAGATGGTGCAGGGCTCGCAATCGGAGCTGCGCATTGACGCCGGTGCCCATCGTATCTGACGAGCCGAGCAGGAACCGGACCTTCCCGGCCCGCACATCGCCGAACAATCTCTGTTTGGCTTCCGTCTTCTTGTAATCCTGGATGAACGCGATCTGGCCGGGGGGGACGCCCATGCGGATCAGTTCGTCCCTGATCCAGCGATACGCGGAGAAGCCTCTCGTCTTCTCGACGTTGATGGTGCCAAGATCGGAGAAGATCATCTGCGCGGCGCCGGGAAGTTCGAACGGCTTGCCGTCGGCACGCACATAGCTGTTGTCCGCCGTCTCCTGCCAGATGCGGAAAGCGTTGGAGATCAGTTTGTTGAGCTTGTTCTCGGGTTCATTGTCGTTGTCCGAGTCGACGAGGCGCAGGTCGATCGCGGCGTGACGGCCGTCCGTGATGACTGAGAGCAGGATATCGTCGCCCGGCTCCGGCGGACGGTCGCGCTCCTCAATCGCCTTGATGCGCGCGTCGAGCAATACCTGGTAGCGCTTGAACGCAGCGGTCGGCTTCGCGGTCAGGATTTGGCGTCGGCCGGTCGAGATCGCCGGCACCTTCACATACTGCCGCAGATCCTCGGGCATCACCACGTCCGCGAAGGAGCGGAACATCGCGATCAGCTCCGGCACATTGACAAAGGTGGCGAAGCGCGTAACCGGCTTGTATTTGCCGGAGGGTTGGAGCTCGAGTTCGGTCGACACGTCGCCGAAGGTCGAGGCCCAGGCATCGAACTCGTGCAGTCCACGCTCGAGCAGCGCAGCGTAACCGAGATAGCGCTGCACGGAGAACATCTCGCCAAGCGTGTTGGTGATCGGCGTGCCGGAGGCGAGGACGAGCGCCCGGCCTGGGTTTTTCGTTTCGACGAAGCGCGACTTCACATAGAGGTCCCAGGCGCGCTGCGAGCCGTTGGGGTCGATCCCCTTCAACGTCGACATGTTGGTGGCGAAGGAGAGCTTCCTGAACTCCTGCGCTTCGTCGACGATGATCTGGTCGACGCCGATCTCCGAGATCGTCAGGAGATCGTCCTTGCGTGTGGCAAGGGATTCGAGCCGCTCCTGCAGGCCCTCCTTCAACCGCTCGAGCCGCTTGCGCGAGACGCGGTCCTCGCTCTCAACCTTGGTCAGCAGCGTCTCGTAGAGCTCGAGCTCGTTCTGAATTATCTGCTGCTCGAAGGCCGACGGCACGCCGACGAAGCGAAACGCAGAATGTGTGATGATGATCGCGTCCCAGGTCGCCGTCGCCGCACGCGACAGGAAGCGATGCCGCTTGTCTTTGGTGAAGTTGGTCTCGTCGGCGACGAGGATGCGAGCGTTGGGATAGAGCGCGAGAAATTCGCGCGCCGCCTGCGCCAGGCAGTGGCCGGGAACGACGAGCATGGCCTTGGCGATCAAGCCCAGTCGGCGCTGCTCCATGACCGCGGCCGCCATGGTCATAGTCTTGCCGGCGCCGACGGCGTGGGCGAGATAGGTCGAACCGGCCGAGACGATGCGCCAGATGCCGCGCTTCTGGTGCCCATAAAGAACAAAGGCGCCAGAGGCGCCAGGGAGCTTCAGATGAGACCCATCGAAGGCTCGTGGGGCGATATTGTTGAAGCGATCATTATACACCCGCGCCAGCCGGTCGGTCCGATCAGGGTCGGACCAGATCCAGCGCTGGAAGGCGTCCTTGATCTTCTGCAGCTTGGTCTTTGCCGCCTCGGTATCAACGACATTGAGAACGCGTCGCTCGCTCTCGCCATCCTTGACGATATCGAAGATCTGCGGAATGGCGCTGTTCAGCGCATCCGAGAGAAGCTGACCAGCATGTCGGCGGTCAGTACCCCATTCCGAGGTGCCGGCGGCCATCCACCCAAGCTGGCGCGCCTCCACGGTCCAGGAGGCAAGCTCGGGCATGTGGTGGATTTTAATCTCGGCATCCATCGTCTCCTTGACGAAGGCGACGATGTCGGCCGCGGGAATCCACGGCGCGCCAAGCCGTGCGGTGATGTCGGACGGGCGAAGATCGGCGGGCTGGACGCTCTGCAGCGCGGTGACGTTGCGCTCATAGGCCGGATCGAGCGCCGCGGCAGCCTCCGCGGCCTTCAGCCGATCACGCACGGGACCGGACAGATAAGCGTCAGCGGTTTGCCACGACCCGTCAGCCGGATCGCGGAAGATGGCGCCACCCAGTTCGGCAACAACATCGTCGCAATCGCGATGCAAGAGCTCGGCGATGTGATCGACATCGACGCGGCCGCGCTCGTTGAGAACAACAGCGAGCGCATCGGCCGCGCTGGCGATCACGGGCGCGGAAGGCGGCGCGATCACCCGCTCGGTGAAGATCGGGCCTGGCTTCGCGGTATTGGTCTCAAGGTCATAGTCCTCGATCGAAGCGACCAGCCAGCAATCGGGATCGTCGATAAACGGCTGGATGTTGGTGCGGCGGTGCGTTTCGCGGACCTCGCCGGTCTCTTCATCCTCGGTCAAAGAGACCGTCGTGAAATTGATCGGGCCAAAATCGCGCACGAAATTCGACCAGGCGATGCGCAGCCGGACCTGCGCGTCTTTCCACGGCCGGTCGTGCTCCTGCGCCTTCAGCACCTCGCGAACTGCATCGCGGATCGGGATCAGCTTTCGGACGATGCGGACATGTTTCTCCGGAATGCCCTCGGCGCTGCGGCCCTTCCGGGCCTTGATCGGGACCGGCTGGCCGTCGACCACCTGCATCAACCCGTGGGCCTTGTCGAAGAAATAGCTGCCCTCCCGCACATGCCGGTCGGATGGCAGATCGGCGGCGGGATCGCTGAGCGCCTCCAGATGCGCGTCGATCGCCTCCGGCTCGCCGTCATAAATGGCTTGGGGCAAGAAAGAGATCGCGGCCGAGATGGCGGCAGCGAGGTCATCGCCGACGCGAGGGAGGCAGGTGTAGGTTTCGCCGAAGGGACCGGAAGTAAGGGCATGCGTGCCCAGCACCAGATGCGGATGCTTCGCGAACCAGCGGTTCACGCAGATCGCGCCTTCGTCGGCCGTCGCGGGCCGGACCTCGTCGAGATCGAGCCACGACAAATCGCCTTCCGCCTCGCCGACCTTGCGCTTGCGGAAGAACAGGATGTCGACGACGACATCGGTGCCGGCACTGGCGCGAAAGCTGCCTTCGGGCAACCGGATCGCGGCGACCAGATCGGCCGACCTGGCGATATGCTCACGTGCGGCAGCATCCGCCTTGTCCATCGTGCCTGAGCTCGTGACGAAGGCGGCCAGCGCCCCCGGCTTCAGCAGGCCGATCGCCCGCGCGATGAAGTAGTCATGGAGTCGCAGACCGATGGATCGATACGCACGATCCGACCGCACGGTGCGGTCGGAGAACGGCGGATTGCCGATCGCGAGGTCGAAATTCGCTGGCAATTCGGTGCGCGCGAAATCGCCGACGATGATGCGCGCCTGCGGCTGCAGCAGCCGCACGATGCGCGCCGTCACGGGATCGAGCTCGATGCCGGTGACGTGGGACGCCTCGCGCAGCTTCTCCGGCATCAGCGCCGGGAACAAGCCCGTGCCTATGCCGGGCTCGAGCACGCGGCCACCGCGCCAGCCGAGCCGCTGCAAGCCGGCCCAGATCGCGCGAACGATGAACTCCGGCGTGAAGTGGGCATACTGCGTGCAACGGGCGAGCGAAGCATGGTCGAGATCACCGACGGCGTCCTGCAGGTCCTCGCCGATCGCTTCCCAGCCATTCCGGAAATCCGTCTCGCCAGGGCGGCGGAAGACAAAGTTGGCGAGGTCGGAGGCACCGAACCCGGTGAAGCGTATGAGCTGCGCCTGCTCATCAGCGGTCGCGGGACGCGCGTCAGCGTCAATGGCCGCAGCAAGCCGGATCGCCGCGATGTTGTCGCGAGCGCGGTCCTTCCAGCCTTTTGCCAGTACGCGGTCGCCGGCGAGATGAAAGTTCATTCCGCGTTCGCGGTGTGCGGATGACGCCGCGCGCGCGACCGCCGTGACAGGCCTCGCGGGCGTGATTGCCGACGGGGCGGGATCGTCCCCGTCTGGGCCCGCCGCTGTGCCATCGGCGAAGGCGGTTACGCCGAGGCCGAGACCGGATGACAGCGCGGTGCTGCCGAAGAGATCGAGGGTAAAGGGATCATCTTGCGCCATTGGAAGTCTCGTTGTGATGAAGGCGTGCGTCATCGTCCCGCCGCCTTGTGCGGCGGGATGCGAGACGTGCCGGGATGGAAGGGGAGCGGCCCTGGCCGGGGTTCAGAGCCGGAAGGTGCGAACGAGCTCCTGATGCCTTTGGTGGCATCCGAGCATCTCGCGATAGAAGCGCTTGCGCGCCTCTCTCATCGCCAGGCCGCAGCGATGCTTCTTGGCGATGCGGGTGTTCGCGGCGCGCACAACGTCGCGCCATGATGCGAAGACATGGACGCGAAGCCGGTCGTAGGTGCCCTGCATGGGAGCGCTCCGGTGCTCAGGCCGCGAGCGCCGGGAGATGGCGCAATTGTACGGGCAGTTTGGCCGCGATCTCGTCGTCTGTCAGATCGCAAAGCGGCTTGAGAACGGTGCCAAGGCCGCCGCAATAGACGAGAACCGTACGCCGGCCCTGCAGAGACGCCGGCCAGCCTTTGCCGGCATAGCCGCGATAGTCGTCATGCGTGCTCGACCAGATGTGTTCGAGGCGCTCATCCCGCGTCATCGCCTTCGCCGGCCGCGATTCACGCGCGATGATCGCAGCGCGCATGCGCTCGACCGAGCCCTTATCGGATAGATTGCAATAAGCGTGGAAGAAGCGCTTGCGGCCGTCGACCAGCAACGCGAAGAAGATACTGGTAACGTTGTCCGTCATGAACTCCCGCATCGCGAACATGTCGGCGCGCATCCACAGCGGCGGCAGGATCTCGAGCATGTAATCATGCTCGCGTTCGGCGATCTCGAACCGCTCGCCGGCGAAAAGGTGCTCGGCATCGTTCTCGACCACGGCCGGATCGCCGCGATGGCGGTTGAACATGCGAAACATCTCGGCGCGCGTGGCGACGCCTTCGAAGATCTTGCGGATTGAGGGTAAGGTGTGCATCGGCGGCTCCTCTTGGCCTGGCCGGACTGATGCGCGAGCAATCCGTCTGATCCCTCATCACTTCAGTCCTTCTTGACACCTTCCCGGCGGCCGCCTCTCCGGTCCGGCGGGTCAAGGGCCGCGGCACGCGGGCGAAGCTTTACCCTTGACGCGCCGGCCGGGCATGCGGCAGCGGTTCATCCCCCTTTTCCCATTTCCTGTTTCTTCGGCTGGCCGCGCGGGCATCACGCGGCCGCCTTGAGCGCTCGCCACCAGGCGATGCGCTCATCGCGCGTCGCATTGGCAAGCCGCAGCAGAAGATCGCCGTGGCACGGCCACGGCGCGCAAAAGCAGACGAGATCGCGGCCGCGCAGCTCGTCGAGAGCGCGCAATAGATCGTGCTGGTCGGCGAGCCGGCGCTCGTATTTCGCGATGACGGCCGTGCGGTCGCCATCCGGGCCGATCCGGAATGGATTGCCCCATCGCGAACCTCGACCGATATAAACGGCGCCCGCCGGCACGCCCGCATGATGCTTGTTGAGAACCCTGCACATCGCTCTTCGCTCCTGATCCGTTGCGATGGATCAGCGGCCAGGCGCAGACAGGTCTCGCCTGTCACGCATCGTCTGCGATGCGGGAACGGCCTGCCCGTTGACGGGTGAGACGCTGCGCCCAGCGTTTTCCGAAGCTATGGGTCAGGTTGCGATGGCCGGCAGGGTTCCGAGCGAGCGATCGCGGTTTCGCTGAGGCTATCGCTGGCCGACACGGGCATCGTCCGCAACCGGATGGATGCGATCGTCGTCGAATGCGACGTCCTCGATCACGGTTTGCCTGCCGTCCGGGGTAACGCGGTCGATAAAGGCGATGACGCCTTCCCTCCGCTCGTCGAGGTCGATGTGTTCAGGATGCGCCACGAACGTCATGGCCGTTTTCGCGGCGGTCTTCGCTTTCTCGATCGCCTCGGCGTCCGTGGCCGCGTCAACGGTGAAACCGTCATAGGCGCGCAGCCAGAATCCGATCTTCACATTGTACTCCGTCACGATGCGCCTCCCTCGCTATCGGGATCGCGCGCTCCAGCGAGAATGGCTTCCGCCTTGACGATCGCCGGTTGGGCGCGTTCGCGCCAGAACGTCGGATCAGGCGGCGTCCCACCCGGACTTGCCAATACCTTGACGAGACCGAGCAACACCTCGAACTGCTTCGCGATCCGCTCCGCTGTTTCGATGTAGTGCGAGGGGATCTGCTGCGCTGCGCCGGAATAGGCCGCGTCTGCGCCGGACCAGATTCCCGTCACATAGGTTTCGCCGGCCGACTCGTAGTCGCGCTTCTCGTGATGCCAATCATCATCCTCGATCGCGAGCCGGCAGGCTAGCGCCAGCGTCTCCGCCTCGTAGGTCTTGTGCCGATAGACCGGCAGGCGATAGGTGGTTTCGATGGTCCATAGAGGCATCGGTCGATCCTTCCCTTTGGGTGTTGCAAACACCTCAGGGCGGCCGCCTCTGCGGTTCGGCGGGTCAAGGGCCGCGGCACGCGGGCGAAGCTTCCCTTGACCCGCCGACCGGCAGGCGGCATCGACCTATGCGCTGACCTGGGCCAGTTCGTTCTCCAGTCGTGCAACCAGATTCTTCAGGTCTTCATTCCAGTCGCCTGCACGCGGCTGCGATCGCGCGTAGAATGCTGACGCCTCCGCTGCAATGGCGTGAATACGATCGGCATAGACGTCGCCCTGCCGATTGTTGTCGGTCGCGGCGACAAGCCGGGCGTCAGCGCGCCTCGCCAAGCTGCGGATCGCCTGGTCCGTTGCCGGCGACCAGCCGCCGCCCGTGCTCACGTACAGCGTATCGGATCGCAGAACCTCGATCGCAGCGAGGCTCAAGACGTCGATCGCGGCCTCGGTGACGCAGATCCGCAGGGCGCCGATCGGACCGAGGCGGAAGAGCTGCTTGCTCCCATTGGTGGCGAAGCCGCGCCAGCGCGGACCACGTTCTTCCCAGCCGATGACATGGCCGGCGAGGTCGTCGTGCGCAGCCCACATGCTGCCCTGCGGTCCCTCCCGCAAACAGCCTTGAGCGACGGCGGCGGCGATCACGCTATCGGGGATACAGCGCTCGCCGGCGAGATACCGCCAGGTGGCGGAGCCCGGTCTGGGCAATGAGCGGCGGGACCAACGGCTGGCAATGGAGGCCACGGACGTCGGCTTCGGGGCTTGCGTCCAGACCGGCGCTGTCGGGACGAACCCGACCAGGCCGGCGATACGATCGCAGGCCTCGGGGAATCCCTTGGCGCCGAGATGTTCAGCAAGGTCGAAGACATCGCCTTTGGCCGACGATAACGGGTCAAACCAGCCGCGACCGTCGTGAATCACGATGACGATGTCGGTCCCACGCCGATATTTGAGCGCGCGCCGCGTGCTTTCCTTGAGGTCAATCTTCCAACCATCTTTCTCAAGCACGGCTGCGCACGCCACCTTGGTGCGCAGCTCTTCAATATCCTTCTTCTCCATATCTTTACACCGGGCGCGCTTGCCGCCACCCGGCCCTTTCTTCGGTTGGTTCTTCTGGTTCCGCGGGCTCGGAACGGGACCGACCGGCCGCGAAGCCTGCCGGAGGCAAGGGCGCGATGACAAGCGGTCCAACACGTTGGATTCCAGCCGCGGCGCAGCTTCCCTTGCCCGCGGCAAGGCGCCAGCGGCACCGGTCTTCCGGCTCAATGAGCCGGGGACCATGGGTCGTATTCGTGGATGACAGTCACTTCATCCTGCTCGAGCTCCGCTGTCGGCATCACGCCGAACGCGCCGTCAACCTCGAACAGCGTCACCGGCACCATGAGCGTGCGAGCGAGGTCGAGGGCGTGATCCTGAGCGAGGGTGAGATTCTGCGACATCGTGAGGCTCCCGTCTTGGGGCGGGGACCATCCCCGCTCGACAGGCGCCGATGTGTTCGGGCACGGCCGCGGTCACCTCGCAGGCGCAGCCGAAGAGGTCGCACGCTTGCGTAGCGAACCCCTCGCGGGTTGATCGTAGAAGGCCGCGCCTGAACCAAGGAAAGCCCATTCGAGAGCGGGGTGGTCCTTCCCCGGAAGCAGGGCCCCGAATGTCACGGTCTCAACGAACGATGCTTCGCCCACGCAACGTCATCCGCATCCGCGCCGCCCTTTTGAGACGACGACGGCTCCTGCTGATTGATCGCTGGGAATGAAAGAGATCCGTGTCTCGCGAAGCGCGGCTCAAGCCGGCCGGCTAGTCAGATCGCTGCGGCAACTGGTTCTGGTTCGCCAGATCGAAAAACCGGGTGAACTCTCCTTGAAACGTCATCACCACCGTCCCTGTCGGGCCGTGCCGCTGTTTCGCGATGATCACCTCCGCTTTGCCGCGCGCCTCTCGCATTTCGGCTTCCCAAGTGACATGCTCGTCGGTGCCCGCCCTCGGTTCTTTGTTCTTGAGATAGTACTCTTCGCGATAGACAAACATCACGACGTCGGCGTCTTGCTCAATTGAGCCGGACTCCCGAAGATCGGAGAGTTGCGGGCGTTTCTCATCGCGGTTTTCGACACCGCGTGAGAGCTGCGATAGCGCGATGACCGGGACGTTGAGTTCCTTGGCCAGCGCTTTCAGCCCTGTCGTAATCTCGGTGATCTCCTGCACGCGGTTCTGCGCCGCGCGCACGGATTTGCCCTGCATGAGCTGAATGTAGTCGACGACGATGAGGTGGAGACCTCGCTGTCGCTTCAAGCGGCGGGCTCGCGCCGCGAGCTGGGCGATCGAGATAGCGCCGGTCTGATCGATGAAGAGGGGCAGCCGGCGCATTTTCTGGCGGCGGTCGAGAAGCCGGTTAAATTCGGTCTTGCCGATTTCGCCGCGCCTGATGCTGGAGGAGGAAATCTCGGCCTGCTCGGCGAGCACCCGCGTCGCAAGCTGCTCCGACGACATCTCCAGGGAGAAGAAAGCGACGATGCCGCCGGCAGCGGGCTGCAGCGTGTCGTCGACCTGTCGTGTCGAATCATAGGCGCTTGCGACATTGAACGCGATATTGGTGGCGAGGGCGGTCTTTCCCATGCCGGGCCGCCCTGCGACGACAATGAGATCGGTCGGTTGAAGACCACCGAGCCTGGCGTCCAAATCCTTCAGCCCGGTCGCCAGCCCCGAGAGCTTGCCATCGGATTCATAGGCCTGCGCCGCTCTGTCGATAGCGCTGTCGAGCGCGGTTTCGAACGTCTCGAAGCCTCCGCCATAGCGGCCGGTTTCCGCGATCTCATAGAGGAGCTGCTCGGCATGCTGAATCTGCTCCTGCGGCGCGCTATCGACCGCCGCTTCGAATGCGCTGCTGAGCATGTCTTCGGCGACCTTGATCAATTCACGTCGCACCGCGAGATCGTAGATGGTCCGGCCGTAGTCGGGGGCATTGATGACCGTCGTCGCTTCTGCGGCCAGGCGCGCGAGATACTGCGCGACGGAGAAGCCCACAATCTCAATCGTCGTCGGAAGGAAGGCCTTCAGCGTAATCGGATTGGCGACCCGGCTGGAGCGGATCAATTCGCCCATGACTTCGAAGATGTGGCCGTGCAGGGGCTCGAAGAAGTGGTTTGCTTTCAGAAAGTCGACCACCCGGTAATAGGCGTCATTGTTGATGAGGATGGCGCCAAGCAACGCCTGCTCGGCCTCGATGTTTTGCGGCAGCTCGCGGTATGTCGAGCCGGCAGGCGCTGCGAGTTTGAATGCGGCTTCCGCCATGTTGTCCGTGACCCGAGACCAATGTTGACGTGCAGGACCTACGCGACACACATGATCTTGCGGGGAGAAGAACCGACAGAATCGGACTTATCGGGCGAAGTTTAGCGGTTGGGACAGCAAATCCAATCGTTAAGCTGGGGCTGGTTTGGGATTGGCGACGTAGTGCTCTTTTCGCGTCAGGGATGGCCGCCCGCAAGGGGGAAGACCCGCTTCGGGGCTTCCGCGCAGCCGCCAGCCCGACCCCGAAGGGGTGACGCCCAACTGCATGCTTCAAGAATGCTCAAACGCACATATGTATGTGGAATCATGTGCAACGATTATGAGCAGCACATTTTGTGGGGTGAATACTGCAAAATGATGCAGACGCTGGAGCTCGGCACCCCGACACACCAGTCGCAACGTGATCTGCCGATTGTCGACGACATTCGAATCAACGATCTCGGCCCGGTAATGCGGGCGGCGGGCAATAGTATCGAGTTGGTGGCGATGAACTTCGGATTTCCGCCTTCGCGGCCTCGCGCTGGCCCGGTTTTCAATTTCCGTTCCGAGAACCGGCGCTTTGAAAGCAGCAATCGCTGCCTGATTCCGGCTTCTGCGTTTTTCGAGTTCACGGGCAAGAAATATGCGAAGGCAAAGCATCGCTTTACGCTGAAGGACGCGGCCTTCATGGCAATTGCCGGCATTTGGCGCGAGGGGAAGGACAATGGCGCGCCTGCCTTCACCATGTTGACGACGTCGCCGGGGCCGGATGTCGAGCCCTATCACGATCGACAGGTCGTGGTGCTACGACCATCGGACTGGGCGCACTGGATCTATTTGACGCGTCCAGAGAAGGAATTGCTGCGACCGCTGCCCGAAGGCTCCCTGCAAGTCGAGACCGTGCGGTCGGGGAAAGATGAGGCGGGAGCTATCTGAACGTCGGTTCCTCTGATACGAGCGCGGTGCAGCACGCGAGGGGGACCGGACGCACCAAGCCAATGGACAGCACCGAAGAGAACGGTTGCGAATCACCACGCGGTCCACTGCGCCTTGCCAACGTGGGCCGAGAGGACCAACCGGCGACACCCCTTTGGATGGCACCAGACACAATCAGCAATCAGTCATTTGCCGAAGGGACCTAGAACGCCGGCCGACGAGCGGTTATGAATCGGGCGGGGCGGTACGCGCCGCCCTGGGGCGTGGAAACCCCTACGAACGGTTTGGTGCCGGCCGTTACGGCGCCGCACTCCTTGACCTTATGGTCGGGGAGCCTGTGGCGTATGCAACAGGTTCACCCGAACTAAAGGCCACAGGGCCGTTTCGTACGGTTTCCAACTCCCCGATCACCAAGAGTCAGCGAGGGATCGTTTGCGGGGGCGTACCGCAGACATATCCTCACCGGGGAAGGGATGTGAGGTGGCCAGCGCCGGGAATGAACACAGAAAAGGGCTAGAAACCCAGGCGATCGCCGCGCATCGCGCTTACGTCGATGCCCTGGTGGCCTGGGAGCGAACGATTCATCGCGCAACTTGCCCGGTCTGCCGCCCGAAAGGCGTGTCGGACGAGGAGCAAGGCCGCCAATGCGACATTGCCGAGGCTGATAAGGAACGGTGTCGCGCGGCCTTTCGCGATCTTTGCGACGAATTGGGCTACGTGCCCAAAGGGCACGGGATCGGCGTGCCGGCGGAGGATCAGAGCCGTTTCTGCCGCAAGTGCGACAACTAAGCGTCCTCTGGCGAAGTAACTTTGCCACCCCTGACAAAGTTGACGAACCTGACGAAAGCCCCCATATTGGGGGTCGGAGGTGGCTCATGCCGGTTACACGGAAAAAGGGCGGCGAATCCCGCGGACGTGCTGGTCGGCGCGAACCGCTGACGCTCAAATTTGCAACATCGCTGGCCTCGGGTTTTGTCACCCGGAAGACGACACGCGGCCTTCTTTCCGGCTTTGTGGACGCCGTGAAGCGCGCGGAACGGACCGGCAAATCGGTTCGCATGACGGTCGAGGTCGATCCGGCGGCCGCAAGCCCGCGCATCGCGGTTGAGGAGGTGACAGCCGCGCCGCCGGACCAACTCGACGTCGCGCTGGCCGCCGCACGCCAGCGGGGATCGGTGCGGGTCGCGCAAATCCTGAACAGCCCCGACATGCTGTCGGCCGATGCCTTCGCCAATGAGATCGGAGCGACGCGGGAGACCGTACACAAAAAGCGTCGGCGCCATGAGGTTCTGGGCCTTGAGGGCCCGAAGCGCGGCGTCCGATTCCCGAAATGGCAGGTCAGCGGGTCGGGCGAGCTTATTCCGAGCCTGCCACAGCTTTTCGAGGCGCTCGGCGACCATCCGTGGTCCGTGTACCGTTTTTTGCTGGAAGAGCACAGCGAGCTCGCCGGCCGCACGGGGCTTGAGGCCCTCAGGGCGGGGCAGGTCGCCGATGTGCTGGCGGCTGCGGAGTCGGCCGGCCGGGGCGCCTTCCCCTGACGAAAGCTCCGACAGACCCGCTGCCGCCGCCCGGCTTCGAATCGCGCCCGCTCGTCCTCACCGAGGTCGGGCGCGGCGCGATCTGGCGCCGGCTCTACCAGACGCGGTTTCGCGATCCGCTCGGCTACGGCTTCGGCCCTAGCCGGTTCAGCGATCCGGAGACCGGTCTGGTTCCTCCCGAACGCTTCGGTGTGGTTTATCTCGGCAGCAGTATCAAAGTCTGCTTTGTTGAAGCGATCCTTCGGGATCGCGGTGCAGGGCGCACGCAGACCTATCCCATCGAATGGCGCGAGCTCGAGGCTTGGACCTGCGCAGAGATTCGTGTTGAAGAGCTGCTCAACCTCGTCGACTTTCGAGGGGACGGGCTCATTCGCATGGGCGTTCCGACCGACGTGGCCCGAGCCAGAACGCAAGACCTGGGACGCGCCTGGTCGCGCGCTGTCTGGTCGCATCAGACACAGCCCGATGGGATCATATACGACTCGCGGCTCAATGGCGAAACGAACGTGGCCGTGTTCGACAGAGCCTTGCCGAAGCTCGCCGGCCACGGAACACCGCGTTTGGTCGAGTGTCGCAGCGACTTGGCCGCGATCATCACCGCGTTCGATCTTGCGATCATTTGATCGAGGTTTGCCGGCAAGCTGCAGCAACACCCGAGACGGGGGGCACAGTTGGACGACATCACTCTGAAAGGCCGGCTGTTCAAGGCGCTCGGCGGTTTCGGCGACAAACGCATCAAGGATTTGAAGAAGAGCGATTTCTTCATTTGCGATGATCGCGACCACGCTGCGCGCGATGCGAGAGGAGAACTCTTTCTCTGGTATTGCACGGTCGGGCTCCGCGTAGTTTCCGGCGAACTCGTTCACATCGAACTTGGCAAGGCCATGCCCAGGAATGACGCTGTGAATAAATGGTGGGCGAAGAACACCGTCGACGGGAAGTACGGAATGAAGGTCATCGCGATCGCCAAAGGCGAGGAGCACAAACTCGGCGAGTTGGCGAAGCTCATCGCGGCCATCATCAAGAAGCCGTATTCTGTAAAAGCTTACAAATACGTTTGCCCCGAGGTTGCGTCGGTTCTCAGAAATACCGAGAAAGTGCTGGGCGCGGCGTGGGCGGACTAAGTGATGCCGCGCCCTCCGCCGGCGGCCTCGCATTCATGAGCGATCGAGCCGACGAATCAATCCTGCGGCTTTGATTCAAAATATCGATTGGACTTCGCGCATCGACCGGTGCGACGATTCGCTATGTCATCCCCCCATTCCGTCGATCTCGGCCGGGTCCACATCGTGCTGGAACGCATCGATCCGGCTAAGAACATGGCGCGGTTTTACGTGCTGTCCGTTGAACAGACATTGTTCGGCAACAGCGCGTTGGTCCGAGAGTGGGGACGTATTGGGAGACCCGGCCGTCGTCGCAGCGAATTCTTCGATCAGGTCGCTGACGCGCACGTTGCGCTCGACACATGGCTGGCGCGCAAGAGAAGACGCGGCTACGTCCAACGCCGCACGCGCCCCTTAGAATACCTCCGAATTTGTGGAATCACGGAATACGGCGCGCCGCAATGGTGGTTTGTAGCCATACCGCCTCGGCGCCGACCGTGACCAACTCGGCTTGTTGCAACAGCCGAGGAGTTCCCCATGCTTATGGTTATTTCCGGTTCGGATGTCAGTCGACATGCCGCACTGATGGAACGCGCTTACCGCTTTCGTCACGCGATCTTTGTGGACGAAAAGGGTTGGGACGAGCTGCGTCAAGCTGACGGTTTGGAGCGCGATCGCTTCGATGACCCTCATGCGATTCATCAAATCTGCCTGCGTGGCAATGACATCGTGGGGTATCAGCGCCTGCTGCCCACGACCCGGCCGCATCTCCTGAGCGACGTGCTCAGCGACTTGTGCCGCCGGCGCCCGCCGCGAGGCCCACGTGTTTTCGAATGGACGCGGTTTTGCGTCGCGCCCGGCCAACGCGAAATGCGACCACGCGGCGACAGTCCGTTCCTCGAGCTGGCGCAAGGCATGGTCGAATGGGGAATGGCGAATCGCGTGGACACCGTCACAGTCGCCATCGACTGGCGCCTGATGGTGATCGCGATGCAGCTCCGCTTCTTCGTGCGGCCGCTCGGATTCCCCAAACGTATTGGCCGTGACGAAGTGGTCGCGCTGCGCATGTCGTTCAATCGTGAGACCTTAGCCGCGATCCACGACGCGCGCGGTTGCGAGGAGCCGGTACTGAACAAGGCGTCCTGGCCGTCGGCAGCCTAAGAACAAGACGAGCGCAACAGGAGGAAGTAAGGTGATTCGTACTGCCGATACAAAGATCGTCGCCCATGAACTGCACACACGATACGATCATGTTCGTGCTGTCACGCTGATCGGGCGAACCCTGCAGAAGGCCCTGTTTGCGGGCCGATCAGACGAGGTGGTTTTTTGGGCCTTGGTGCACGCTCACTACAGGGGCGGTGATCTTTGTGCGGCGACGGAAGAGCAGCTCAACTTTTTCGCGCCATTCATCATCCGCGACCCGTCGGAGATCAACTGACCAACTTAGACGTCGTTCGCGCCCACGATAACCGATGCCGAGGAAGCGCTCGGCGGATTCGCTGCAACGCCAGTCGAAGTCGGGAAGTCGCCTGGCCCCGTTGGCGCCTGGACGCAGACGGTCGAGTTCTGTCCGGTGAAACAGGAGACATCGTAGCCCGCACCGCGCACCAAATAGGTGCAAACGCTCACACCGTTTCCATCCTTGACATTACGGGCGTTGCAATCCCCGCTCGCCACGTAATTGGCGAGCTTGCCGTTGGACCCGCATCCGAACTGGCAAGCCATCAGGATCGACGACTGGTCGATTGTCGCGCATTTCGAGCCGGAGCAGACTTGCTGGCCAACGATCGAGGTCAGCCCGTTCTTTTGCGCCTGGGCCCAGGAATTCTGCTCGTATTGCGTCCAGGCCGCCGTCTGCGCGGAAGGATTGTTGAGAAAGCTTTGGGCGCTGCCGTTGTAGTAGCGTTCAAAGGTGCCCGGGCAGAACTGGAACGCGCCGAGGCAACCGAACTGATTGACCGTTCCGAAATTTCCCTCGCTGCCGGAGACTTTGGATGCGAAGTCCGCGCAGTTCGACGGGATGCCGGCCGCCGTCAGATTTGCGGCCGACTCGCCGGCAAACGCCGCTGCGGCCGACAGGCAGAGGAGGAGACCCGCGTCGGCGACGGCGCGACGGATTGCCTGCCGCGCGTTCATGGCTTCGCTCCGGTGATCGCGAATTTATAGTCCCCATTGACGAGCGTCTTACCGTCCTCACTGAGCGCGAACGGATGTTGGGCAAATTGAGTGAGCGTCTTGTTTGCAGCCAGATCGGCGAAGCGCGGATCGTCGGGTGGTACGATTTGATGCATCAAATCGGCGACGAGCACCGTTCGGCGTCCATCGGCGTCGACGCGGACAAGGCGCGTCGGGCACGCACCGGACGAACAGTCCTCGTTCCAGATCTGCGAGACGATGAGTTCGCCCTTCGGCGTGCGCAGAACGAATTCGTGGATTGTCACAGTGCCTTTCGGACCAATCGCAAGATCGTTTCCTGTCCAGATTCCGTCTGGATCCTTCGCGACGTTGCGATACGAGGTCTTGTACGCAAAACTCATGTCCGCCGCGCTCGACGGCGACGTAAGGATCAATCCGGCAAGGCCGAGACAGCTCAGCCAGGAGGCGGTGGCGCGCATGTTCGGATTTCTCCTGCGAACGATTCGAGCCGATCGACCGGTGCTAGTGCAGGGGCACATTGAAGGAGCACCCATCGATGGCTGCATGATTGACGATCATTCCGATCTTCACCGTCCTGGTCGGAATGTCATAGGAGGCGTAAGCGGCCGTCGCGGCCGTATCGACGGCTGCGCCGGCTTCGGGCTCGAGAAAACAGGCACGGCCGGCCTCCAGCGTGCGCACCTGCACGCCTTCATAGATGGCCATGCGCAAAGGACAGAGTTTGATCGTCACATGAGCGACCCGATCGACGCTCTTGACCTCGCAGGCGGTCGCGGTGTTGAGGGCGCTGAGAACGACCGACCGTCGCGCACTCCAGATCACGAAATGGGCTTCGGTAACCGGCGCATTGCCGGCCGCAAAGCGCCCGTCACCGCGTGCTCGATAGTTACGGTTGTTCTCCTCGATCGCGTCCTTCCAAATGTCGGTGTAAGTGGCCGTGCCCTGTGATGGCCGCTGCAGATCCGCATAGGACATCGGCCGCCAAATCCCCGGATCAGGCGTCAACGCCTGCGCTTTGGCTACCGTAAACGCCTCGCCCGTCATCAGTCCCGTCCCCATGAGCAGCACGGCTCCGAGCCATTTTCGGCTTATCCAACATCTAATATACTGTCTTTGTGTTGTCGACCCATTTCCGCGTTCCACGGGCGCCGGTCCTATTCGTATCGCGGCCGGCCGGGCAGCCACCCCCAGAAATCCTTCGGGGACTTTTCGCGATTGCGCCAAGGGACCGCGGCGAGCGGCGGATAGACCGGCTGCATCGTCCAAATGGCGTCGTAATAGTAAAAGTTCGCGGTCTCTCGCCGCATACGCCGGCCCGAACCATCGAGAAACTCCGTCGCGCAATGGACGACGGGTGCGCGATAGCGGGTCACACGGGCGGTTTGCTGGTCGAGCATCCCAGGCTTGCAGCCGAAGAGCGAGATCGAGACCGGATAGCTGCGATTCTCCGGCGCGGTTGCCAACAAGCGGAGATAGGCGGCATTGGCCTCGACCTGTGTCGGATAAGGGAAACGCTCGGTCAGGATCGGCGCGAACGTCGACCGGTCGGGAGCATATTCCAATCGCCCGGGCTTAACCTGCTCAGGCGCGAAGAGCGGCTCCGGCCCAAGCGGCGGTCCGTTCGCGCCGAGACTTGCCGGAGCAGAGCAACCGGCGAGGAGGAGAAGAAGCGGAAGGACGAGATCGCTTGGCCGCGATTTTGTTGTCACCGGCGGACCTCATTGTCCAGTGCCGATTGCCGGTCGCGTCGCGCCCGCCAGTCCCACGGCATTTCGAAAGTGCTCGACCACAAGCCGCGATAAGCTTTGCGCGCGTCCGCTTGGGCGGCGACGTAAGAGGGGATCTTCAGATCGTCCGGCGCGAGCGGTGCGAGGACCGCAACGCCGTCGTGGAGCATGTCGGCGGCGAGGTCGGCATGGCCGGCAGTCGCGCAGCGCACAAGCTGCTCGTCACCCTCCACGCGCACGCTGCCGCACGCAAGCCATCTGTTGAGGGTTGCGGTGACGAGCCAGGCCACGGCCATGGCGCCGCAAGGCCACGGCTGCCGTCCGAGCCGGGCGGTTTGATCAGGCGCGCAGGCCTCGATGCCATAAAGTCGGTAAACCGTCCGGGTTTCGATGTCCCGGAAGCGGGTGCCATCGATCACCTCGACACGAAGCGGCTGCGGCTGCGGCTGCGTTTTCGGAGTGTATATGCTCGACGGCGCGTTCGCGGACTGGGCTCCCGCATTGCCGGGCAAGAGCGCCAATCCGGCAACTGCGATCAGGATCACATCAAGCCGCGTCATCGCGCGATCCGAGATCGAGCTTGTGGAAGACGTTGGCGATGATATCGGTCGTGTAGACGGTCTCGCCGTCTTTCTTGTAGCTGCCGTCGGCAATCCGGCACTCGGCATAGACCGGATCGCCTTTGGCGATGTTGACAATCGCCCATTGGGCGGCCTTTTCGTTGAGGATCGTGACGGTCACCCAGTCGGTTTCTTCGCGTCGCTCACCCTTTGCGTCCGTCCAGGCGCGGTCGGTCGCCACATTGATTTTCGCGGCCTTGTTGAAGGCCTTCGGCGCCTGGCCGACGCGGCCGCGCAGAATAAAGAGGTTCGTACTTCGCAAGGCTGCCTCCTATGGTTGCTGTCGAATATTGAGCGTTGGCACCGCAGCGGGCGCTGGCGATGTCAGCTCGGGGCCGGCCGGTCGCTGCAGCGTTTGAAGAATGATGGCATTCGGATCGGGGAGATCCGCAAACGCCCAGAGACCGGCCTTGCTTTGTGCCGCGACCTCTTGGGCGACTCGATACGGCGGATGGACCGGCTGGCCGTCGGGTTTGAGCGAGGCGAAGGCGAATCCGGTTGCGATCAATGCCGTCCCAAGATCGATGCGGGAGCCAGCGCCGGCGCCTGTGGTCGGGATGGCGACACAGAAGACGAAGACGGTGCGGGTCTGCGGCGTTTCGGCGGCATCGTAGCATTGCGGTCGCAGATCGCGAGTCAGCGCGACGAGCATCGCGAGCGAGGCTTCCCCGCAATCGCGCTTCAGCCCGTGGCCATTGGTGAAACTCGTGCCGCGCAGACACGCTTGGACGCCGTAGAGCCGATAGGTCACGTTGTCGACCGACCAACTGTCGCCTGTCAGATAGATCGCGTTTGGTGGCACGGGAAACCAGGCCGGAGGCGACGTCTGCGCGTTCGCGGCGCCGAGCGGCATACTGCAGAAGGACAGCACGGTGAGAAGTCGCCGCAGATGTCGCATGTCAGTAGCCCTGCAGCGAGAAGTAAACGCGTTGCACGCCATTGGCCGTCGTGATGTCGACGAAATATGGATCGTTGCGCGCCTGCCGGGGCGTGGTCGGATACTCCGTTGTGCAGCCGTTGTCCCCCGAGCATGTCTGCGACGGCTTCGACAAATCGGCGCACAGATTGCCATTCGGCGCTGCCGAATAGCCATTGTTGCCGTCCGCGGCGGATTGCACTGCGGTCAACCCAGCCGGACAGGCCTGATAGGGCTCATATCCAAGACCACTCGCATTGCCTTCCGAGCAGCTCGGCCAACTCCCTCCATGCGCCAGGCTGTGAAACAGGCTCTGCATCACGGGCACGCAATAGGCGATCCCCGACCAGCTCGGATTGCTGGCGGCCGCACACAGCAGCACCTTGCATCCGAAGGACGCGTCCTGCGCCTCGCCGCGGCTCACGCCGGCCAGCATCGCCACGCCAGCCACGCCGATCAACAAAGCTGCACAGCGTACCATCGTCCCTCCGCAAGCGAGCCTGGTGTGGACTGATCATCTCTCCTGTTGCCAGAGTATCAACATTCAATATATTGTCCATGCGAAAATGCAGGGCGGGGTGGCATGTCGAGACGCGCCATAGCAACGGGGTTCGGCCTTCTGGCCGTGGTGTCCAGCAGCCAGGCGCAGGACACGCGGCTCGCAGCCGTCGACGCATCCGGTCGGATTTTGCCGGTCGCATCGCCTCCTGCCGTCATTCAAACCATCGGCACGGCCGGCGGCGCCACGCCGTGTCCAAAGGCTAAGGCGATGACGCCCGAGGATGCGCGTGCTTTGGTCAGCCGGATCGCTGCCGAGGAACGTTTCTCGCCCGACTTCACGCTAGCGGTCGCCAAGAACGAGAGCCATTTCGACGCGATCGCGCTGTCGGACAAGGGCGCTTTCGGGTTGCTGCAATTGATGCCTGACACGGCCCGGCGCTTCAAAGTCGATCTGTGCGACCCCGCCGACAACGTCCGTGGCGGGGTGCGCTATCTCCAGGCGCTCACCACCCGATACCGCAACCCTCTCTATATCGTTGCGGCCTATAACGCCGGCGAGGACGCGGTGGACAAGAACCGCGGCGTGCCGCCTTACCCCGAAACCGTGCGCTTCGTCGCGCAAGTCATCAATGACTTCTACGCCTGGCCAAGCCCAAGCGCGACGGCGTCGCGTCCGTCGCGCGACAAGTCCGTCGCGGCCGCAGACTTGATCGAGCCGTCGCAAGCCGGCTCCCCCACGGAGACAAAACCCGCCGCTCATTTGCGCGATCCGGCGCAGTGGAGTGACGGCTTCGTCATGCATGTCGATTGAAACGGAGGAACTGATGAGGAGATCGTTTTTGCGGCCAACCCTTGCGGGAAGCCTACTGTTGCTTAGCGTTGCGGAAGCGGCGGCGCAGTCATCCAGCGGGACGTTGCAGCCCGTTCAATCGACCCTACAGCAGCTCGTCTCCACGCTGACCGGGCCGATCGCCACCGCGCTCGCCACGCTCGCGGTCATCGCCTGCGGGTTGTTCGCATGGGGCGGGAGATTGACCTGGGGCATTGCCGGCAGCGTCATCTTCGGCATTGTTCTGGTGTTCGGCTCGGCCCAGATCGTCCAGTTTTTCCAGTCGGCGGTCGGGCAATGACGGAAGACGAACTTGAGGATCCGCTGATCACGCCGCTTGTCAAGGCGCTGACTCGCGCGCCCACGCTGATGGGCGTGCCGTACATGTATTTCATGTTCAACGGCGTCGTCTCGAGCGTCTGCTTCCTGGTGTCGCACAACCTGTTCATGCTGCTGGTCGCGATCCCGCTGCATCTTTTCGGCTTCGTGATGACGCTCCGGGATGATCGCATCTTCGAAATCCTGTTCGTCAAATCAGCCAAGTGCCCACCGCGTTCGCGCGGGTTCTGGGGCGCCGACAGCTACGCGGCATGAGGTGATGGCAATGGTGGCGCGCGCACTCCTCGATGAACTGACCTTCGGCACGATCTCTCGGCGTGAGCGCCCGGTCGCCTCGCATGTGCCGTACACGCGCCATGTCGACGACAACATCATCAAGACACGCGACGGCCTCGTTATGACCGTGCTCAAGCTCGACGGCTACTCGTTCGAGACCTCGGATATGAGCGAGGTGAATGCTCGGCTTCTCGGCCGCAATGACGTCGTGCGGACGCTGGCAAACTCGCGTTTCGCATTGACGGCGCATATCATTCGCCGGGAGGTCCAGCCGCGCATCGAATCGACCTTCGACAACGTGCTGTGTCGCGAGCTCGACGAACGCTACGACGCCGCGCTCTCGAAGCGTCGGATGTTCGTCAACGATCTTTATCTGACCATCATCAGACGCCCGCTGCAGGGACAGGCGGGAACCTTCGATGCCATGCTGACGAAGGTGTTGGGCCGCAAGGACGCGGGTGGCGAATCAGTTGCGCGACAAACGGCGCTCAACGAACTACGCGACGCCGCGACGGCTGTGCGTGAAAATCTCGCCGGCTATGGCGCACGTCAGCTTGGCGTCGTGCGCCGCGAGGGGGTCTGGTTCTCCGAGCCGCTGGAATTTCTGGTGCAGATTCTGAACGGCGGCATCCCGCGGCCGATGGCGCTGCCGCGCATGGACATCGCCGACGCCTTGTCGTTGAAGCGCCTCTTTTTTGGCCGTAACGCCATCGAGGTCCGCGGCGCCGGGCCGGAAGACAGCCGCTTTGCCGCCATGGTGGCGATTCGGGAATACCCGGCTCAAACCGGACCGGGCTCGTTCGACAATCTGCTGCGCGTGCCGCACGAGTTCATCGCGTCGCAGAGCTTTGCGATCGTGGACCGGCCGGAGGCCGCCAAGCAGATCGACCGCGTCTCGCGCCAGGTCGACATGTCGGATGAGGCCGGGTCGATCGTCGCCGAACATCTCGATGACGCACGCGACGAATTGCTCGCCTCGGAGGCGATCTACGGCGAACACCACATGACGGTGATGTGCCTCGGCCGGGATCTCGCCGAGGTTGGCGCTGCGGTGACGGCGGTCGGCGCTGCGCTAACCGATCGCTCAGTAATCTGGGTGCGCGAGGATCTCAACTGCGAGCCCTCGTTCTGGGCGCAGCTTCCGGGTAATTTCGGATACATCGCACGCAAGGCGATCATCTCGTCGAAGAATTTCGCGGGCTTCACGTCGCTGCACAATTACCCGAGCGGCCGGCCGGACGGCAATCACTGGGGGCCGGCGATCTCGGTGTTCGAGACCACGTCGCAGACGGCCTATTATTACAATCATCACGTCCGCGACATCGGCAACTTCACCGTTGTCGGGCCAACCGGCTCCGGCAAGACGGTGTTCCTGTCCTTCATCGCGGCGCAGACACAGCGCATCGTGCCGCGGCCGAAGCTTGTTTTCGTCGACAAGGACCGCGGGGCGGAAATCTTCCTGCGCGCGCTGGGCGGGCAATATGAGACGCTGGTGCCGGGCGAAGCGACAGGATTCAACCCGCTGTCGCTTCCGGATTCCGCGCCCAATCGCGAGTTTCTTTACCAGCTCTTCGCCTTCATGCTGCGGCCGGCGAATGGGGCGGAGCTTACGGCCTCAGAAGAGCAGGTCATTCGCAACGCCATCGCAGCGGCGCTCAGCGCCGGTCCTGAGGGTCGGACGCTGAAGGCTTTCTCGACCCTGCTACGCGGACGAATCCGAGCGGGCGAAGGCGATCTCCTGGCGCGGCTCGAAAGCTGGTTGCGTGCCGATCAGAGAGGCTGGCTATTCAACAACGAAGAGGACCAATTCTCGCTTTCGACCGTGTTCGGCTTCGACATGACGCGCGTGCTCGACGATCCCGTCGTGCGCACTGCGGCGCTGATGTACATCTTCCACCGCATCGACGAGCTCCTGACCGGCGATCCCGTCATGATCTTCCTCGACGAGGGCTGGCGGCTCCTCGACGACGACGTCTTCGCCTTCTTTATTCGTGACAAGCTCAAGACCATCCGCAAGCAGAACGGCATTGTCGGCTTCGGCACCCAGTCGGCGGCGGACATCGTTCGCTCGAAGGCCTCCAACACGTTGATCGAGCAGACCAGCACCAACATCTTCTTTCCCAACCCCAAGGCCGACGACGAGAGCTATCGGCAGGCGTTCCGCCTCTCGGGTCGTGAAGTCGCCTGGATCCGTTCGACCGCCCCTGAGAGCCGCTCCTTTCTGATCAAGCATGGCCGCGACAGCGTGGTCGCTCGTCTCAACCTCGCCGGCATGCCGGACATGATCAAGGTGCTATCGGGCCGCACCGAGACGGTCGCCGAACTCGAGGCGCTCCGGGCGAAGCTCGGAGATGATCCGGCGGCCTGGTTGCCGGTCTTCATGGGGAGGGCGGCGTCATGATCGGGCGCATCATTCTGGCTGCGGGTCTCATCGTTGCAGGCGCAATCCCGGCGCTGGCCGACATTCCGGTCAATGATGCTGCTCAACTGACGCAAAAATCACTGACTGCGGGCACAACCGTCAAATTGGTGCCGGTGACAACGCAGCGGCAAGATGCAAACAACGGCGTTCATTGCGCGGTCACGACCGGCAAGAAAGCCAACGTGACCAACCCGACGGTGCAGCCGCAGAGCGGAGCCGGCGCGCAGGCCATCCAATCTTATGCCCCGGATCAGCCGACGGCGCCGGATACGACCGCCCAGGGCGCGGCGCTCAGCGATCAGACTCTGTTTCAGTCGAGCGGCAATGTCGTGGCCGGTCTCAATGCCAGCGGTTCGACCATGACCGCAGCAAAATCCACCTTTCAGTCCGCGAGCCAGCAAGTGGGCACCGCCCAGACCGTGATGGCGTCGATCGACATGAACAGTGCGGCGCGGCTGCAGAACAATATCGCCTGGAACGGCGCGATCGGGTCGGCGAATCTCTGGGTGACCGCGATCAACGCGCTCAACCTCGCCTTGACGAGCGACATGAGCCGCGCGGCTCTCGGCATGCGCGCGACATCAAACACCAATAGCCAGCCGATTTCGGGACCGGCGTGCCCGGCCGGACTGATCGGCTCGGGCACGCCATCGGATCCGTGCCGCACGCCGTCGACCTGCTCGACCACGCCGCCCGGCTCGCCGCCTGATCCCGCCTGCGTCAGCGCGCGCTACGTCGATACCGACGGGAATGTTCTGTTCTATCTGGCGCAGATCCAGAACGCGGCCAATGCAGCGGCGCTGATCTCCACCAACAGCCACTAGGGAGGCTTTGATGCGCATTCATCTCGCAATTGCGGTCTTCGTTATTGGGCTCGCCGTCGCCCCGCAAGCCAACGCGCAGGTCCCGGTAATCGACAGCGCCAATCTCACCAAGGCGCAACAGATCGCGACCAGCACGCAGCAGATCCTCACCGCGGATCAGCAGATTCTGCAATTCACGCAAAAGACGCTGCAGGCCGTCACCGGCGATCGGTCGTCGCAAGCGCAAGGCTCTCTCGCTCAGATGGCGCTGGGAGGCGGTTTCTCGATGGCGCAGGCACCATCGCTCGGCTCGGTGATTTCGGGTGGCGCGCTCTCCTTCGCGGGCATGGGCGCTGGGTCGCAGAACATCGTCTCGACGCTGATCAACGGCTTGCAGCTCGTGCAGACGATCACGGGGCTGGCGAACGGACAGACCAATCCTGTCGACACGGCTTACAAGAACTCGGTCAATGTCGCGGCGACACTCTCCGGTTTGATCAACTCGACGCAAACCGCGATGCAGACGCGATCTCAGGCCTTCACGCAGGGCGGGCAGCAGATCGGCACCGCCCAGGACCTCAAGGGCAGCGTCGATCAGAACACGCAGGTCCAGATCCAGACCGGCCAGACGATCAACGAGCTGAACGGCGTTGTGAACAATGCCGCCACCGCCGCGAACCAGGCCAATCTCGACCGGATCGCGGCGCAGTCGGCGGCCGCGCGCGCCATGAAATTCACCCAATGAGAGACGTCGGGGAGCCACCGTGTCGAAACGAGCAGCGATCGTCATAGCCGTCATCGCCTTGGCGATCGGCCTTTTCGCCGGGCGATTCCTGCTCTCGCGGCCTCCTTCTCCGGTCGCGAGCAACCCCGGGGGTCAGAGCGCGTCCGATGATGCGGCCGCGTCCGCTTCGCGCGCCATGACCTTCACGCAGCCAAAGGCGCCGACAAAATGAGACTGAGCTGGCGTGTGGTGTTCATTGTCTTGGCCGCGACGGCGCTCGCCGGCTGCGCCTATCGGCCGCTCAAGGCGCCCTGTTCTCCCGACGAAGGCGGAACGCCGCTCGCCTATAGCGAGACGCCCCAGCCTGCCATGCCGCCGGCCTTCGAGGCGCTCGACCGCTGCGGCCCGATGCGGCCGATCTGAGAGGGGCAATGGGGAACACGTTCAACATCACGACATTGCTGCAAACCGTCGATCAGCTTGGTCAGAACTATGTTTCGAGCGCCTATCAGGCCTTGGCCAGCGCGGCGACCTCTGGCGGCGGGACCGGCGTCGCTGGCCTGCTTTTGACGCTCTATGTCATCTTCTGGGGCGTCGGCATCTGGCAGGGGACCGCCACGGGCGGTCCCGCCGACCATGCCTTCCGTCTGTTCCGCGCGTTCCTCATCTACGCCATGGCGACGAGCTGGGGCGATTTCCAGACCTTCGCCTACAACGCGATGAACAACGGTCCGTCGGCGATCGGCAATGCGCTGCTCAATGTCGTCACCACGGCCAACAATACCGGCACAGCCGCCAACCTCAATTCCGTGAACGGCGTGCAATCGGCGTTGCAGAACATGTGGAACACCACGAACAGCGCCACGGAAGCGTTCCTGCAAAACGCCGGCATCACCAATTGGGGTCCCTACATTTTCGCCGCGGTCTTCTACGTGGTGATGGCGTTGTTGATCGGCTTTGCGATCTTCCTGATCATCTTGTCGAAGATGTTCATGTGGCTCTTGCTCGCGCTGGCGCCGATCTTCATTATTCTGCTGCTGTTCGGCGCGACGACGCGCTTTTTCGGCGGCTGGATGAGCGCGCTGGTCCAGTATTTCGTCGTCCAGGTGCTGGTTTATGCTTTTCTTGCCTTCTATGTCTCGCTGATCCAACAATCGATCGACACGTTGAACGGCGTCGCCAATTCGAAATCGGCGACTTGGGCGACCATCGGTCCCGTCGTTCTGATGGCGATCATCGGCGTCCTGCTGCTCAGCCAGATCAACAATGTCGCGGCCGCGATCGCCGGCGGCGTCCCGATTTTCGCGCCGCGGATCGGATCCGTCATCGCGACCGCCACGGGCTTCCGCCTTGGGGCTGCGGCCAATCGTGCGCGGCTCGCCTTCCGCAACCCGTTGAACCCCGCATCGATGTCGCGCCGCGAGGAACTCGCCTCCCGCCAACGAGCCCGCGTCGGACTGCGGGCCGCCTCCTGGGCACAATCCGCGGAATTTCGCCGCTTGGCTGACCAACTCCGCAATCCGGGCGTGCCGCCGGCGCCAAGCAGCGGAGGTCGCCCGTGACGGAGACGGCAGCCTCGGAGCCGGCGCGGGTCGATCCGCGGTACTACGCGGACGGCGCGACATGGGAACACGACATCGCGCGCCGGAACCGCAATTCGCGGGCCCTCGCCTGGATCGTTGCGAGCGTCATGAGCGTCGTCGCGATCGTCGCACTGGGCGTTCTTGCCCTGCTGGTGCCGCTCAAGACCTACGAGCCCTACATGGTCGTTGTGGACAAGGCGACGGGCTTCGTCGAGGTCAAGCGGCCAATGGCCGAAGGCGCGCTGACCCAGGACGAAGCCGTCACGATGTTCAACGTCGTGCGCTACATCAAGGCCCGTGAGACTTACGATCCGAAGGCGCTCAAGGACAATTTCGACCTGGCGCAACTGCTCGCATCAGGTGACGCTGCGCGCGAGCTGACCGAAATCTACTCTCCTGCCAATCCCAATAACCCGGTCAAGATTTACGGCACCAACACCGAGGTCGCCGTGAACATCAAGTCAGTTACGTTCCCGAACAATCGTACTGCGCTCGTCCGGTTCTCGACGGACGAGAAGTCGGCCACCAACACGATCACCCGCCATTGGGTTTCGCTTGTGCGCTTCCGCTACACCGGCGCACCGATGCGCAACGAATGGAGGTTCGAAAATCCGCTCGGCTTCCAGGCGCTGGAATATCGCCGCGATCAGGAAACGGCGCCTTCGCCTGGAACGGCGGAGGCGAAGCCATGATCGGACGCTGCGTTGCGTTGAGTCTGCTCCTGGTGCTTCCCGCCGGATCGGCCTTCGCGGAGGCCACGCCGCGGCCTGGTCATCTCGATCCGCGTGTTCGCGATGTCATCTACAACAAAGACAACGTCACCGCCGTCGACGCCACCTACGGCACCTCGACGATGATCGAGCTGCAGCCGGACGAGAAGATCGAGACGCTGGCGCTCGGCGATTCGGTCGCCTGGAAGGTTGAGCCCAACCGCAAGGGCAATATCATCTTCGTCAAGCCGGTCGAAAAGAACGCGCAGTCGAACCTCAATGTCGTCACGGACAGACGCATCTACAGTTTCATTCTCCGGTCGAATACGCGCCCGCCATCATCGCAGATCTACGAAGTTCGCTTTCGCTTTCCCGAGGACGAAGCGAGCGCCGGGCTCCTAGCGGCAGCAAAGGAGCGCGCCGCCAACCCGAATCTGAAAGACCTCAACATCGCGAATGCCAACAGCGACTATGGTTACAAGGGCTCATCCGTCAACAAGCCGGTCGCCGTCTTCGACGATGGCGTGAAGACCTGGTTTCGCTTCGAAGGCGAGGTGCCGGCGGTCTATATCGTCGACGCCGATCGCAACGAGAGCCTCGTCAACTATCGGACCGAAGGTCCCTATGTCGTCGTCGACAAGGTCTCGCCGCAGTGGACGCTGCGCAACGGCCAGGAGTCGACGTGCATCTTCAACCGCCGCCTGACCAATGTGCATGAGCCCAACGGGCTTGAGCCCTATGCGCCGCAGCGTGTCGGTGCGGCGTCACTCGCAGGGGGCTGAAGCGCATGCCGACACCTGAGGACTATCGCTCGTTCGAAATGGAAGCCGCCGCGGCGACCTCCGTCGCACGCGGGCGCACTGCACTCGGCCGTTTTTTGAAATTCGGCGTGCCGATCGGCGCGGTGATGGTGGCCACCTGGATGATCTACAGTTCGACGCAGCGCCGCGCCCCGACCATGACGACGCCTGACAAGGAGGAGTTTACGACCACCCAATTTCCCGCGCCGTCGCTGTCGACCCCGCGTCCGCAGACCAATCAGGGCACGATCGTGATCCCGCAGGCCCCGCCTGAGCCGGCGCCGCCGCCGCCAGCTCCCCCCGTGACCTTGCAGCCGCCACCGGCGCCCGCGCCACCGCTCACCATGGTCGCACCGAACGACGACGAGGCGCGGCGGCTTGCAGAACTCGAGCGTCAGCGACAGGAGGAGGAGCGCCGAAAATGGGAGCGTCTGCGTGCGCCGCAAGTGATCGCCGACAACGCGAGTGCCACGGCGGCCGCCGCGAATCCTAACGATACTAATCAAGCCGCCGGCGCGCCTGACGATGATCCCAACCGGCGTTTCCTGGCATCCGTCTCGGCCGCAGGCGTCGACGTCTCGCGCGCCACGAAAAACAACCGAATCGACGCGCTGGTCGCACAGGGAACATTCATCCGCGGCGTACTCGAGACTGCCGTTCAGAGCGACTTGCCGGGAATGGTGCGCGCGACCGTCACCGAGAATGTCTGGTCGTTCGACGGACGACGCGTGCTGATTCCGGCGGGCAGCCGTCTCATCGGCGAATATAAATCGGGAATCGCGCAGGGACAGACACGGGTCTTCGTCGTCTGGACGAGGCTGTTGCGGTCGGACGGCGTCTCCGTGCAACTCGGCTCGAACGGCGCCGACGATCTCGGCCGGGCCGGGAATGCCGGCTTCGTCGATAATCATTATGTGGAACGGTTCGGCGCTGCGATCATGTTGTCGATCGTCGGCGGCGCCGCGCAATTCCTGAGCGCTTACGGCCAGAATACCAATGGCTACGGCAACGGAACCGTCATCACGACGACGGATCCGGTCACCGGCATCGTCACGCAGACCCAGACAGGTGTGAACCAGAATCAGCTCAGCCTGCAGGCGCGCCAGATCGCGGCTCAGAACGTCTCGCAGACCTTGACCAATATCGCGCAGGAGGCCTTGCGCAACTCGATCAACATCCCGCCGACCATCTATCTCGACCAAGGCACCCGGATCATCGTCTTCGTTCGGCGCGACTTGGACTTCTCTTCCTTTTATCCAGATCCGGTCAAGGAAGCTCTGACGGAGTTGAAGCGTGAGCGCGCTGTCACGAAACCTGACCGTCTTCATTGATCGGGCGCTCGATCCAATTCGCGAGTGGCTCGCGGACGATCAGATCGTCGAGATCTGCGCGAACGGACCGGGCGAGGTCTGGGTTGAACGCTTCGGTCGGTCCGCGATGGAGCGGCACGAGGTGCCGAGCCTCACCGAGCATGCAATCCGCCACCTTGCCGAGCGCGTCGCCGGCCACTCCGGCCAGAGCGTGAACGAGGAGCATCCGCTGCTTTCGGCTGCACTGCCCTCTGGCGAGCGATTTCAGGGCGTGATGCCGCCGGCGACGACGGCCGGCGGAGCCTTTGCGATCCGCAAGCAGGTCATCAAGGAGATGCGCCTGGACGACTATCGCCGGCTCGGCTCGTTCAAGAAGGTCGAGACGGCCGGGGAGGGGGCGTTGACAGCGACCGACCGTCAGCTTTGCGAGCATCTCGAGGCTGGTCGCATCGAGGACTTTATCCGCCTGGCCGTGGTCAGTCGCTATTCGATCCTGCTGTCAGGCGGAACAAGCTCCGGCAAAACGACATTCCTGAACGCGATTCTCAAGGAGGTGCCGGAAGACGAGCGCATCGTCACCATCGAGGACACGCGCGAGGTCAATCCGGTCCAGAAGAACTATTTGCCGCTCGTGGCGTCGAAGGGCGACCAGGGCGAGGCGCGCGTCACGGTCGAAATGCTCTTGCAGGCCTCGCTGCGGCTGCGACCGGACCGCATCTTCCTCGGTGAGATTCGCGGGGCGGAGGCCTACTCTTTCCTCCGCGCGATCAATACCGGCCATCCCGGCAGCATCACCACTGTCCACGCTGACAGCCCCTCGGGTGCGTTCGAGCAACTCGCGCTCATGGTGATGCAGGCGGGCCTGGGGCTGAAGCGCGAGGAGATCGTCGCCTACATTCGCTCAGTGCTGCCGATCGTGATCCAGCAGACCAAGATCGGCGGCTGGCGTGGAACCTCGGCGGTCCATTTCTCGCGCATGGCGGAGTGGCGGCAGGAACGAGAAGCGGCGGAGCGTGGGGCAGAAAGGGGACGGCATGGCCCGCGTCGTCGTCTATAGAGTCGGAATTGCCATCCTGCTGCTGCTGGCGTTCTGTCTGCTTTGGAGCCTGGCCTACGAAATCGTCGTGGCGATGCGCTGGGCGCCGGGCCGCTTTCCGGGTGAGGGCGCCAGCCGTTGGGCTCTGTTTCGGCAGCAGAACGCCGACCGCTCGGCGGAGTTTTTCCTGATCGCCTGGCGTCATTTCTACGAACGGCTGATCTATCCGCCAACGCGCGTCGAAGCCCTGATCCGCGCCGGTTACGGCGCGGCCACCGTCCTCGCGTTGGGGATCGGCGGATTGATCTTCGGCTTCGTCAATCGCCGCCAGATGCCTTATGGGGCGGCCCGGTTCGGCACCCTGATGGAAGCGGCCAAGCAAGGAATGATCGCCAAGCAGGGGATCATTCTGGGCACGCTGAACGGCTCCACCATTCGCTCAGACGAACCGGCCCACATCCTCGTGGTCGGCCCCTCACGATCCGGCAAGGGCACCGGCTTCGTCCTGCCGAACGGCTATCTCTGGCAAGGTTCGGCGGTGTTCTTCGATCCGAAGCGGGAGAATTTCGATGCGTTGGCAAACCATCGCACGACGATGGGCAATAAGGTGTTCATGTTCTCACCGGGGTCGAGCGATACCCATCGCTACAATCCGCTTGATTTCGTGCGCCGCGACGAGCGGATGGCGACCGACTGCCTGGTTGTCGCATCCTTCGTCATTCCCGAGAAGGCCGACGACACCTGGGCCGGCGCCGGGCGCCTGCTGCTGTCTGCCCTGATCGGGTATGTGCTGGCGTCACCGCTGGCCACCACGGCGCAACACATGCGCACGGTGGCGCGCATGACCACGACGGGCAGGGACATCTCCACCGTGCTGCGCGCCATCGTCAAAACGGAACGCGACCATCTGCCGACCTGGGTGATCGACAGCTTCAACCAGTACATCGCGCTCGAGCCGGAGACCCGAAACAGCGCCGTCTTCAACGTCAACATGGCAATGAGCTTGTGGAACAACGGACTGATCTCGGCCGCGACCGAGACGTCCGATTTCGACATTCGCGAGCTGCGCCGGCAGCCGATGACGATCTTCATCGGCTGCACCATCGCCGAGCTCTCGATCTTTCGGCCGCTCATTCGCATTCTGTTTCAGCAGATTCATGACCTGTTGATGGAGAAGATCCCGGGAGCGGACGAACCGCACCAGGTCCTGTTGATGCTGGACGAGTTCTTCCATGTCGGCCGGATGGACTCGCTGATCTCGAAGATCACGATATCAGCGGGCTACGGCTTCCGCATGGCGATCGTCATGCAGGACATTGCGCAGCTCGACGAGCTTTATGGCCGCCATACCCGCATCACGACGGTCTCGGGTTCGCAGATCAAGCTGTTCATCCAGATCAACGATCTGGAGACCTCGGAATTCGTGTCGGAGATGCTGGGCGAAACGACGCAAGTCTACAAAACCCCCATTCAGCGTCCGGGCCAGGGCATCTTCGCGCCGCGCGTCTGGGCGCCCCATTACACGCCGCGCCCTCTGCGCAGCCCGCTCGAACTCAGGGAAATGTCGCCGCGGTTGTCGATCCTGATGGTGAAGAACTCGCCATCGTTCGAACTCACGAAGATCCGTCACTACCTCGACAAACCCTACCGTGCCTTTTACGAGCGCGCCAAGGCCTCACCACCGCCTCTGCCAAAGTTGCGGGCCTGGCAAGATGAGGCGCTGCGGGGAGCCATCAATCCGGCGCCGGAGGCGCCGCAGGCAGCGCCCGAAGCCCCGCCGCCCATCATCACCCCGGCTGCGGCGAGCGCGCCGGCGCGCAAGGCGGCTTTCCCTCGGCGGCCAAAGGCCGCGACGACCAAAGCGAAAGCGTCTCCTCCGCCGCCGGAGCTCGCGCCTCTAACACTGGTCTCGCGATCGACCCCTCCACAACCGCGCAAGACGTTGTCGCTGGGCGCGGCGCCTGCCGCCCCTCCGGGAGAGAACTGCGACGTGCGCGATATCCTAGCGTCCGCCGTTACAGGACAGGATGAAAGCTTCGCCGTAATGATGAGCGTGTTGCGCGCCGCGCCGGATACCAAGGTCCACCAAGCGATCGAGACGCTAACATCGTTGCATCGGTCGTTCGGAGGGGACGAAGAAACGTAACGTAGCAAGAGATTCCGCTAGCGCGACGTGGAAAAACGGCGTCTGGCGCGAGCATGCGAAATTTGTCGCGTCGATTTATACCCATTCCGAGGCTCGTCCTTGAGGTTAGAAGTGGCTTCTGTGCAGCGTCATCAGCACGTCTGCATCCCGTCTATCGTTGAGCGTCCGGATGGAACATTCGGGGCGGTGAATTCTGCGGGCGGCATCCGATCCGGTAAGAAGCTCCTCGGCTCGGTCTACCGGCTGCAACTCGCCACCGAACTGGAGCGGCGCGGCTTTGCGATCGTGCGTGCTGATGATGGCTGGCGCTGGAGCATAGCCGGCGTTCCCGATTCCCGACAAGGTCGCAAAGCCCTTCTCCGCGCGTAGGTCGGCCATCGAAGCCGAATTAGCAAGTGACCTGCTATCACTCGGAAGAGCCGCCGAACCAAAGATACGATACCTGCGGAGCTTACCTCACCAAGTTTGCTCGCATTGCTATAGCAATGGCATGAGCTCTATTCATGGCTCCCAATTTTTCGCGAGCAGATGCCATATGCTTTAGGACGGTTGACCGAGATATTCCCAGGATTCGTGATATTTCCCAGTCAGTTTTACCTTCTGCTGACCAGAGCAAGCAATCAAGTTCCCGAGGCGTGAGCCTGGATTGTCCACCAATCTTTCGTCGAGACGTTATCGTCAACAGACGTCCTGCGGCGAAATTAGTCACGAAGATCAACCCGGCCGCTTCTTCTTCGCTTATCTGCAACCGTTCTCCGCCGAACGAGAATGCCGCATGCGCTCCGTCGATCGATTGAATAGGGACGACGAGACCATTAACCAAGCCGAATTCGGACGCTTCTCCACCAATTACTTTGACGTCCTCCGACGAGCGACACGAATCATAGGCCTCGGCCCAGCTAAACAGATTGTGGTCAGTTTGCAGACGTTGAACAACAGGATCACGGAATACGTAGTTCCGCTCGTTGTATCGCGCAGCCCACTCGAGAGGGAATTTCTGAAACAGGATCTTCGAAGGGATATCGCCGGCGGCCCTGGGATCGAGACTGGGAACCCAACCAGCGAAAAGAGCGGTGAGACCGAACCGGGCCGCGTAGGCAAGAAGACGCGCCTCAATGCCTTGAGCATCGATCGCTTGTTCGAGCCAACCAAGAACCGCCCAGGTTTGTGTTAGATCCAAGTTCAATGATGGACATCCCCGACATCAGCGATCTCCGGTTTCTACCCGCGGCGGTTCAAAAACCGCCGTATCACTCAAGTCTGCTTCCGGATACCAGTCTGAATGCCTCATCCGCGCTGATTGGATCGCCGAGGATTCTCGTCTCTTTTGCTTGGCGCGGACAATCATATCTTGCTGCCGGTCACGCCGGCGGAGGTCATCGCCCGGATCATGTCCCACCAGCTCATGCCCCGCTGTTCGGCGGCATCGAACCACCACAGGTGCCCGACGACAAGCCGCGAGAGCTTCTTGCGTCCTCCGCCGGGCAGATGGAAATCCTCCGCCATGGCCTTCAGCCCTGCCTCCCGTTTCTTGTTGCTAACCATGTCGATCCCTCACCATACCGCTGAGAGATAGGAACATAGATCGTCTTCTGCAAACTTCGGGAAAAATAATTCTACCTTGCGTTGCAGGAAGATTGCAGAGACCCCCCTGTGCATCGGTGGAGGGCGCCCGTATGGCAAGAGCTTTTTCGATATTTCGGCGACTTGGTGGTCCAAAGTTCGTTCTCGTTGCACAATCGAGCGGAATTCTAGGTGTTCAGCATGGGTCGGAACAGACCGTTACGGCGGCTTGCCCGCTTGGTCTTTCGCATCCCTCCTTTGCGAGCCGGTTCTCTAGAACATGGCGCTGAATTTTGCCGCTGGTGGAGCGCGGAAAGTCCTCAAACCGGACGATGCGGAACTCTCGGGGAATCTTGTACCCAGCAAGCTCGGCCCGACAAATCTGCTTCAACTCTTCCTCGGCCGGCTCGTCGCCATGGACAGAGACGAAGGCCACAGGGCTTTCGCCCCAACGTGCGTCATGCGCCTTGACAACGGCAGCGTCCGACACCCGCGGATGCGCAAGCAAAACACGCTCGATCTCGGCAGGATAGACGTTCTCGCCACCTGTCTTGATGAGATATTTCGCGCGATCAACGAAATCGACCGTGCCGTCGGGGTTGCGGCGGAACAGATCGCCCATATGGAACAGGCCGTCACGGAAATCGTTCCGGTTCGTCTCCTCCGCCTCCCAGTAGCCGGAAAACAGTGTCGGTCCGCGCACCGCCACCTCGCCCGGTGTGCCGTCCGGCACCTCTCTGCCCTCCGGATCGACCAGGCGCACCTCGCAGAATGCGCTCAGTCGCTTGGACAGCCGCTCGGGCACGACCCCCGGTGGAATCAGACATGCCGTCGCTGGCGGTAGCCCGGTTTCTGTGGCTCCGAAGGAGTTCAGATAGGGCGCATTCAGAAGGCTGGTCAGCTCCGCAATCTGATGCGGCGGGACCAGATCAGCCATGGCCCCGACGACCCGGACGCCCTTGATCGGCACCGGGTTGGCACGTCGCTCGGCGATGAATACCTCGATGGCGCCCGGCATCATGACCAACCATCCGACTCGGTGGCGTGACAATGCGGCATTGATTTCGCGCGGTTGCAACCCATCGATCATCACGACGGTGCCGCCGCGCAGAAGCGTCGCCAGCGCGTGATCGGTCGAGGCCATGTGAAACATCGGCGCCCAAGCGATGAAGGCGTCCGCCGGATCGAGCGCGAGCTGCGCGGCAAAGACCAAGGCGCGCGCGATATGGGCGCGGTGAGAGATCAATGCTCCCTTGGGCAGCCCAGTGGTGCCCGAGGTATAGAGAATCGTAAGACCAGCTTCGGGCTCTTGCACCAATGTGCCGGTGCGCCGATCCGGCGCGGCCGCGATGATCGCCTCTTCCCAATCTGCGCCGATCTCTAGAATAGGAAGGTCGGAGACGGCCTCGAATGAGGTTCGAAGTTCTGGTTCCACCACGCCGAGTCTCGGCGAAACCAGTTCGATGCAGTGTTTTAATTCAGGCGCGGCAAGTCGCCAGTTCAGGCAGGCCACGATGGCGCCGATCCCTGCGGCAGCAAGCTGGAGTTCGACATATTCGGCCCGGTTGTGCGACAGGATCGCAATTCGGTCGCCCGGCTCGACCCCCCGCTGCAAGAGCGCGGCAGCTAGACGGTCCACCCGTTCGAGGAGCATATGGTAAGTCCAGCCCTTGCCCGCCCATTCGATCGCCAGCTTATCGCTCCGCGCCAGGGCACGGCCGCGAAACAGGGCGTAGAGGTCAGACCAGCCCGCGCGCGCGACGTCAGGAATCATGGCATCCCTTTCCAATCACAACGACTGCGCCAGCCTGTGGCCTTCATTGATCGCTCGCAAGGCATCGAGTTCCGCCGCCTCGGCTGCTCCGCCGATGATCGAGGTGGGAATACCTCGGACCACAAGCGCCTCATACAGCGCCCGCTCAGGTTCCTGTCCGGTACACAGAACAATCGTGTCGGCGGCGATGACTCTTGTCTTGCCGTTCGACGTGACGTGGAGCCCCACGTCGTCGATCCGCTCATAAATCACACCCGCCAGGATCTCCACCCCGTGCTTGCGCAATGCGTTGCGCAGGATCCAGCCGGTCGAAACACCAAGCCCCTGTCCCGGCTTGCTCGTCTTGCGTTGAAGCATCACCACTCTCCGTTTTGCCGGCATGTTGGCCAGCGGATCACCCGCCAGCGCGCCGACGCTCCTGAACTGTCCGTCCACGCCCCATGTTTGGAAAAAAGCCGCAACCTCGTTGGCCTTGGCTGCAGGGGTCACGAGAAATTCCGCCACGTCATGGCCGATGCCACCCGCGCCCATGATGGCCACGGACTGTCCTGCTTCGCGTTCGCCGGTGAGGATCTCGGCATAAGTCACAACGTTGGGATGGTCTATGCCCGGTAGGTCGGGGATGCGCGGAGTCACCCCGGTGGCGATCACCACATGGTCGAATCCGGTTAAGTCGTCCAGGCTCGCGCGTTGGCCCAGCCGTAGGCTGACGCCGTGCTTGTTCATCTGGCCGGAATAGTAGCGCAGGGTTTCGTCGAACTCGTTTTTGCCCGGGACCGCGCGGGCCAGGTTGAGCTGTCCTCCCAGGCAGTCTTTGGCCTCGAAAAGCGTGACCGTGTGGCCAAGCCGTGCGGCCTCGACCGCGGTGGCCATACCCGCTGCCCCACCCCCGACGATCGCCACGTTTTTCGGGGACACGCTTCTTGTGTCGCGGAATTCCATCTCGCGACCGGCGCGCGGATTGACAAGGCAACTTGCGGGACGGTCCGAGAAGATGAAATCCAGACACGCCTGATTACAGGCGATACAGGTGTTAATTTCATCGGCCCGACCCTCGCGCACTTTGCGGACGAAATGCGGATCGGCAAGAAAAGGCCGGGCCATGGACACCAAGTCGGCATCGCCCGAGGCCAGAATGTCCTCTGCGATTTCGGGGGTATTAATCCGGTTTGACGCCACCACCGGGATCGACACCGCCGCCTTCACATTCGCCGCCGCCTTCCGCCAGGCGCCACGCGGTACCGGATAGGCGATCGTCGGCACGCGCGCCTCGTGCCAGCCGATCCCGGTGTTCAGTATGTCGGCGCCGGCGACCTCGATCTTGCGAGCCAGCGCAGCGATCTCCTCTACGGGCGCGCCGCCCTCGACAAGGTCGGCCGCCGAAATCCGATAAATAATCAGGAAATCGGGGCCGCAGCGGTCGCGCACCGCGCGCACGATTTCCACAGGGAAGCGGTGCCGGTTGTCGGCGCTGCCGCCCCAGCCGTCTTCGCGCTTGTTGGTATGGGTGACGGCGAATTCGTTGATCAGATAGCCTTCGGACCCCATTACTTCGACACCATCGAAACCGGCGACCTGCGCGTTGAGCGCTGCCTGGGCGAAATCGTCGATGGTGCGCCGAATATCCTCCTCACTCATCTCACGCGGGGAAAACCGATTGATCGGCGCCCGGATCGCCGAGGGAGCCACGCATTCCTCGATCTTGGCATAGCGTCCCGCATGCAGAAGCTGCGCGCAGATCAGGCTACCTTCGGCATGAACCGCGTCGCAGATCGGGCGAAGCTTCAACGCCTTGACCGCATCGTCGAGCCGCGGCCCTTCGTGATCGAGCATCCCCTCCCGATTGGGAGAGAAGCCGCCGGTGACGATCACCGCCGCCTCCCCGCGGGCCCGTTCGGCATAGAAGGCAGCTTGCCGGGCGACGCCGTCCGGTTCGGCTTCCAGCCTCGTATGCATCGACCCCATGATGACGCGGTTACGCAGCCTGTGTCGTCCGGCGGTGATGGAAGACAGCAGATTTGCGTAAGCGGGGCTGCCGGAATTCTTATCGAACATGGTTCCTCCCGTTGTTCTTCCAGCTCGGTCTTGCCAAGCATTCTAACATTTGTTAGGTTTTTGAAAAGCAAGATCATAGGCGCGGGAGGGCCAGCACGTGCAGTTTCAGCCGACAGAGGACCAGCAGGCAATCCGAGAGACAGCGCAGCGTTTCGCACGTGAGAAACTGGCCGAGAGTTATCAGGCGCGGGCCACCGGACATGTGATGGACCGCGCGCTGGTTAAGGAGATGGGAGCGCTTGGGCTGATCGGTGCCGATCTGCCCGAGGAGTTCGGCGGGTTGGGCGAAAGCTCGGTCACGGCTGGATTGATCGTCGAGGAAATCGCGCGGGCCGACTTTAACGTCAGCTACATCCAGCTTCTGGGGTCGCTGATGGGCGGCATGGTCGCGAAACACGCCTTGCCCGAAGTCGCCAAGGAATGGATGGCGCGTGTCACGGCGGGTGAGGCGGTGATCGGGCTGGGATTGACCGAGCCGCGCGGCGGATCGGACGCGGCGAATCTGCAGCTCAGGGCCACCAAATCCGGCAATGGCTGGCGGCTGAACGGCGAGAAGACCTCGATGAGTTTCGCCGCGCAGGCCGATGCGGCAGTCGTCTTTGCTCGCACCGGTGATCGTGAGGGCGGCGCGCGCGGGGTGAGCGCATTTTTTGTGGATCTCAATGACAAGGGCATCAAGCGAACCCATTTCAACGATATCGGTACCAAGCCCGTGGGGCGCGGTTCGGTTTTTTTTGACGACGTCTTTATCCCCTCGCAATGCCTGATGGCCGAGCAGGATCGCGCCTTCGGCACGATCATGGCGGGCTTCGACTATTCCAGAGCCTTGATCGGGCTGCAATGTCTAGGCGCGGCGCAGGCCTCCGTGGACGAAACTTGGGCCTATGTTCAGGAGCGTGAGGCCTTCGGCGCGCCGCTGGCGCAGTATCAGGGCGTCAGCTTCCCGCTGGCCGAAGCCGAAACGCAGCTCACCATGATGCGTCAGCTTTGCTACTACACGCTCGATCTGCGCGACCGTGGCCTGCCGCACACCAAGGAGGCGGCGATGTGCAAGTGGTACGTGCCGAAGACCGCTTGCGAGATCATCCATCAGTGCCTGATCCTGCACGGCCATTACGGCTACACCACAGACCTGCCTCACCATCAGCGCTACAACGACGTTCTGGGCCTGCAAATCGGCGACGGTACTGCGCAAATCCAGAAGCTCGTCATCGCCCGCGAAAAGGTCGGCCGCATCGCGCTGCAATACGACAAAAAGGGGAAGGGAGGTTCGAAATGAGCGATCCCGTCAATGTCAGCGTCGAGGGCAGCGTCGGCATTATCGAGCTTGCCCGCCCCGAGAAGTCCAACTGCCTGTCGCTAAAGGCGCATGAGTGCATCTCCAGGGCCCGTGAAAAGTTTGAGGCTGACCGCAACGTTCGCTCGATCCTGATCTGCGCGCAGGGAAAGCACTTCTGCACTGGCGCCGATCTGACCGAGGTGAAAAGCAAGCTGATGGACGCGCGCGCGCTGGACTATTTCATCGCCTTCGGCATGGAGGGGCTCCGCAAGCTGGAACAGAGCCATCTGCCCGTTATTGGCGCGGTGCAGGGTCTGTGCCTGGCCGGTGGCATCGAGCTGATGCTGTCCTGCGATGTCTGTTTCGCCGCGGAAAGCGCCCAATTTGGTGACCAGCACGCGCAGTTCGGGCTGATCCCCGGCTGGGGTGGCAGCCAGCGCCTGACCCGGCTGATGGGCCTGCGCCGAGCGCTCGACCTGATGTTCTCGGCCCGCTGGCTGAAGGCGGACGAGGCGAAGGAGGCTGGACTGGTGAACTACATCGTGCCGGATGAAGAGCTGCGCCAGGCGGCGCTGGCCTATTGCCAGAAGATCGCCACGCGCTCGCGTCCCGGCATTGCCGAGATGAAACGTCTGGCGCGCGAGGGTGCCGACATGGCGACCGACCAGCAGATGCGGCTGGAGCGCGACGCTGCCGTGCGCGCGCTGCCCAGCGTGGATGTAACGGAAGGCCTAAATGCGTTCGAAAATCGGCGCACCCCGGCCTTCAAAGCCTAAAAATAGGTGCGGGAATGGATTTCAAGCTGAACGACGAGCAGCGCCAGATCTACGAATATGGTGGGCAGCTCGCGCAGAAATTCGACAATGCCTATTGGCTGGATCATGCTCGTCGCCACGCCTTCCCCAAGGAGATGTTCCAGCAGATCGCCAAGGACGGCTTCCTGGGCACAATGGTGCCCCAGGAATATGGCGGCGCCGGCCTCGGTATGATGGAAATGGCGCTGTTCATGGAGGGCACCGCCAATCACGGCATTCCGCTTCTGATGATGGTGGTGGGCCCGACTATGTCGCTGGCCCATATCGCGCATCACGGGACAGATTTCCACAAGAAGGATCTGCTGCCGGCCGCCTGCCGCGGCGAGATTCAGTTCTGCTTCGCAATCACCGAACCGGGGGCGGGATCGAACACGATCAAGGCCACCACGCTGGCCAAGCGGAAGGGCAACCGCTTTGCGCTGTCAGGGGAAAAAACCTTCATCACCGGAGCGGATGTCTCGGATTACTGTCTCGTGGTTGCCCGCACCCAGCCGCATACTGAAATCAAGCACAAGACCGACGGGTTCACGCTGTTCGTCGTGGATCTGAAGAAAAAAGGCGTCGAAATGCAGCGGGTGAAGGTCTCGATCCCGCTCCCGGAAGAACAATGGACCCTGTTCTTCAATGAGGTGGATCTCGGCCCCGAGGACATCGTCGGCGAGGTGGACCAGGGGTTTTCGATCCTGTTCGACTCTCTCAACCCCGAGCGCATCATCCTGGCGGCCCTTTGCTGCGGGATTGGCCGGTTCGCCTTGGGGAAGGCAGTGGCCTATGCTTCCGAGCGCAACGTCTTCGGGCAGCCGATCGGCGCGCATCAGGGCGTGCAACATCCGATGGCCAAGGCCCACACGGCCGTGGAAATGGCGAGCCTGATGACCCGCCGCGCAGCCTGGGAATTCGATAACAAGCTTCCCGCCGGCGCTTCATCGAACATGGCGAAATATGCCGCCGCCGAGGCCGGGATCGAAGCCGTGGACGCCGCCCTTCAGGCGCATGGCGGGTCGGGTTTTACGGAAGATACCGGACTCTACGAGCTTTATCCTCTGGTCCGCCTGCTGCGCACCGCCCCGGTAAATCGTGAACTGTGCCTCAGCTTCATCGGCGAGAAGGTCATGGGTTTACCGCGGTCCTACTGAGCCAGCAACCGGAGAGGGAGTACGTCATGGAGTTCGGAATGCGGTTCCGCCGCGCCGATGCCGGAAAGAAAGTGAATGCCCGTTTCTGGCATGATGTCGAGGGAATGCCGCTCGACGAAGTACGAAAGATACAGGAACGGAAGCTGGTGGAGCAGATGGCCTATCTCAAGGCCAACTCGTCCTTCTACCAGGATAAATTCGCCGAGGCTGGCGTCGAATTCGATGAAATTCGCACCATTGATGATCTGCAAAAGCTTCCCTTTACTTATAAGACCGAGATTCGAGAAAGCCTGTCGGCCGAGCCACCTTTCGGTCGCCATCGCGCCGCGCCCGTGGCCGACATTACCCAGATGCAAGCCTCGTCAGGTACGACCGGCAGCCCATCTTACGTAGCGCTAACAGAATCCGATGCCGAGATGTGGCACGAGATGAGCGCTCGATGCTTCTTCGCCAACGGCGTGCGGCCCGGCGACATGGTGCTTCACGCTTTCTCGCTGGCCAAAGGTTTTGTCGGCGGCATTCCGTTGATGCAGGGACTGCAATATATGGGCGCCATAGACGTGCCCATCGGCGCCGATGGCGGCGCCGACCGGCTCCTGCGCGCCTGCGCCGACGTCCGCCCGCGCTGCGTCGTCGGGGCGCCGAATTTCGTGATCCACCTAGCCGAAAAGGCCGAAGAGGTGCTGGGCGCCCCAGCGAGCAGACTGGGCGTGGAACGAGTCGTCGTCGGCGGCGAGCCGGGCGGCGGGATTCCGGCGATTCGCGCCAAAATCGAAAAACTGTGGGGTGCGAAATGCACCGAAATGCTCGGCGGCACTGATTTGGGCGTGACCTACTGGGCCGAATGTGACGAGCAGTCGGGTATGCACATGGTCAACATGGATTACATCATCACCGAACTGCTTCACCCCGACACGGGTGAGATCGTTGCCTGGGAGGACGGCGCCAAGGGTGAGATGATCTATACCGCGCTCGGTCGTCGCGCGAGCCCGCTGGTGCGGTTTCGGTCTGGCGATTTCATCGAAGTGCTGGGCACGACCTGTTCCTGCGGCCGGACGGGCCCGAAGATCCGCTGCACCGGTCGCACCGACGACATGCTGATCGTGCGCGGGGCCAACGTATTCCCCTCGGCTATCCACAGCATCGTCAACGAGATGGTGCCCGAAACGAACGGCGTGATGCGTGTGGTGGCCGATTTCGAGGGCCACACCACGCAGGAGCCGCTGAAAATCATCGTTGAGCGCGGCCCCGCCCGCAAGCCCGAGGGCGATCCGACTCTGAAGACGAAGATCGAGCAGCGCATGCGCGACGCGTTGGTCTTCAAGGCCGATGTCCGGATCATCGATCCCGACACCTTCGAAAAGCCGGGTGCGGCCAAGGTGGCCTTCGTGTTGAGAAAGTACCCCGACCTGCCATGACAAAGCTGAAATCCCTAATCAACACCGGCTCGGAAAACTTCCGGGCGAACGATGCGCATTACCGCGCCAAGGTCGCGGAGCTACACGCGCTGCGGCGCAGGCAGCGCGTCGGCGGGCCGGAAAGCGCGCGGGAACGCCATGTGAAGAAGGGCAAGATCCTGCCGCGCGAACGTGTCGAGCGGCTGATCGACCCGGGCATGCCGTTTCTAGAGCTCGGCGAACTGGCCGGCCTCGACAAGTATGACGGCGTGCCGCCCGGCGCGGGGATCATCACCGGCATCGGCGTGATCGAGGGCCGCCACTGCATGATCATCGCCAACGACGCCACCGTGAAGGGCGGCACGTATTTTGGCATGACCTGCCGAAAGCACGTGCGTGCCCAGCGGATCGCCTGGGCCAATCGCCTGCCGGTCGTGACATTGGTCGATTCCGGGGGCGCGTTTCTGCCTGATCAGAAGAACATCTTCCCCGACGAAGGCCAGTTCGGCTCGATATTTCACAACCAAGTCGGGATGTCAGGCGACTGCGTACCGCAGATCGCCGTGGTCATGGGACCCTGCACCGCCGGCGGCGCCTATATCCCAGCGCTTTGCGACGAGGTGGTCATCGTGCGCGGCCAAGGCTTTATGTATCTTGGCGGGCCAGAACTCACCTTCGCCGCAACTGGCGAGAAGGTCGACAGCGAGACCCTTGGTGGCGCCAAGATGCACTGCTCGGTCTCGGGCGTGACCGACCATCTGGCCGAGGACGACGCCCACGCGCTCGCCATCACGCGAGAGATCGTCAAGCACCTGGGCGTGAAGGCCTCCCCGCGCAAGACGCCGGCGCCGCCGCGCCCACCGGCCTACCCGGTGGAAGAGATCCACGGCATCCTCAGCCGTGATCCTAAAGTACCCACTGAGAACCGCGAGATCGTCGCGCGGCTGGTCGACGGCAGCGAGTTTCATGAGTTCAAGCCGCTCTACGGCGACACTTTGATGACCGGCTGGGGCCGCATTCACGGGCATGAGGTGGGGATCCTCGCCAATACCGGCGTGCTGTTCGTCGAAGCGGCGCTGAAGGCCACGCATTTCATCAATCTCTGCGTGCAGCGCGACATCCCGCTGCTGTTCCTGGCTGATGTCAATGGCTTCATGGTGGGCCGCGAGGTGGAGCAGATGGGCATCGCCAAAGCGGGCGCGAAGATGATCACCGCCATGTCCTCCGCTCGGGTGCCAAAATTCACCATCATCACCGGCGGTTCGTATGGAGCCGGATACCTGGCGATGCTGGGCCGCCCCTTCGAGCCTGACGCGATGTTTGCCTGGCCAACGGGTCGTGCCGCTATCATGGGTCCGGAACAGGCAGCGAGCGTGCTGGCCCAAGTGCGTGCCCAGATCAACGAGCGCGAGGGCAAGACCTGGACGAAGGAGGAGGAAGAAGCCTTCAAGGCGCCGATCCGCAAGGAGTACGAGGATTTCCAGGGCGCCTACAATTTCGCATCGAACCTCTGGATCGATAGCGTGATCGAACCAGCAGAGACGCGCGAGGTGATGGCGCTGATGCTCGACATCACGTCACGACGGCCGAAGATTGAAACCCATTTCGGCGTGTTTCGGATGTGAGGCGGCCGTGGTGAAGATCAAGAAGCTTCTCATCGCCAATCGCGGCGAAATCGCCTGCCGGATCGCCCGTACCGCGCGGAGCTGCGGCGTCATCCCCGTCGGGGTCCATTCCGAAGCCGATGCCAACGCGCTCCACGTGCGCGAGATCGGCCGCTCGATCTGCATCGGCGGCGGGCCGGCATCGGAAAGCTACCTGCGCATCGACGCTGTGCTGGCCGCGGCGAAGGCCGCTGGGGCCGACGCCGTCCATCCCGGCTACGGCTTCCTCGCCGAGAACCCCGAATTCGCCCGCGCGGTCGAGGCCGCCGGCATGATCTTCATCGGGCCCACGCCGGAAACCCTGGAACGCTTTGGCGACAAGGCCAGCGCCAAGGATACCGCTATCGCGGCCAGCGTGCCGGTGATCTCGGGCGCCGCGGGCGCCCTGTCCGATCCCGATAAGATCGCCGCCGAAGTGCGCCGGATGGGGCTGCCCGTGCTGCTCAAGGCCGTGGGCGGCGGCGGCGGGCGCGGGCAGCGCCTCGTGATCGACGAGAAGACCCTGGCAGCTGACATTGAGGGCGCGCTGCGCGAGGCGAAGTCCACCTTCGGTTCGGAAGGTCTCTTGCTGGAACGGTTCCTGCCTGAGGCCCGCCATGTAGAGGTGCAGATCGCCGGCGACGGCAAGGGCCATGTCGTGCATCTGTTCGAGCGCGACTGCACGCTCCAGCGCCGTCACCAGAAGGTGATCGAGGAGGCGCCCGCATGGGGCCTTCCCCGCGAGCTTCTCGACGCGATCGCCCGTGACGCGGTGCGCCTTGGCGAGACGCTCGACTACCGCGGTCTGGGCACGGTGGAGTTCCTGGTGGCGGGCGAGGAATACTTCTTCCTCGAGGTGAACCCGCGCATCCAGGTCGAACACCCCGTGACTGAGGCGATCACCGGGCTCGACCTCGTGGCGCTGCACCTGCGCATCGCCGAAGGCGCTGGGCTCGGTCTGACCCAGGACGACCTGTCGATCGACGGCCACGCCATCGAGGCGCGCCTCTACGCCGAAGACCCGGCGATGCACTTCGCCCCGTCCACCGGCACGCTGACCACTCTGAGCCTGCCCGATGGTCTTCGCATCGACAGCGGCGTCGAGGCAGGCGATGCCGTCACCCCCTATTATGATCCGATGATCGCCAAGCTGATCATCCACGCGCCCGACCGCGAGACAGCGCTGGCGCGGCTTGCGCAGGCGCTGGATCACGTCGCGGTCGAAGGTGTCGAGACCAACCGCGCCTTCCTCGCCGCGCTCGCCCGCAACGCCGATTTCGAGCGAATGAACGTCCACACCCGCTGGATCGATGAGCGGCTGGACGATCTGACCGCGCCGACGGAAGTGCCGGGCACCCGGCTCTGGAAGGCCATGGCAGCCGTGCTTTTCGTCACGCGTGGACGCGGCGACGGCGCCGCCGAACCGTGGTCCAACCGCGACATCTTCACCAACTGGCGACTCGGCCTTGGCGGCGACGCGATGGAGGTGGGTCAGCGCGTGATGCTGATCGACGCAGCGGGGAGCTGTGAGGAGCTCTGCGTCGGCCGGGTCCGCTCCGGCGACATCTACACGGTTTACGGCAGCGACGGTGCCGCCCTCACTTTCTCCTGCCGTGAGATCGCGCCGGGCCGGTGGCGCGTTGCGCAGGGCAACACGGTAAGCGTGGTAACAGCGTGCCTGCATGGCGGGATGATCGAGATCGACACCGCGCCGGGCCGACTTGTCTTCCGCCCCACCCCGCCGCTGGCCTTTGCCGGCGCCGACGCGGTCGCGGACCGGGCGGTGTTCGCGCCACTGACCGGCATGATCGTCGACGTCAAAGTGTCCGAAGGCGACGCGATTGCGGAAGGCGATGTCGTAGCGGTCCTGGAGTCAATGAAGCTCGAGATCTCCATCAAGGCGTCTGCCTCCGGCATCGCCGCGAATATTGCGGTCTCCAAAGGCATGATGGTGGATCGCGGCCAGACGATTGCCGAGATCATCGAACCTGAATTGGAACACGCATGACGGATTTTCCCAAGTTCGTAGAGTTTCGTGAAGAAGGCCCGCGCGAGGGCTTTCAGATCGAAAGCAAGATCTACCCGATCGAACAGCGGATCGAACTGATCGACATGCTCAGCGAGACGGGGCTGAAGCGAATCCAGGTGGGTAGCTTCGTCAGCCCCAGATACGTGCCGCAGATGGCTGATACAGGCGAGTTGTTCCAGCGCATCAGGCGCAAGCCGGGTGTGAGATACACGGCGCTCTGGCTGAACGAGAAGGGATTCCGCAAGGCGCTTACCGCGCACGAGGTTGATATCGACCCGCGGCTCCTTTTCTATCCCTCCGAGGCCTTCGCCCGGTCCAACAACAACTGCTCTTCAGCGGAAATGCGCGAGCGGCAGCGCGAGTGGGTGCGGCTGTACAAGCACACCGGCTTCACTGTCGATGCCGCCTACGTGATGACCGCGTTCGGTTGCAATCTCGAAGGTCCTATCCCGCAAGAGCGGGTGCTGGAGGATTTCCGTTTTGTCCTGCGCCTTTGCGAGGAAGAGCAGATCTCGGTACCCATTCTCGTAATCGCCGACACGATGGGTTGGGGCAATCCCGAAGCGGTAAAGCGCATGGTCGGCGCGCTGCGCGAGCTGGCACCCGAGGCGCGGATAGGGATGCACATTCACGACACGCGCGGGCTGGGCATCGCGAATTTCCATGCCGCCCTAACCATGGGTGTGGACATGTTCGAAACCTCGGTGGCCGGGCTTGGGGGCTGCCCCTTCGCCGGCCACGGCCATGCCCGTGCGGCAGGCAATGTTTGCACAGAGGACGCGGTGTTCCTGTGTCAGGAGCTGGGCATCGAGACGGGCATCGACCTCGACAAGCTGGTCGACGCCGCGCTCAAGGCCGAAGAAATCATCGGCGCTCCTTTGATGGGCCGGGTAATGCATTCCGGCGGTCTCGACAAATTTCGCAAGTCGCAATGAGGAGGTTTGATGTGGGAAAGGCGCTTGATGGAAAGGTGGTGCTGGTCACCGGCGCGGGGGGCGGGATCGGCCGCGACATCGCCCTGATGGCGGCGGCCGAAGGGGCGGCAGTCGTGGTCAACGATTTGGGTGCGTCACTGAAGGGTATCGGCCAAACTGTCACCGCCGCTCAAACGGTCGTGGACGAAATCAAGGCCGCCGGCGGTGACGCCATCGCCGATGGTGGTAGCGTAACCGAGCCGGACCACGCCCGTGCCATGGTCGAGGCCGCCGTGAAGGAGTTCGGCCGCATCGACGCGGTGGTGAACAATGCGGGAATCTTGCGCGACGGCTATTTCCACAAGATGAGCTACGAGGATTTCGACGCGGTGGTGAAGGTTCACCTTTACGGGGCGTTCAACACCTCGCGCGCCGCAGTCGACTACTTCGACCGAAAGGAAGGCGGGGCCCTGGTGCACATGACCTCGACCTCCGGCCTGATCGGCAACTACGCGCAGGCGAACTACGCCGCCGCCAAGCTGGGCATCGCGGCATTCTCGAAATCGGCCGCGCTGGACCTCAAGCGGTGGAACATTAGGTCGAACTGTATAGCGCCCTTCGCCTGGAGCCGGATGGTCTCATCGATCAAAACTGATACACCCGAACAGGAAGCTAGGGTCGAGAAAATAAAGAAGATGACGCCCGCGAAGGTCGCGCCGATGGCTTGCTACCTGATGAGCGACAGGGCCGCAGAGGTCTCAGGTCAGATCTTCGCCGTGCGGATGAACGAAATCTTTCTCATGAGTCAGTCGCGTCCGCTACGCTCGGTTCATTCCGGCGACGGCTGGACGGCGGACGCGATCGCCGAGCGCGCCATTCCCGCGCTCAAGTCACACTTCACACCGCTTGAGGTCTCGGCGGACGTCTTTTCCTGGGATCCGGTCTAATGAGCAAGCGCAAACAGAAAATTACCTCGAATATCGGCTGGAGCACACCCGACAAGATCTGCGTGCGCGGACTGGACCTGCCCAACGAAATTCTGGGCCACATGAACCTCGGCGATCTGGCGTTTCTGCAGTTGACGGGCCGCAAGGCCACGCCCGAGGAAAGCCGCGTGTTCAACGCCATCGTCATCACGCTGGTTGAACATGGCATCACACCGTCCGCCCTGGCCGCACGCATGACCTATATGGGCGCGCCGGAATCGCTTCAGGCCGCCGTCGCGGCGGGGCTCTGCGGGCTGGGCACGGTGTTCGTCGGCTCAATGGAAGGCGCCTCAAAGATGCTGTACGAGGCGCTGCCGCAGGACAAGCTGGGGACCGGCGCCGATCTCGACGCCATTGCCGCCCAAACGGTCGAGACGTTCCGATCCCGCAGGACAATCGTGCCGGGCCTGGGCCATCCGGTGCACAAGCCGGTCGATCCCCGCGCGCCGCGGCTGTTCCAGATCGCCGCCGAGAACGGCAAGTCGGGCGAATATGTCGCGCTAATCCAGAAGATCCAAGCCGTCGCGGAAAAGGCATCGGGCAAGATGCTGCCGATCAACGCCACCGGCGCGATCGGGGCGATCTGCTGCGAATTCGGCTTCCCATGGAAGATCGTGCGCGGCTTTGGCGTTATGGCGCGTGCGATCGGGCTGGTGGGCCATATCCTCGAGGAAAGCGAGAACCCGATAGCCTATGAGATCTGGCAGCGCGCCGAAGAAGAGATCCTGGAGACCAGCGGCCCCGGAGCGCACAAGGCGACGTAACGGATGCAGGCATCTCTCCCCGACACGCACAACGATCTGCGCGCCGCGCCGCGGGCGCTCTGCGCACAGTTTGCGCCCGAATACCACCGCCAGCATGCCGGGCGTGAACCCCGACGGGGAGTAGCGAACGAGTTATCGTCCGCCATCGTCGACGGCATGGCGGCCTTTTCCGGCCGGAAAAGATACTGTCCGTCGACGATCTACCGCGAACGCGTAAGATGAAGATCATGCGTCAGGTGCTGCGAGTGCTGTTCGAGAACCAGGATGTTTGCGATCTTTTCGCTCTCGCCAATCCCGAAGCAGTTGACAGGCTTCGCGAGAAACTTGGCAACGCGTGATCGGTCGGAGGGGCTGCGCCCCGGCGGTGATGACGAAGAACGGCAGCTTCAGTCTGGTCACGGACTTGGCGTCAAAAGAAGAATTGAGGGAGGCATAGGATGGCGATGGATCCAATTCTTTCAGAACAGCGCAAGCAAGCGATGCGAGCCGCTGGTTTTTGGAGCGATCAGACGCTGCTTGACGCTTTTTCCAAGACGGTCAGGTATGATCCAGGACGGATAGCGGTTGTCGGCTACGAAGCTGCGACCAACCGACGGACCCTACTGACATACGGCGAACTGCAGCAAACTGCCGACCGAATCGCAGCTAGTTTGCTGCGGCTCGGTGTCAAGCCCGGCGAAGTGGTGTCGTATCAGTTACCGAATTGGTGGCAATTTGTGGCCCTCCACCTCGCGCTGCTGCGGATCGGCGCGGTCACAAATCCAATCATGCCGATTTTCCGCGATCGCGAAATGGAATTCATGCTAACTCTGGCCGAGACGCGCGTGCTGATCGTTCCACGGCGATTTCGCGATTTCGATCACGCCGCAATGGCGGACCGCCTTAAGGTCAAGGTGCCCACACTTGAGCACATTGTTGTCATCGGTTCCGGTGACGATCGCGACTTCGAGGCAGTGCTGAATGCGCCGGGAGAGCGGGTTGAGGCAGCGACCGCTGCCTCGGCCGATGATGTCGTGCAATTGCTTTATACGTCGGGCACAACCGGTGAGCCCAAGGGAGTGATGCACACAAGCAATACCTTACTCAATAGCGTGCGATATTTCGAGCATCGCGTCCACCTCACAGCCAACGACGTCGTGCTGATGGCCTCGCCGATGGCCCATCAGACCGGTTTTCTCGTTGGCCTGCTGCTGCCGTTGTATCTTGGAGGACGAGTCGTTCTTCAGGATATCTGGAATCCAGCCAAGGCCGCAGACATCATCGAGACAGAACGTGTAACGATGACCATGGCGTCTACACCGTTTCTGGCGGATTTGACCGCGGAGGCCGAACTCCGACCCAAGGCAATGAAGTCCTTGCGGACTTTTGTTTCTGCAGGCGCACCGATTCCTCGCGTTCTGGTACGCCGGGCAACCGAGAATCTTGGCGCGCACATCATTTCGGGATGGGGCATGACGGAAAACGGGCTGGTGACGACCACTAAGCTTGATGATCCGCCCGAAAAGGTCTTCGAGACCGACGGTTGCCCAAGCCAGGGCATGGAAGTCAGGACCGTCGATGAAGGGGGAAAGGTCCTGCCTCACAACGAAGAGGGCCGGCTACAAGCGCGAGGTCCTGGTACCTTTGTAGGCTACCTCAAGCGGCCGCATCTCTATGCGGTCGATCGGGATGGCTGGTTTGAGACAGGAGATCTCGCCCGCAAAGACGAGGACGGCTACATTCGTATCACGGGGCGCACCAAGGACATCATCATCCGCGGCGGCGAGAACGTTCCCGTCATCGAGATTGAGCAGTTGATGTATCGCCATCCCGCCGTGCAGGAAGTCGCGATTGTTGGCGTGCCGGATGAGCGCTTGGGCGAGAGGGCCTGTGCCTGCGTGGTGCTGCGCGAAGGAGCTTCGCTTACCTTAACTGATGTGTCAGGCTACATGGCAGAGAACACTGTGGCCAAAAACTACTGGCCGGAACGCATTGAGGTGCTCGACGCCTTGCCTAAAACACCGAGCGGCAAGGTGCAGAAGTTCAAGCTTCGCGAGATCGTCAACGCTCCAAAGTGAATTCTCGGCTGATGCACGCTGCATAAAATGCCTTCGACGGCGCGCGCGGACCCGCAGCGGATATGTCGGCAAGAATTCCAGCGAAGGCCCACCGCCATCCATAACCGTTGATCGTCGAGATTCATGGGCTTGCTGGAATTGACGACATTTGCAAGCAAGTCCTTGGCCTCCTACCGAACCAAACCCTAGCTAGTCGAGGCTGCTCTGATCAACTCGAAGTCTCCTCCTCCTAAAAAGGCAGTGTCAGCACCGCTCACGATGATGGCCGGATCGGCATTGATCTCGCGCCAAATGCAGTGCGCTCAGTGTGGGTCTCGGCATCGAATGAAATTGTCGGTCTCCGGCGCATCGAATTCGAGCCAACAGTCCGTTTGGAGAAGCGTGCGGGACGCCGATGAGTGGCATGGTCGACAAAATTTCTTCTGCTTTCCGACGTGCCATCGACGCGAACCGCTATGAATTAATTCGAACATGTGTTAGAAAGTCGATGTTGGCGCTGCGATTTCTTGGGTTATGGCCACCGTTGCAAACGGAGAGCCGGGGTTCGGAGAATTTACCGTAGTGGGAAGACGCGAAAAGGCTTGGATAACGATGGCGAGCGTCGTTCCCTCAATTGAGCAAACTGTTTCGCGCGAGCGCTGATGTATAACTCTTCGATCTCGATCAAACGTAAGGGTGCGGGTACAGAAAACTACCGCGAAAGGCGCTTGTCTTGCGGAGCGATGACCGATTTTGTCTTTCCTTGTCTTATCGCCGAGGTCACTGACTGGCCAAAAGTTCCGCACGTCAACGGCGTTAGTCCGGCAAAGACAGATTTGGCGCCAGCAACCCAGTCCCTGATCGCGGTGAGCGGAATATCTACCAGCCTCGCTACGCAACGGAGCACATCTTGTGGCGCGAACACACGAGCCCTCACGTCCTCACCAGATGCAAGGAACTCAACCAGACCGTCGCCGCGTGACGCATCGACGGCCTGCTCGATCTTGGCTCGCCGTCCTTCGATTGTTTTCCGGCTCGTAGGCGGCACGTACAACGTGTGCCAGGTTTGCCAAGCGGCGCGACTGTCGAGCGCAACGCGGTTGTAGCGTTAGTGGAGCATGAGCAAGCAATCGAAAACTCAAATGCAAAACGGGGAGTGACGAATATGGATCTCAATCTGAAGGGCAAATCGGTAGTCGTCACTGGCGGCGGCTCCAACATCGGCCGGGCGATTGTGCTAGCGTTTGCGGCTGAGGGCGCCAACATCACGGTTGGCGATCTCGACCAGGCGCAGGCTGAAAAAGTTGCCGACCTTGCGCGGAAGAATGGCGCTGCGAGCGTTCAGGTAATCAGGACCGACGTGACCGATTTTGATCAGGTTAAGGCCATGTTCGAGGCCGCGATTGACAAGCATGGGACGGTTGATGTGCTGGTCAACAACGTTGGCTGGGATCAGTTGATGTTCTTCACTCAAACGACGCCCGAGTTTTGGCAGAAGATCATCCAGATCAATTATGTTGGCGTACTTAACTGCACCAAATGTGCGCTTGATATCATGATTCCGAAGAGCACCGGCGCTATCGTGTCGATAAGTTCTGACGCAAGCCGATCCGGCGAGCCGCGCGAGGCGGTCTACGGTGGGGTTAAAGCCGCCGTCAATTCTTTCATGAAGACCATTGCCAAAGAGAACGGCCGCTATGGCATCCGCTGCAATGTCGTTTGTCCTGGCGTCACCGTTCCAGTGGCTACGGAAGAAGTTGGTACCAATAGCATGTGGACAAAGCCAGATTCAATGTTCACGGCGGAGCAATTCGAGAAGGTTGCCAAGGCGCTGCCGCTGCGCAAACTCGGTCGCCCGAATGATATTGCCAACGCCGTAGTGTTCCTGTCGTCCGCCGCCGCAGGTCACGTCACGGGCCAGGTCCTGTCGGTGTCAGGCGGATACACCATGATCGGCTGAGTTCGGATATCAATTCGCCAAAACAAAATGGAGTTCCATCGTGTCCGAAAAAGAGATCATGTACGGCATCAAGGACTACGTCGCCACCATCACAATCAACCGGCCAAAGACCCTCAATGCCTTTACCGGCGATAACATCGTAGAGATGGAGCGGTTGATTCTCGAGGCAACCGCAGATAAGAAAGTTGGCGTCATCGTCCTCACCGGCTCCGGCGAGCGCGCGTTCTGCGTCGGCGGTGACGTCAACTGGGAGAAGGATGCTGGTGGCAAGAGCGGGCTCGAAGGGCTGAAATTCAACTTCAACCGCCATATTGTCGAATGTCCAAAGCCCGTGATCGCGCGTGTTAACGGTTACGCGATTGGCGGCGGACATCACATCGCCTATTTCTGCGATTTCACCATCGCAGCAGAGCATGCGATTTTCGGCCAGAATGGCCCACGTGTTGGCTCTCCGGCGGGAGGCTACATCGTCTCGCACAGCGCCAATGTGCTCGGTCATAAGCGCGCGCGCGAGCTCTGGATGCTGGCGCGACGCTACACCGCCAAACAAGCCCTCGACTGGGGGCTAGCTAATTCCGTCGTTCCGATGGCTGAACTCGACGTCGAGGTTAGGAAATATTGCGACGAACTCCTAGCTTTAAGCCCCACTTGCCTGAAGATTCTCAAGCGCTCATTCTACTATCACATGGCGCCGATCATGGAACGCGATATGGATGACCTCGTACGCGAGGTAGCGCCTGCGTATTTCACAACACAAGAACAGCAGGAAGGCGCCAATGCGTTCCTCGAGAAACGCAGACCGGATTTCAGCGCGTTTCGCTAAAGCGATCATGCCATAGTGTAAGGAGACTGCGATGAGACTAGGCAGTGTCAATTATGAAACCAAAGGGAAGATCGCCATCCTTACGCTGGACGAACCGGGCAAGCTTAACGCGCTCAGCACGGGCATCCGCGAGGGTGTTCTCGATAGCCTAAAGAAAGTGGATGAAGACGACAACGTCCGCGTCGCCATTATCACCGGCAACGGGGACAAGGCATTTTGCGCTGGCGCTGACATTGGCGGCTTCAACTTTGATCCGGACAGCGTACGCAAATTTATGATCGAAGCTTTAGCGGTATTAGCTGCACCGGAGAATTGCCGCAAACCCGTGATCTCCGCCGTCAATGGTATTGCATTCGGCGGTGGCTTTGAACTTGCGATCGCTTCGGACTTCGTCATCGCATCCGATCGCGCATGCTTTGCGGTGCCCGAGATCAAGCTCGGACTACTACCCGGTTTTGCGATTGTGCGTCTGCACGATATGATTGGCCGCGCCAAAGCCAAAGAGTTGAGCATCCTCGGCGATTCAATCAGCGCGGATGAGGCATTCAGATTAGGCCTCGTACTACGTGTAGTTCCCCATGGTGATCTTATCACAGCCGCCCTGGAATTTGCCGAACGAATTGCATCGAAACCAAAACTTGCGGTGCAGATGGCGAAATCGTTTTACAACCGCGGTCTCGGTGGCGATGAAATGCGCCACGCGATCGATGGCTTCCCACTCCTGTTCATGCATCGAGACGCACAGGAAGGTATCGCTGCCTTTCTCGAAAAGCGCGAGGCGAAGTTTGAGAGTTGACAAGAGCCGCTCAGCCAAGATGTCGAGGAGCCCCTCTTTCAAAATGGAGCACTTTGCGGTAGGCAAGCGTCATATCGAGGAATCGATGATGCTCAAACATTTTACTCGCAGATGTTTACGGCCGTAACGCGCAACTCTTTCCCGATCGCGCAGCGTTCGTGCTCATGGGCAAGCGCATTGCGACTGTCTTATTAGTCTAGCGTCTCGAAATAGAGCCGGGCGTTCTCATTGTCCCACGAAGGCACAAGCTTGTTCGTCGAAGCTCGGCTAAGGATTCTAAAAGCCTGTGCGCGTTTCGCCTCTTTGATCGTGCGGTTCATGCGCTCGGCCTGGCCATTGGTCCAGGGATGCTTGATCTTGGTTAGCCAATCTTCGATCCCGTTCTCTCGGCAGCGCATGTCGAACATATGTGTCGTGTATCCTGCAAGAGCGTCGGCACGCTCGACGTAGGAGGCTCGCGCCCCGATGACAATGCCGAGTTCCACCTCCCAGTCGGACTTCTTCGAAGCTTTGGGCAAGAGGACCGGGTCATTCGGACCGCTGAGCGAGGTGGCCGCCTTCTGAAAGACGATCGGCTCGGACGGCAGCGGGAGATTTGCCTCGGCCGCATGATCGGCACAGTTGAGGCCGATCGCGACGAACTTGCCGACACCAACGAGCGGGACGCCGCTGCGCACAGACGCGAGCACTTCAGGCAATGATGAAGTCGCTATCCTCGAAAGCTTCGCGAGAGCCACCGGCGCGAGATGCTCCGGAACAAGATCGCGCACGACGCCCGACATGTCCCTGATCTTTCCGTCGGCGTCGACGATACCGGGCTTTTCGGCTCCTCTTTCCCCAAATCTCACGAGCTTCATGACAACCCCATCGCTTAGCTTTTCAACACCAACGGGACTGTAACTGCTTGGATGAAACTTCGGTGGCAGGTCAAGATGTCCCAAGTTCTTGATCCGGCTACCGACGATTTCGAGCGCCGGCATGACAAAAGCAGTGGCACGGATGATGTCCGTTACGGTCGGATTGGCCACATCGACATCGCTACCAAGTTCGAAGGCGACCTCGGCCTCGATTTTCGGCTGTAGCACCCGTACCAGCGCGATCTTCTTGCCTTCGGCCACCTGCATATCAGCGAATAGGATGCCGAAGTCGGGACGGTCGACGTCCAACTGCTTCTGGACCGCCGGCGACGTCAGTCCGATCCTGCAGCCAACGATGCGTCGTCCCAGCGACAGCCAGTACGACGTGTTGGCTTCCTGGATCTCGTACGCGGTGTCGACTTCCTGAAACGCCAACTGCGTGCGGATCGGCGGGATGGGGCGGTGACGTAGGCTACCCGGATGGCGCCAGCGATGCCCTCGATATTTTCGTTGACCTTTGTCATCTCAACCTCGTCCAAGCAGAAAGTCGATATGGACGCGGTTGAAGACGGCAGCGTCCTCGAACTGCGGCCAGTGGCCGCACTGATTCATCACTACGAAGCGCGCGCCGGGAATCATCTCCGAGATCTGCTTCCCTTCCTCGGGGGTCGCGGTCGGATCGTGCGAGGTCCACACAACCATGGTGGGAATCTTGATCGAGCGATATTGGTCGGCGGTGATCATGTTTGGTCGGCGGATTTCCATCTCCTGCAGACACATGATGCGCTTCATCGTGTCGACAAATCCGGGCTGGGCGTAGATCGCCCGGCGGGTCTCGATCAGATCGTCGGAGACCATGGACTTGTCGCACATCAGGAATTCGAGGCGCGCCTTGATGCGCTCCCAGGTCGGATCCGAGGCGGCTTCGTTGGAAAGCTTCTTCAGCCGTTCCATGACCTGCGGGTGCGCGGTCCAGCCGCCGGCGGTGTTGAGGACAAGCTTCTCGACCGCAGCGGGATGATGCACCGCGAGATAGGTCGCGACCCAACCGCCCAAGGATTCGCCGCTGATCATCGCCTCGTCCGTGCCAAGAATCTTGAGGACGGCGAGCACGTGATCGGCGTAGTCCTTCACCTGATAGTCGATGGCGGGCTTGTCAGTCCATCCATGCCCCAGCATGTCGATGGCGACGAACCAGAAGTGATCGGCATGTGGGCCGAAGTTTCTGGAATAAGCCTCGGCGTGGCCGCCGACGCCGTGCAGCGCCAGGACAAGGGGCTTGGATGGGTCGCCCGACTCGATGCAGCGCGTCCGGATCCCGCCAGCGTCGATGTAGTGCTGTTTGAAGGAAACGCCCCTCAGGTCGGCCCAGACGCTTGAGAAATTTGCGGGCCTGATTTCGCTCATGGCTTTCTTCCTGCTACTGGGTAAAGATGAATGACGGCAGGCCGCTGCTTGTACAGGCTGACCTTTCGGGCTCGCGGATGCCCGCAAGGCTAGGGAGATCAAGCACCGAGCAGAGTGCCTTGCGAAGCTGCTCGGTCGCCTCGTCGGCATCGCGCACGCCGACCTTATCGCGCCAGGCCACGACTCCATCGGGTCTCACCAGCAGTGCACCAGCCTCTTCGATTTCGCGGATACGCTGCCATTCGCAGTAGAGATCTTCTGCGCCCGGCGCTCCGGTCACGACAATGCGCAGGAACGGGAGACGAAGGCGTCCCACAGCCTCCTTCCACGCCGTTCCGGCGAGCCCGGTGACAACCGTGAAGAACCCTTTTCCGGTCACGTCGAGAGTTGAGATACGTTTCCCATCTGGCCCGACCAGCCACGCATGCGGAATCTTTGCACCCGGCCTAGTTGTCGGCTGGTTGTAGAGATCCCGATCGCGCAGCCATTTTTCGTGCTCGGCATCCTTGTCTGGAATGACGGCGGAGGATTCGTAGCGCTGGTTCATCTCGACGCCCTGCGCGTTGAATTCCTTCTGTTTCAGATCGAGCGCCGCCTGCATCGCGCGACGGGCGGCCACGCCTTCGGGGCCCGGATCGCGAAAACGCGCGACGCCCGCTGCCACTGGATCGTCAGCTCCTGCCACGCGGAAGCAGGCGTTCAACGGGGCGTAATCGAGCCGCGACTGATTGGCGCGCAAAACGATTTGTTTGCCGACGGGCGCCCGCTCCACGGAATAGCTTTCGAGCAGCTTCGGTCCGGCCCAGCCCTTGACAGCGTAAGCAACCTTCCAGCCGAGGTTATGGGCATCCTGCACACAAGTGTTGCTGCCAAGCCCGCTCGAACGTGGGTGCCGGTGGACGGCATCACCGCCGCAGAAAACGCGTCCCTTGGAGTACTGTGTCGCGTAAGCTTGGTTGACGTACCACACCGACGTTCTCACGATGTCAATCGACACGTCCGGGTCGCCGATCAGCACCTTTATTCGCTCGCGAACGTGCGCTTCGGACAGATCGGGGTCGCCCTTGCTGATGTCGAAACCCCAGCCGGCGATCCACTGGCTCCAGGGTCGGATGGCACGTAACAGCCCCATTCCGATCTCGCCAAAGCTCGCATGCGAAGTGACGATCCAGTTCAGGATACTCGGACGGTGCTGGCTGTACCTGGCCAGATCGGCATTGAAGATCGTGTAGACGGTCCCTGCGCGGGCCATCTGCCCTTCGATCGGCAGCTTGAGGTGCTCAGCGACTGACGACCGGCCTCCGTCGGCGCCGACCATGTAGCGCGCGCGAAGTGTGTATTCTCGGCCGCTCGGTCGGTCGCGGAGTGTAGCGGTGACACCGTCCGCGTCCTGCTCGTGCGCGACATATTCCGTGTTGAAGGCGAAGGTCGCGCCCTTCTCGGCCGCCTTGCCGAACAGGATCGGTTCGAGCAACGGCTGAATGATGTCGACCATGCCGCAAGGACTGGCCCTGAGATAGTCACCCCGGCGATCGTCCCCGGTCCCCCAGGTACGCATGCGCATGAGTTCGGGGCCAGCAAGGCTTGTCGTGAAAGTCGTGTCACCCATCAGCTCCCAGGGGGTCGCATCACGAGCGATCTCATCCGCGATCCCAAGGTCGCGAAACACCTCGTTGGCCCGCTGGTTCGTGATATGCGCACGCGGGCTGTCAGCCAGCCAATTGCCGCGCGATACGATGTGACAACGAACTCCAGCATTCGCCAATGCCAAGGCGGCAGTGGATCCCGTAGGTCCCGATCCGACAATCAGTACGTCCGTTTCGTAGGTCATCGACGTTGCTCCGCGAGGTCACCGCATTCGTGCGGACTGGGAATCAAGCTCAGTGAGCGGGCTCGGCCTGCTTGGCAGCCATCATGGCCATACCGGCGATCCACCCCGGTATAGCTTCGTAGAACTCCTGCTCCATCGTGAACCGGCCGGCCATCGAGAGCGCAGCGAAAGCCGCAACCCAACTCAGCACCTCGTTTGCGCCACGGCCGGCCACGTCGCGAACAACATCCGTGTTCAGGCTGTCTGCCCGCCAGATCTGACCACTGCGAAGCAGGTCCATGAACTCTGCATCCCACTCCGGATTGAGAGGCTTGCATGGACCCTTGCCAGCCTCGGCGAGCACGCCCGCTTCGTACACGCGCTCTTCACGGGCTTTGCGAGCTTCCGGCGTCGGATTACGGCCGTTGATGAGCCGCTCGCGCAGTTCGAGCGATGCATCCCGGATCGATGGGAGCGGTGGATCATGCGATAGCCCGCCCGATGCGGCGAAAAGAACTCGGTTTCCGGATCGGGCCGCGAACCGTCCGACGGATTCGCCAAGCTGACGCACACGCCGGTAGGTCGGCACGGGAGGCGCGGCGCCGTTGATGAAGATTGGAAGCATCGGAATGGAACGAAAATCGCCGAGCATAGCTTCCCAGATCTGCACGAAGCCGTGATCGACAGGCATCCGGTAGGACACCGCCACGTCAAAATCCTCTCCGCGCAAGTGATCGATCAGCCCAAGCGCGACCCCTTCTGGAACATCCAATGGACCCGTACCGCCGCCCCAGTCACCAAGCGATTCTGCGCCTGCTCCCACGCAAAATGGCGGCATCAAGTCGTAGAAGAACCCGTTGAAGTGATCGGGCGCAAACTGAATGATGAAATCGGGCTTATAGCTTATCACGAAGCCGGCAAGATCTTCGAAAGCTGCCTTGACGCGACGCTCGGTCTCGTTGGGAGCGGGTCCACGGTACATCAATGGTGTGTGGGAAGCACAAACAAGAGCCAGCGACATGGTTTCCTCCTTGCGTGGTGAGGTCACGTTCGAATTGGGCTACTTCTTCACCAGCGGACATTGGGTTTCAGCCAGCGGGCGATTGACTTCCTCTCCCGGAAGCGTCTGCAACACGTTGTAGAGATCCCAAGGGCCTTTGTTCTCGCCGGGCTTCTTGACTCGGAGCAGGTACATGTCGTGAATCATCTTGCGGTCGGCGCGGATGTAGCCGTCAGCCGCAAAGAAGTCGTGCACGTGCTCCTTCTCCATCTGCTTCATCACGGTCGGAGCGTCGTCAGTGCCCGTTGCTTTCACGGCCTTCAGATAGTGCGCAACCGACGAGTAGACGCCCGCGTGGAACCCAGTCGGCATCATCTTCGCTTTGGCGAAGAAGCGCTCGGCCCAGGCGCGCGTCTCGGGCGTGCGGTCCCAGTAGAAAGGAGACACTTCGTATGCGTCGTGAGCCGTCTTCAGGCCTACCGCGTAGACGTCCGTCAACACCGATTGAAGCGGGACGATCTTGGTCGTCGTACTCAGTCCGAATTCGTCGGCCTGCTTCAGCGCAGTTACCGTATCGCCGCTGGAAGCCGCGATCGCGATGACGTTGGCCCCGGCGTTGGATGCGGTGAGGAGGAACGACGCGAAGTCGGAGGTATTTGGCGGAAAGACGGAGCTACCCACTACCTGTCCGCCGTTCAGCTTGACCTGCACCGACGTGTCCCGCGACAGGGCGTGGCCGTAAGCTTGATCGACGGTCAAGAAGTACCACTTTGTGCCACCTGCCTCGAAGACGGCTTTAGCTGCACCCTTCGCGAGGTTGTAGGTGTCGACGGTCCACTGGACAGTCAGCGGCGAGCAGGCTTTGCCGTTGAAGTCCGACGACGTCGAGCCGGACAAGAGCATGATCTTGCTCTTCTGCGCGGCCTTATTCTGCACGGCGAAGCCGATCGGCGACCCCTGCATGTCGGCGATTGCATCGACGCCGTCGACGTCAAACCAGCGCGCGGCGATCTGGGATCCGATGTCGGGCTTGCCCTGGTGATCGGCGGAGACGACCTCGACGTTGAGGCCGGCACCGAAGTCTTCGGCGGCCATCTCTGCCGCAATCACCGAGCCCTTGCCGTTCGCCATGGCCGTGGGTGTTATTCGGCGTGCAAAATTGGACGCCGATCTGGAGTGGGCCCCTGGTGCCGGACAGAAATCAGACTACTGATTTGACCATGGCC